>Ga0209768_10001764_pt1 | contig 13678 bp, 11 predicted proteins | sample LauGreSBDMM110SD_3_FD_187564 | JGI IMG/M metagenome (GOLD analysis project Ga0209768, IMG submission 187564) | Freshwater lake microbial communities from Lake Michigan, USA - Sp13.BD.MM110.SD (SPAdes) (version 2) | ecosystem: Environmental > Aquatic > Freshwater > Lake | place: Lake Michigan... | reverse complement strand
TTTAAAATTTGATATGTCTGGTATACAAGAAGTACAAAGAAAATTCTTTGGGACTTTATACAATACTTACCAGTTTTTTGTTTTGTATGCTAATGTGGATGATTTTCATTTTGAACAAGCAACCATTCCTTTAGCCGAGCGACCAGAAATTGATCGTTGGATTATTTCTTCTTTACATACTTTAATTCAAACAGTCACTACTTCAATGGATGATTTCGAGCCCACCACTGCGGGTCGTGCCATTGAAACTTTTGTGGATGAGCATTTAAGTAACTGGTATGTAAGATTATGTCGTCGTCGTTTTTGGAAAGGTACTTATACGCAAGATAAAATTGCTGCTTATCAAACCTTATACGAGTGCATTGAAACTATTACTAAATTAATGGCACCTATAGCACCATTTTTCTGCGATCAAGTTTTTAGAAATTTAAATTCAGTTACTCAAAAACATATTTATAGTTCTATTCATCATGCTCCTTTTCCTATTGCAGATCCTTCAAAAATAGATACTGCTTTGGAAAGTAGAATGCAAATGGCGCAGGATATTTGTTCGTTGGTTTTATCTATAAGAAAAAAAGTGAATATCAAAGTGCGCCAGCCTTTGCAAAAAATATTAATTCCTGTTTTAGATCCAGCCACCAAAACGGCCATTGAATTAATGGAAGAATTAATAATTGCGGAGGTAAACGTTAAAGAAATTAATTATATAACGGAGACTGAAGGAGTAATTAGCAAAAAGGTAAAAGCCAATTTCAAGTTATTGGGCGCCAAACTAGGAACCAAAATGAAACAGGCTTCTGCTGTAATTGCCAATTTGAGCCAGGCCCAAATTACGCGCTTGGAAAAAGAGGGAAGTTTAGCCTTAGACATCGAATCAGAGACTATCGAGTTGCTAATCAATGAGGTAGATATTATAGCAGAAGATATACCAGGATGGAGCGTTGCTGTCAAAAATGCCCTTACGGTGGCCTTGGATATCACCATTAGCCCCGAGTTATTGAAGGAAGGGAATGCTCGTGAGCTGGTAAATAGGGTCCAAAACATTAGAAAAGAGAGCAATTTTGAGCTTACAGACAAGATTTTGCTTGAAATTGAGGATAATACAGACTTGAAGGAGTCCTTTATTCAATTTTCGGGCTATATTTGCCGCGAAATTCTCGCAGTCCAGATAGACTTCCTACCGGTCTTGAAAGAGGGGGTAGAAGTTGACATAAATGATCATAAATTAAGAATTTCAGTTAGACAAAAAGGATAAATATGCCTACAAAAAAACCAGCACCTAAAAAGGCGGCACCATCTAAAAAACCAGCACCTAAAAAGGCGGCCTCAAAAAAAGCAGTTCCTGCTAAAAAAGCAGCACCAAAAAAAACAGTTCCTGCTAAAAAAGCAGCACCAAAAAAAGCAGTTCCTGCTAAAAAGGTAGCGCCTAAAAAAGTAGCTCCTGCTAAAAAGGCGGCGCCTGCAAAAAAAGCGGCACCCGTAAAAAAGGTAGTACCTAAAAAAGCAGCTCCTGTAAAAAAACCGCTACCCGTTAAAGCACCTTTAAAAAAAGCAACTCCTATTAAAGCTCCCTTAAAAAAAGTAGTTCCTGTAAAGGCAGCTCCAAAACCAATTATTAAACCTGTCGCTAAGCCAGTTGAAAAATATGTTCCTCCTGCAAAGCCGGTTCCTAAAATTCCAACGCCTCCTGTAAAACCAGTGCGTAAAGTTGCAGAACCAATTAAAGATATTAAAGTTCCAAAAATTGGCGCTAAAAGTAGCGTGCCTTATAAACCAGGCTATGTTCCAATGGAAAGAAGAAAAGAAGTAGAAAGATCTACGGAGACTTTAGTAAAATATTCTGATGCAGAATTAAAAGAGTTTAAAGATTTAATTTCTAAGAAAGTAGAAGCAGCTAAGAAAGAGTTGGTTTACTTACAAGGTATTATTACACGCAAAGACGAATTAGGTGGAGATAATGACGACGCCAGGTACATGACCATGGAAGATGGTAGTGTTAGCATGGAAAGAGAGCAGTTAGGTCAAATGGCTTCTAGACAAATTACTTTTATAGACCATTTAGAAAAAGCCTTAATGCGTATTGAAAACAAAACCTATGGTATTTGTAGAGTAACAGGCCGTTTAATAGACAAAGCGCGTTTACGTGCGGTGCCTCATGCTACTTTAAGCCTAGAAGCAAAATTGGGGTATGTAAAAAACAGCAACGATCAGTAAAATTAAAACAAGCCTATAGCTTGAACTAATATAGACCTATTAAAAACCCCGATAAATTTTATCGGGGTTTTTAATTATTTAACTTCCTGCATGTCAATTAGTTTTCGGTAATAACCATTTTGAGTAATGAGTGCATCATGGTTACCTCTTTCAACTATATCTCCTTTCTGTAGCACAATAATTTCATCAGCGTGTCGAATAGTTGATAATCGATGTGCAATTACAATAGAGGTTCTGTTCTGCATCATATTATTAATAGCTTCTTGTACTAATTTTTCACTTTCTGTATCGAGCGCGGAAGTGGCTTCATCCAAAATTAAAATAGGAGGGTTCTTTAAAACTGCTCTAGCAATGGTTAAGCGCTGGCGCTCTCCACCACTTAGTTTACTACCTCTATCGCCAATCATACTTTGAAAGCCGCCTTCTTTTTTTATAATAAATTCGTAGGCATTCGCAATTTTTGCAGCTGCAATAATTTCAGCTTCTGTAGCATCTGGTTTGCCTAATGCAATATTGGCAGCAATGGTATCATTGAATAAAATAGGTTCTTGTGTAACAATACTTATTAAATTTCTTAAACTATGTAAACTATACTCTTTAATATTTTTCCCATCAATATATAAATTACCAGCGCTTACATCATGAAAGCGAGGCACTAAATCGGCAAGAGTACTTTTACCCGCACCTGAAGAACCCACTAAGGCGACCGATTTACCTTTTTGAATAGTAAGGTTTATATTTTTTAAAATAGAAGCGTCTTGATATAAAAATTGAACATTCTCAAATTGAATTGACTGCTTAAAGTCAGTAATTTGAATGGGGTTGCTAGAATCTTCCACTGTTAAAGGGGCTTCTAAAATTTCATTCAATCTGTCCAATGTAGCGTTACCTCTAGTAACATTGTAAGCTGCTTGGGATAAAGCTTTGGCAGGATTAATAATTTGAGAAAATAAAGCCACATAGGCAATGAAAGAACTTCCATTCAATATTTCACCATTTAAAACCAATTGACCCCCAAACCATAAAACTCCACATAAAATAATTACACCTAAGGTTTCTGAAATAGGAGAAGCTAGGTCTCGTCTATTGAGTATTTTATTTTTGATATGAAAAATTTCATCTACTAAGGCAAAAAATTGTTTTTTTACCCTGCCTTCTGCATTAAAGGCTTTGATAATTCTTAAACCTGTTAAAGTTTCTTCCATCTGAGATAAAATCTCACCCCATTTTACCTGGGCTTTATTGGTATGTTTTTTCAAACTTCTACCAATACGTCCTACAATGAGTCCTGCAAGAGGAAGTAATATAAATACAAATAAGGTAAGTTTAGCACTTATAATGAATAAGAAAATAAGTATGCCTATAATATTTAAAGGCTCTTTGATTAATCCTTCCAATGCACCAATCACTGAATTTTCTAGTTCGGTGATGTCGTTAGAGGATCTACTTAAAATATCTCCTTTGCGTTGTTCTGTAAAATAGCCAATAGGCAATTGTAATATTTTTTCATACAACAATCTGGAATATTTTCTGGTGACTGCATTTCTTATAGGTGCTAAGAAATAAAAAGACAAATAAAGAAATAGGTTCTTTAGAAATATATTGATAACAATGGCCAAGCAAATCCAGCCAAGGGCGGTTACCTTGCCATCTGTATCAATGATTTGTTGTAAAAAGCCATAGACGATATCTTTGATATTACCAGAACCGCCTGAGGCAGTTGCTGTGTTTATCACACCACTCAATTCTCCTTTTCCAAATATAAGGTCCATAAAGGGCATGAGCATACCCAAGGAAAACAAGCCAAAGACAATAGATAAGGTAATAAATAGGCTGTACCAAGCCATATAGGCCTTGTATTCTCTGATATAACTTATGATGCGAATAAATTTCTTCATATTCAAAATTATTCCCGCAGAATAATGAGCAAAGTAACTAATTTTACAACGAATCAACGATTTTGATTATGGAGGAAGGAAAAAGACAAAAACAGGTAGCCGGGGCCATTCAGAGCGCCCTTAACGATATCTTCTTAAAACTAGGGCTTACTAATTTACAAGGTGGGATGATTTCCATCTCTTCTGTAAAAGTGACCCCCGATTTATTAGAGGCCAGAATTTATTTGAGTTTATTTCAGGTAAAGGACACAGAAGCCTCATTTAAGAAAATACAAGCACAGGCATGGGAAATCAAGAAGCATCTTTCTGATACCATGAAGCATCAATTAAGACGTATTCCTGTATTGCATTTTTACTTAGACGATACATTGGATTATGTTTTTAAAATGGACGAAATCCTAAAAAATTTATAAGTGCATTTTTTATTTGCATGGCGTTATTTTAGAGGAAAATATAATTTTCAAGCAATTCAAATGATTGCTTGGGTAAGTGTTGTGGCCATTGCAGTAGGTACCGCTGCCCTTATTATTGTACTAAGCGTTTCCAATGGATTTACAGAAGTAGTCAAAGGTTTGTATGCCGACTTTTACGCCGATGTACGCGTAACGCCTGTGGAAGGAAAATTTTTTTCCATGAGCGACGCGCCTTATAAAAAATTAGCATCTATAGAGGGTGTAAGGGCCGTGAGTAAAGTGGTAGAAAGTAGGGCCTTACTAGTGAAAGGCGATTTACAATCGGTGGTACTTGTAAAAGGCGTGGATAATAATTACAGCAAAATAAATAATGTAGCTAGGTATATGAAGCGAGGTCAATACATTATGGGTAATATGGAAAATCCCATTTTATTATTAGGCATTGGAGTTGAACAGAAGCTGGGCTTATTTCGTTCCTTTATTGGCGACACATTACAACTCTATGCAGTTAATAGGTCTGGTAAGGCCTTCACCGACATCAATCAATTAAATAACTTGACTGCAGTGCAAGGTGGCGCTTTTTCAGTACAACAAGAATTTGACGACCAGTATGTTTTCACTAATTATTCTTTTGCCCAGTATTTATTTGATTTAGATACTAGCCAGTACTCGGCTATTGAAATGGCTGTTCTGCCCAATAAGCAAGCGCAAGTAATAGGAGAAATAAAAAAACAATTAGGCCCCGGCTTTCAAGTAAAAGATAAGTACCAACAAAATGCCGACCTCTATAAAATTATGCAAATGGAAAAGTGGATCATCTTTGCCATACTTGCTTTAATCATGATAGTGGCTTCTTTTAATTTAGTAGGTGCCTTAACCATGTTGGTTTTAGAAAAACAAAAAGACATTCATGTGCTGCATGCCATGGGCGCTAGGCCCTGGGATATTCAAAAAATATTTTTAATGCTATCGGGCATCATGGCCTTTATGGGCGCCTTTATTGGCGGTGGGCTGGCTAGTTTATTTTGCTTCGTTCAAAATAAATTTCATTTCATTAAATTGGGTGGTAATTCTTTTGTCATTGATTATTATCCTGTGAAACCAATGGCAGAGGATTATATAGCCATTATACTTTTAGTGGTCGTGATTGCTATTGCAGCAGGCTGGATTCCAGCGCGCAAAGCCTCTGCTCGTCTGTTCGAAAAAATAAGTTAATGTGGCTAAAAAAAATGACAAGATAAATTATGCTTAATTTATCTTGATAGAGGAAAGTAAAAAAATCAAAAAGAGATTAATTTTAAAAATTTATATTCTATAAAATTTCTAAAATTAATAGTCTCCCAAAGTTTCTTCTAGTTGTCCTAATGCTTTCGCCAATTGCTCATCGTTAGGCGCAATACCATGCCATTCGTGGCTGCCTTCCATAAAGTCAACACCCTTGCCCATTTCAGTTTTCATCAAAATGCAAATAGGCTTGCCTTGTCCTGTTAGAGATTTAGCTTTATCAAGTGTAGTAACTATATTTTCCATATCATGTCCGTCCATATGTAAAACGGTCCAATGAAAGGCTTTAAATTTATCTTCTAAACTATCTAAGCTTAATACTTTACTTAAAGGGCCATCAATTTGTTGACCATTCACATCCACCGTAGCAATTAAGTTGTCCACTTTATTATGTGCAGCAAACATCACTGCTTCCCAAATTTGTCCTTCTTGTAATTCACCATCGCCATGAAGGCTATAAATAGTTCTATTGTCTTTATTGTATTTCTTAGTTAAGGCAGCACCAATGGCTACGCTTAAACCTTGTCCTAAAGAACCACTAGCAATTCTAATGCCTGGTAAATTTTCATGTGTGGTAGGGTGGCCTTGTAGTCTTGAATTTATTTTTCTAAAACTTGCTAATTCCTTTATATCAAAATAACCCGACCTTGCTAATACTGAATAAAATACAGGAGAGATATGACCATTCGATAAAAAGAAAATATCCTCATTGATACCATCCATAGAAAAGTTAGTATCAATTTTCATTATTTTAAAATAAAGTGCTGTTAAGAAATCGGTACAACCTAATGAACCACCTGGGTGTCCGCTTTGTTGTGCATGTACCATTCTTACAATATCTCTTCTAATTTGAGAGGCAATCTTTGTTAATTCTGCAGTAGATTTATTCATAGCTGTTTGGTTGAGGGCAAAGATAGAATTCATAGGCTAATTTGCACCGAAAATTTGGGAAAAAGCCCAAAAAAAGACTTATCAACAATAGCTAGGATTTATTAGCTTTGTAGCCTCAATGAATATGTATGTCAGAAGAATTAAAGAAAGTAACAGTTAGTACAGAAGCAGGGATGAAAAAGGCTATTAATCACTTAGAAGTAGAGATTTCTAAAATTAGAGCCGGCAAGGCTTCTCCTTCCATTTTAGAGGGTATCAATGTCGATTATTATGGTACACCCACGCCCATTAGTCAAGTAGGTAATGTGCAGATATTGGATAGCAGAACCCTAAGTATTCAACCCTGGGAAAAAAATATGCTACCCTTAATTGAAAGGGCTATTATGGCTGCCAATATTGGTATTACACCACAAAATGATGGCATTCAAATTCGATTATTTACACCTCCTTTAACTGAAGAGAGAAGAAAAGAATTATTTAAAAAAGCAAGTGCTGAAGGAGAATTGAGTAAGGTATCTATTCGTAATATTCGACGCGATCATATTGAGCAAGTAAAGAAATTACAAAAAGATGGTTTGAGTGAAGACATTTGTAAAGGAGCTGAAGATGAAATTCAATCTATTACAGATAAGCATATTGCACTAGTAGAAAAACATTTAGAATCAAAGGAAAAAGAGATAATGACGGTATAATAGCTGTCACTCATCTTAAGCTTTATAATTTAATAAGCCCTAACACTAAGACTGTTGGGGCTTATTTACTATATACACTCCTGCTAATATAATGAGTAGGCTACCAACTTGTAATAAAGAAATAGACTCGCCAAAATACAGGCCCCAGGCCACTGCTATAATGGGAATACCATAAGTTACCATGGAAGCAAAAATAATACTAGACCTTTTAATAAGCATGTAAAATAAAATAGATGCAATTGAAGTGCCTACTACTCCTAAAATAATACTTGCAATGGTAGCCTGTTGAAAACCTGGGTTATTAAATGACATACTAAAATAACCAGTCATATAAAGAATGAACGCACTAGGAATAATTAAAAAGGCAAAGGCCACAGAGGCAATATCAATAGCGCGAATATTTTTTAAATACTTTCCTACCACATTTACATTTAAGCCATAAAAAAAAGTGGCTACTAAGACTAAAGATGCAAAGCTTAGGTTTTGAAAACTAATATTTTTACCCGCTGCAAAAAGTAAACAAAGGCCTATAAAGCCCACAAGTACACCCAATATTTTTTGAAAATTAGCAGGGGTTTTGAAAACAAACAAACCAACTAGTATGGTAAATAAGGGGGTGAGTGAATTTAAAATACCTGCTAAGGAACTATCGATATTGGTTTCTGCAATACAAAAAAGGTAGGATGGAATAAAACTTCCTAAAAAACCAGATAAAAAGACAATACCCATTTTTTCTTTGGGAATTTTTTTAAAGGCGCTAAAAGCAAAGGGTAGTAAAACGAGTCCGGAAAACAACATTCTTAAGGAAGCTACTTGATAGGCAGAAAGTACAGTGAGCCCTTCTTTGATAAGGATAAAGGAACTGCCCCAGACAATGGATAGGATACAAAATATAGCCCAATTGATGAACTTATTGTTCATGCGTAAATTTTTGGGTAAAGATGCTTCATTTTCCCATAAAAGTGGATAAATACTTGCTCAATTGACCATAAATTAATACCGATTCCTTTTCTTTGTAACAATGAACCAGCCAACTAATTACTCAATTAAGGTAGACCAATTTGAAGGGCCTTTTGACCTCTTACTTTTCTTTATTGAAAGAGATGAAATGGATATTTATAATATACAGATTACAAATATTATCAATGATTTTTTGCATTTTATTCAAGAGCAAGAAAAGGTAAATATTGAACTTAGTAGTGAATTTATTTTGTTCGTTTCTACTTTAATGCGCATTAAGGCAAAATTATTATTACCAAGAAAAGAGTTGGATGCATTAGGCAATGAGATTGATCCAAGACAAGAATTAATTGATAAAATTTTAGAATACAAAAAGTATAAGGAAGCGGCGGTACAAATGGCCGACTTAGAAGCGCTTAGAATGCTGATGATGAAGCGTGGCAATATTCAAAAGGAGATGTCACTTGTGGGAGAAGAAGCTGCTGAAGGCACTGAATTACAAACGGTGACTTTATTTAAATTAATGAAGTCATTTGAAAAAGTAATGACCCGTTTACAAGAACGTCAAAACAGACCGGTGCATACTGTTGTTAGATATAATTACACCATGGAAGGCAGCAGGGCTTATTTATTAGACATTGTAAGAGAAGGTAAAACGGTGGCATTTGAAAAAGTATTTGATATTTGCCAAGACAGAGTCCACGCCTTATTTTTATTCTTATCCATACTTGAATTGGCTCAACAAAAATACATGAAGTTAATGGTGGGTGAAGGACGTAATAATTTCATCATTGAATGGAATGAAAATAGAGAAGAAGATTTAGAGCCCGGCCATGTAGATAATTTTGATTCTTACGAAACGCCTAATTTAGAATCTTTTAAAGAAGATCCTATCCAAGAAGAAGAAAGAAAAGAGGAGAACTTAGGTGATTTTGATCCTAGCTTAAACTAAAAAAGTTCAAACTTTATACCTCAGACATTATCTGCTTGCCTAGTAAGGCTTTCACGGCATCGGCAATAGCTAGCGCATCGTAATGACACTCATGGTATAATTCTTTCAAGCTACCATGTTCAACAATACTATCAGGAATACCTAGCATGGTAATCTTGCTATGGTAATTATGTTCATTCATAAATTCTAAAATGGCAGCGCCCATACCTCCCACAATGGTGGCATCTTCTACGGTGATAATTTTATCAAAATTTTGGAATACTTCATGTAATAAAGCTTCGTCCAAAGGTTTTACAAAACGAATATCATAATGCGCAGGGTCAATGCCTTCTTCTCTTAAATTTCTAATAGCTGTTTGCGCAAAATTTCCTGGATGTCCTAAAGATAAAATGGCAATCTCTTTTCCGTCTTTTAATTTTCTGCCTTTGCCAATAGTTATTGCTTCGAATGGTTTTTGCCAATCAATGGTAACACCTTCTCCTCTTGGATAACGAATTACAAAGGGAGACTGCGTAGTAGGAAGTTGAGATGTGTACATTAAATTACGCAATTCAATTTCATTCATCGGCGCTGCAATAATCATATTAGGAATACATCTAAAAAAGGCGATATCATAACAACCATGATGTGTAGGTCCGTCTTCTCCTACTAGTCCTGCTCTGTCTAAACAAAATACAACAGGTAAATTTTGCAAGGCTACATCGTGAATGACTTGATCATAGGCTCTTTGCATAAAAGTAGAATAAATATTGCAAAATGCTTTTATGCCTTGTGTAGCTAAACCAGCACTTAGCGTAACTGCATGTTGTTCGCAAATACCTACGTCGAAAGCCCTGTCAGGCATGGCTTCCATCATAAATTTCAAAGAGGATCCACTTGGCATGGCAGGGGTAATACCCATAATAAGCGGATTCGTTTTAGCAAGCTCCACAATAGTATGACCAAATACATCTTGGTATTTAGGAGGCTGAGGTGTTTCAATTTTTTTCTTAATAATCTCACCCGTTAATTTGTCAAACAAACCTGGCGCATGCCATTTGGTTTGATCTTTTTCAGCAAGTGCATAGCCCTTGCCTTTTACGGTTATAATATGTAAAATTTTAGGACCTGGTATTTCTCTTAAATCTTTTAAGGTATCGACAAGGTTAGAAATATTATGTCCATCAATAGGACCAAAATACCTTAATTGTAAGGCTTCAAATAAATTACTACTTTTTGAAACCACTCCTTTTAAACCTGCTTCTACTTTAGAAGCCATCTCACGAGTAAATGTTTTACCAATAGGTAGCTTACCCATTAACTGCCAAAGCTCATCTCTAAATTTATTATAAGTAGGAGAAGTGCTAATGTCGGTTAAGTATTCTTTTAAGGCGCCCACATTAGGGTCGATACTCATACAGTTATCATTCAAAATAATAAGCAGATCGCTATCAGCTACACCTGCATGGTTCATTGCTTCGAAGGCCATACCTGCTGTCATGGAGCCGTCCCCAATAATGGCCACCGATTTTCTATTTTCTTTTTTATACTTAGCTGCCATGGACATACCTAAGGCAGCAGATATAGAAGTTGAAGAGTGACCTACCCCAAAAGTATCGTATTCGCTTTCGCTTCTTTTAGGAAAACCACTTAAGCCATTGTATTTTCTATTGCTAATAAACTCATCACGACGACCTGTTAAAATTTTATGTCCATAGGCCTGATGACCTACATCCCATACTAATTGATCATAAGGTGTATTGTATATATAATGTAGGGCTACGCTTAATTCAACCACCCCAAGGCTGGCTGCAAAGTGTCCTCCGTGAATGCTCACTACATCAATAATATACTGGCGTAGTTCATCACATACCTGATGTAATTTCTCCCTGGAAATATTTTTTAAATCTTCCGGAGAGTCAATAGTTTTTAATAATGGTCCAGCCTCAATATGCATCAGTTCTAATTAGAGTGTAAAAGTAAATTAATAACATAAATATACCGCAAAAGTTTAAAGGGAATTTAGGGCTTGCCGTACAGCCTAGAAATTGACCATTAGTCAATATAATAGGCCTAAAACCTAGTTTAAAGGGCTAAATTTGAATGAGATGAAAAAACAATCTTCTTTATATTGGATTTGTCAAATTGCAGGCTGGTTTAGCTATGGCCTAACTATTCTATTTTTTGCCTCTATTTTAGACAAAGAATTGAACCCCATTTTTTATCCAAGATTAGCCATTAACTTATCCATAGGCATTTTGTTAACCCATTTGTTAAGGGAGACCATGCACCGTTTTTCTTTACGTCCGCCCATGCCCTCTAATCAATGGTGGAAATTAGTTTTATTATTATTTGTTTTTTCTATTATCAATAGTTTCTCTACAAGTTATTTAGCGGATATTTTAAAATTATATGAGCCAGGAAGAAATTTTTCTTTATCAAGAAGATTTTTATTTAGTATCATTTTTGATACGCCCATTTTTCTAGTATGGATGTCGGTCTATATATTATGGCATTATATTGAGTTTACTAATGCTGAAGAAATTAAGAAAGTAAGATTGGAAACCATGATTAAAGAATTGGAATTAAAAACTATTAAATCTCAAATTAATCCTCATTTTATATTTAACGCTTTAAATAGTATTAGGGCCTTGGTGGATGAAGACCCGCAAAGGGCAAGACAGGCCATCACAGAGCTTAGTAATATTTTAAGAAGTAGTATTCAAGTAGATAAAGTAGAAATTACAAGCTTGGAAAAAGAAATAGATATTGTTAAAGATTATTTAGCCTTGGAATACATTCGTTTTGCGGATAGATTAAAAGTGGTATATGAAGTAGAACCAAAAACTTTATCCCATCAAATTCCTCCCATGATGTTGCAAACCTTAGTGGAAAATGCCATTAAACATGGACTAGGCAAGCAACCTGGCGATTGCACTATTAAAGTTATTTCTAAATTAGAGAACGATAAATTGGTTTTAATTGTACAAAATACAGGCCTACTTCAACAAGCACAGAAGGATGGTTTTGGTTTACAAAGCACTCGAGAGAGATTAAATATTTTATATCGCGGCCAAGCTATTTTTGAAATATTTCAATGCGCGCCGAATCAAGTTACTGCCAAATTAGTAATACCCACTTTACATTAAATTATATTAAGACATGCCAATTAAAGCCATTATTGTTGATGATGAAAGATTAGCCAGAAATGAGTTAAAAAAATTACTAGAGCAACATCCAGAAATTCAAATTATTGATGAGGCTAGTAATGTAGATGAAGGGGTAGAGAAAATAGATTTAGCGCATCCGGACTTAATTTTTTTAGATATTCAAATGCCAGGTAAAACCGGTTTTGACTTACTTGCTGAATTAGAGAAATCGCCTAAGGTTATATTTACCACTGCTTATGATGAGTTTGCTTTAAAAGCATTTGAGGTAAATGCTTTGGATTATTTATTAAAACCAATCGATCCTAAGCGTTTAGCAGATGCCATACAAAAATTACAAGCTGAAATTGAATTAGAACGTGCAAGTTTATCGGGCAATACGCGTGGGCCTTTGTCACAGAGCGATCAGGTTTTTGTAAAAGACGGAGAAAAATGCTGGTTTGTTAAACTAGAAGATATTAGATTATTTGAAAGTGTAGGCAACTATGCCAAGGTATATTTTTCTACCAATAAGCCACTTATATTAAAGTCCTTGAATGCTTTAGAGGAAAGGTTGGACGAGCATGTATTTTTCAGGGCCAACCGAAAGCATATTATAAACCTACATTGGATTGAAAAAATAGAGCCCTATTTTAATGGAGGCTTGTTAGTTGAATTAAAAGGGGGAGAGAAGATTGAAATTAGTCGAAGACAAACGGTGAAGTTCAAAGAAATGATGAGTTTCTAGTAGTAATTAAGAATAGATTATTTATTCAAGCTATGAATAGCTTCGGCCATCGCTTTAATTAAGCTAGGGTCTTTTTCTACTGCATTTCCAATGACTATAATATCGGCACCTGCTTTGCAATTTTCTATGGCTTTTTCCGGCGTAGTAATACCACCACCAATTATTAAAGGCGCTTGAATATGTTTAGCTACTTCTTGAATCATATCAGTAGGAATGGCTCTTTGAGCACCACTGCCCGCATCCATATATATTAATTGAAGGCCTAGCATTTCTCCTGCCATGGCAGTACAAATAGCAATATCGTTCTTATTAGAAGGAATAGGATTGGTATTAGATATATAAGAAACCGTAGTTGGAGAACCTCCATCAATGAGCATATAGCCTACAGACATAATTTCTAATCCACTTTGTCTAATAAAAGGAGCACTCACTACATGGTGCCCAATAAGTAGTTCCGCATTACGACCAGATATTAAAGACAAGTACAAAAGCGCATCTGCT
>Ga0209768_10001763_pt1 | contig 13679 bp, 12 predicted proteins | sample LauGreSBDMM110SD_3_FD_187564 | JGI IMG/M metagenome (GOLD analysis project Ga0209768, IMG submission 187564) | Freshwater lake microbial communities from Lake Michigan, USA - Sp13.BD.MM110.SD (SPAdes) (version 2) | ecosystem: Environmental > Aquatic > Freshwater > Lake | place: Lake Michigan... | reverse complement strand
TCCAGAAGTGATCGCCGCCGTCGGGTCCGTCGCGGGCAGTCTGCGGGCTGATACCAAGGTCGCTTCGCCCATGCCGGTGATTCATGTCGCCGGAGAAAAGGATCCCATCGTCAAGTTCGCCTGGCAGAAGGCGACCTTCGCCGCGGTCCGCCGAATCAATGGATGCGCGGAAGAGGGCAAACTCTGGGCCAAGGAAGGCGTGCTCGAAGCGACGCTTTATCCTTCGACCAAGGGCGCACCGCTCGTGACTGCGATCCATGCGGGCGGGCACGAATACGCCAAAGGATCCACCGAGCTGATCGTCCGCTTCTTCAAGGAGAACCCCAAGTCGGCTAAGTGATTAGCGGGCGGGGGCGGTTCCCTCAAGACTTTCTGGCGACGTAAAAGCGGGTCTCGCCGGCGAACTGTCGGACGAGTGGGCCATCGGCCGCGACCTCGGTGCTTAACGGACACTCCATCACCGTGAAGCCCGTTTCGGACAACTCACCGCGCGTTTCGGCTTCGGTGCTGCTGTGCATGAACACGGGCGACGTCTCACTCTCGTGCCAATAGTCTCCAGGGATGCCGTCGGCGAGACGTGCCTCCTTGCCCTGGTAGGTCGCGCAGGGGCCCTTCTCGCGGTCGGGCGCCGTGAAGAGGAGGATGCCGCCGGGTTTCAGCACGCGATGGATTGAGCGTAGGGCCGCCAAGCGGTGAGCTCGGCTCGGCAGACACATGAGTCCGTTGAAGGCGTAGATTGCTCCGTCGAAGCAAGCATCGGGGTAGGTGAGGGCGGTGGCGTCCTGTTGTTCGACAATCTTCTCCCAGGCTGCGTCATGATCGGCCAGCACCGCACGGGCGATGCTCACCATGATGGGGGAGAAGTCGGTCGCGATGATGTTAGGGTAGCCCGACTGTAACAATCCCAGGGCGACCCGACCGCCCCCGCAGCCGAGTTCGAGAATGCGGTGAGACTTGGAAAAATGCCGCTCGATGAGCACGCGTTCCGATGCCCACAGCCCGACTTGCACGGCCGCCCGGGCATAGTGTAAGGCCGTCTCCTGCTCGAGCCAGTGGACCTGCCGGTCGCGTTCCATTCGACCATGCAAGCGAAACTTGCCACGCAGGCAATCGCAGGAACACTCGACCTCATGTTCCGGCCCCTCCTCCTTGCCTTCGCTCTGGCCCTCGTCGCATGTGATAGCCGTCGCCCGGAAGCCGCGCCGGTGCCGGAACTTGGCCTGGAGACCCGCTTCCCAGTGCGGATGGGCGTCGTGCTGACGCAATTACGGGTGGCTGCCTCGGACCTGGAGAAAGCCCGTGGGCTTATGGGCGTCACGCGTCTGGCGGAAGCAGAGGGCATGGCTTTCATGTATGATGCGGAAACCCGGATGAGCTTCTGGATGAAGGAAACCCCGCTCGACCTCGACATTGGCTTCTTCGCCCGCGACGGCACGTTGCTCGAGGTCAGGATGATGGCGGCGAGGGAGACTGAGACCACTTCCTCGGCTTCGGATCAGGTCCGCTTCGCGATCGAGATGCGGGCGGGTTGGTTCCGCGATTTCGGGGTCAAGCCAGGCGACCAGGTGAACATCGACGACCTGCGGGCCGCCCTGAAGGCGCGCGGCTTCGACCCGAAACGCTTCATCCCCTAATCAGAGGGAGCGCCAGAGCAGCAGCAGACTGGTAGCGGCGCCGAGGCAACCGAGCACGAAGGCGAGCGCGAGGCGCTCGGCGTCGGTCGTACGGAAGAGCTTCATGCCTTCGGGGCGAGGCGCGCGGCGGCGTCGCGCAGGAAGGCCGTGAGCCGCAACAGGAAGAAAGGCGACGGGGAGCCGGCAATCGGCTCGAGGGCTTGTTCCGCCGCGGCGATCTCGGCGTCGAGCCGGCGAAAGGATTCACGCCAAGCTTCGGCAGAGATGAGCGCGCGGGCGTCGCCGCCAGCGCGGAGGGCGCTCAGGAATCCTTTGCCGGAGCGTTCCCGCTCGAGGAGCATCGGTAAGGTCAGCTTGCCGCTGGCGGCGTCGGTGCCGAGGGTCTTGCCGGCCTTGGTGTCATCCTGCAGCAGGTCGACTAGGTCGTCGTAGATCTGGTAGGCGATGCCGAGATGGCGTCCGAAGAGGGAGCAAGCCGTGATGTGTTCGGCCGGGCGGCCTGCCAGAAGGGCGCCCGCATGGCAGGCGCCTTCGAAGAGTTCCGCCGTCTTCAGGCGGATGTGGCGGTAATAATCTTCTAGGGAAAGGTCGTCCTGGCCACGGGAGAAGGTCTGGCAGACTTCGCCCGAGCAGACCTCGCGGGAGGCGCGGGCGACGATGCGGCAGAGTTCTGGTGTCGGGTGGTCGGCGGCGAGAACGAGGGCGTGGGCGAAGAGGGCGTCGCCGAAGAGCACGGCCGCGTGGGCGCCGTGGGTCCGGTTGGGGGTGTCGCTGCCGTGGCGGGTGTCGGCGCCATCCAGGACGTCGTCATGGACGAGCGTGGCGAGGTGGACGAGCTCGATGATGGCGGCGCCGCGGATGAGGGCATCGGGGGGCTCCCCGCCGGCCCCAGCACTGAAGGTGAGTAAGGGCCGGAGGCGTTTACCCGGGTGGGCGAGCACCTCGCGGACCATCGGGCGTACTTCCGGCTCAAAGGCTTTTTCCTGCGCCGCGAGGTATTTCTCGAGCGCGACGAAGTAGGCTTCAAGGCCGGCGTGCAGCGGGGAGGACACGAATCAAATGTGCGAGCGAAGTCAGCGGTGCGCAAGCGCAGGATGCGACCATAGTTCCTAGGGCCGAGCACTTATGGGACGAAGCGCGTCTCGACCGAGACGTTGACCTTGCCCGTGGCGGCGCATTCGGGGCACGGCGTGCGCTTGTCGAGGAGCTGACCCTTCTGCGGTTCGCGGATAAAGCCGAGGCTGCCGCACTTCTTGCAAGGGATCTGTTCACTGGTAATCGCGCTCATCTCTTCGCCAGCGTTGACCGCCTCGACGAACTTCTTGAGTCCGTCCGGTGAGTCCGTCAGCGGGGTGCACTCGAGGAAGGCCTCGCGGCGAAGGGTGAGGCGCTTCCCCGCGAGTGGCGCATAGTCGGCCGTGAAGCGGAGGGCAACCGTCCCAGCGTGCATGCCGGTCAGGCTGCCAGTGTCGCCGACCTTCGCGGATTTTTCGAGCAGCAGAATGGCGATCGTATCGACGCCGGCCGCCAAGGCGTTATTCGGACCGGCGGCGGGCCAGGCGGCCTTGGCGAGGAAGCGATTGTCGCCCAGGTCTTGGAGCAGGGCGTAGTTCACCTGGGTGAGGTAGCCCGTGGCCTTGCTCGAACCTGCCGCCGAGCCATCGACGACTCGTTGGCCCACGATGGCCGTGTAGAGCCGCTGAAGATCCTTCGTTGTCTCGGTGTAGCCAAGACGATTGACCCGCGAGAGCTGGAACGTGCGGCTGATTTGGGCGGGCGGGGGCGTGAGCTCGCGGAAAGGCGTGATGATGACCGCGGGCTCGTCTTCCGCCTTGGCGAGGTTGGCCTCCGCTGTGCGGGCAGGGGCAGGGGTGACGACTTCGTTATCGGCTTTCTTGCCGAACGGGCTCGTCTGGGCGGTCGCGGAGACGGCGGTGAAGATGAAGAGGAGAAAGAGTCGCATGGTCAGGAGGTCAGTCGAGGGAGGAAAGGTCGCCTTCGGCGGGCGGGGGGGTCGACTTGGGCTTGGCCGCGACAGGCTCGCTGGGCGTCACCGGCTGGGAGCGCCGCGGACGGTCGTCCTGGTCGTCCGCTTCGTCATCATCATCGGGGAGGTCATCGTCTTCAGGGTTCGGCTTATCACCCCGGGCGACGCGCTTACGGCGCACGATGACGGTCCCGACGGCCACGGCGGCGAGGTAGAAGCCGAAGAGCACGCCGGTCATCACAAGCAGCGAGATGGGTTCGGCGATTGGCGTGATGACGGCGACCAGCATCATGATGCCGACCAACATACCGCGCCAGGACTTGAGCAGGGTCTTGGGCCGGACGAGCTCGAGCCACATGAGGACGATGAGTGCGAGGGGGAACTGGAACGTCAGGCCCGTCAGCAGGCACATCATGACGACGAAAGCGTAGTAGTCCGAAGCCTGCCAGGTGACCTCCATCTTCATGCCTTCGGCGAAGTGCTGCCAGATCTGGATCGACATCGGGCTGAGCCAATAGAACGCCAGGGCGGCTCCCATGAGGAAGAGGATAAGGGCGGCGCCGCAGAAGGGGACGAGTCCACTCTTTTCACGATCCGTGAGGGCCGGGCCGACGAAACGGGCAGTCTCGTAAAGGAAGACTGGGGAAGCGAGGGCCACGCCGACGCCGAAGCCGGCGTACATGAGGACTTTCCAGACGCCCATGAAGGTAAACTCCTTGAGCTCTCCCATTTTGACGAGTCCTTCTCCGGGCTGGCTTAAAGCGAAGGCGAGCGGAGAAGTTTCCGGGTGCTTGGCCCACTCGAGCGGCATATTCAGCAGGGCAGGCGTCTCGCGGTAGAAGACGAGGGCGGTGACCATGCCAATGGCGAAGACGACGGCGACGCGGATGAGCGAAATCCGGAGGTCGTCGAGGTGCTCCAAGAACGACATCTCGCTCCGGGACTTGTTACGGCGAATGAGGGTGGAAAGCATGAGGGGCTTATTCTTTGCGGAGGAGATCCTTGATGACATCGAGGCTTAGCCCGGATGACACGGAGTCTGATTCGGTCAGGAGCTTACGCAACATCTCAGACTTGGACTTCTGGAGCTCCATGACGCGTTCTTCGATGGTTCCGGCGGCAATCAGCTTGATGCTGGTGACGGTGCGGGTCTGGCCGATACGGTGGGCCCGGTCCGTGGCTTGGGCTTCGGCGGCGGGGTTCCACCACGGGTCAAAATGGATGACCGTGTCGGCGCCCGTCAGGTTGAGCCCGGTCCCGCCGGCCTTCAGGGACATGAGCATGACTGGGATGGAAGGCGTGGAGTTGAATTTATCGCAGACCCCCTGGCGATCCTTGGTGGAACCGTCGAGGTAGCAGTAAGGGATATCCCGGTCCTCGAGGGCTTGCTTCAGCAGCTGGAGCGCGGTGACGAAAGTGGAGAAGACCAGCATCCGGTGGTTCGCGTCCTTGGACTCTTCGACGAGTTCGAGGAAAGCCTGCAGCTTCGCCGAGTCGACCTCCGCCATCTTTGGGTCGAGGATACGCGGGTCCGCGCAGATCTGGCGGAGGCGCAAGAGCTGGTTGAAGGCCGCCATCTGGATGCGGGCCTGCGTGACGCCGCCCATCTCCATCTCGAAGATCTCCTGGCGCGTCGACTCGAGGATTTCCTCGTAGAACTTCTTCTGGTTATCCTCGAAGTCGCAGTAGACAATCTGCTCAATCTTGGCTGGCAGTTCCGGGGCGACGGCGATCTTGGAGCGGCGCAGGATGTAGGGCGCAGCCATCTGGAGGAGGCGATCGTCGTGCCATTTGCGTTCTTCGGCTTGGACGCGTTCCTCGGGCTTGGGCAGGTAGCCCGGCATCAGGAAGCCGAAGAGGGAACGCAGGTCTTCGAGGGAGTTCTCGACCGGCGTCCCCGTGAGGATGTAGCGCCCCTTCGCGATGAGCTGCTTGACGGCCTTGGCGGCCTGGGCCCGGGCGTTCTTGATATTTTGGCCCTCGTCGCAGATCGCCGCTCCCCAGGTGATGAGCGAGAACGCCGCGATGTCGCGCGCCAGCGTGCCGTAGGAAGTGATGACGAGGTCGAAGCGTTGCAGGTGTTCGGCCTCGGTGAACCGGTTCTGGCCGTGGTGGGCGAGGACTTTGAGCGACGGCGTGAAGCGGCGGGCCTCGCGTCGCCAGTTCTCGACGAGCGAGGCCGGGCAGACGACGAGGCAGGGACCATCGGCTGGGCGGTGCTGGCGCAGCGTTTCCATGAACGCCAGCGCCTGCACCGTCTTCCCCAAGCCCATCTCGTCGGCGAGGAGGCCGCCGAGCGAGTGGTTATGGATATGCCAGAGCCAGGCAACGCCGACCTGCTGGTAGATACGGAGGATTGTGCCCAGCTCCTCGCGCATGGGCGCCGGCTGCAGCTTGGAAAGATTGCGGATCGCCGCGGAGCGCTGGCTCCAGGTCTCCGGCGGGGCGAACGCGGCCTGGAGTTCCTCGGCGATGGCGTCGGCGCTGGCGAGGTCGGCGTAGCCAATCTGCAAATTGAGATCTAGGTCGACGTCGCGCTTGGCCTCGCCGGTGATGCGACGTTGGGCGTTGCGGATCGATTCCATCAGCTCCGGCGTGATGAGCCGCGGGCCTTGGTCCGTGTAGAAGAACATGCGCCCGCTGGCCATGGCCTCCTGAATCACCTTGGCCGACTTGCCCTCGGGATCGATCCCGATCGCGAAGCGGAAGCCGCCGTTCTCCTCGGCGGCGGCGCATTTGGCTTTGGCGAGGTCGACGTTGCGCAGCGAGTGCGAGAGGTTATGGGTAAAGACGGCGCCATTGTCCGTCATCAGTAGCTTGTGGTGACGGGCGAGGAAGTTGAGCACCTGGATTGTGCCGGCGAGATACCATTCGCGCGTGCTCGTCTCGAGCGTGAAGCCGCTGCGTTGGAGCACATCGCGTAGTTCGGCGACGGGCCCAGAGGATTGCTGCGGCAGGCGGATGCGAAGCCATTTCATCGAGCCGTCGACCCAGGGACGGTCCTCGCGACCCCGTTCCTCCGAGCGGACTTCCTGTTCCTCCGGACCGTCGTCGGGGGTCTCGCCCGCCGCGTTGGTCTGTGGCGTCGCGGCGGGCTCATCCAGGTGCTCGTGAACCTTGTCGAGCTGGTCGCCCGCCCACGTCAGGGCAGTTTCCGGGGCGTTGGCCATCCGGAAAATCGGCAGGCCCTTGCCGATGGATAGGAGCTGGCGCAGGTGGCGGCGGGTGAGCGGCAGGATACCCTGGAGCTTGCCGTGGCAGAGGTTTTCGAGGATCGCCAGGAAGAACACCGTGTCAGGCGCGATGGTCCAGGCCTTGCGGCGGTCGAGGTTCTCGGGCGCGACCTGGGCGTCATCGATGCGGAGCTCGAGGCGGCAGATGATCTCGTCCCGGGCGGCGGCCGTGGCGATGTTCGGCGGCACGATGAAACGCACCTCGATGGGCGTGCCGTTTTTTTCCGAGAGGGTGAGGGATTTGAGCCGGGGTCCTGCCGGGGTCGTCTCCGTCTGTTTCGATTTCTCCTTCTTATTGTCCGTTGCCTTCTCCTGTGTCGCAGTCGCCGTCGGCGGTCTGCCAGGTGGCGCGGCTGGTTTCGGCGGCGCCAGGCTTTCGGGTTTGATGTAGCCCGCCTTGGCGGCGAGGACGAGGTAAGCGGCCACGGAATGTACGCAGACCTTGCGCCGCCCGACGGAGACCTCGCAGCCGCACTCGTTGCGCTGGAAGGTGACGGAGCGGAGGTTCCAGCGGGCTTCGCGGGATTCGGTACCATCATCGACAAGGGCCTCCGCGACGGGGGGAGTCCAGAGGCTCTTGGATACCTTGCCCTTGGCCACCAGCTCCTTGGCCAACAGCACGGTTGCCCCGCCCGCGAGATCGATAAGATCGTCTTCGGAGATGTCGGGCAACGGCTGACGCGGCGCCATGGTGAGGGTGTGCGGTGAAAAGCGTCGTCCGAAAGGACGCGCCAAAGGAGGGAAAACCTAGTGGGAAGACGGTTCGCCTAGACGGCGACGTCTTGGTCCGGGACTCCTGGGTGCATCTCAAAGATGCCTACGGGGGTCGTCGGACCTGTCATCACGATGGAATAATCCTCCCCGATGCCAATGAAAATCTGTCCCCCAGGCATATTTACCGTCAAATCAGCCTCAACCAGGCCCATTTTCCGAGCCACCGCGGCCGAGGCCGAGGACGATGATCCCGAGGCCATTGTGTAGCCCGCCCCGCGTTCCCAGATTTCGATGCGCACATTCTTGCGGTCGATGATCTGCATGAACTGGACGTTGGTCCGGTTCGGGAAGTTCGGGTGTACTTCGAGGACCGGGCCGTAGGTCTTGGCGAGATCTGGTGTGAGCTTGTCGACCGGAATCACGCAGTGCGGGTTACCGACGGTCGCGGCCCAATACTTGAAGGTCTTGCCGAGGACGGTGATCTCTTCGCCGAGGACTTCGCGGTCGGCGCCGACGTGCGGGATGACCGGCGCGCGGAAGGAGACCTTGCCCATCTCGACCCGGATGCGGTTGCCGCCTTCGAAGACTTCGCAGCGGACGACACCGCCGATGGTGTGCAGACGGAACTCCTGCCCTTCCTGGATGCGCTTGGTCTCGAGGAGATGACGGCAGAAAATGCGGATGCCGTTACCGGATTTCTCGGCTTCGGAGCCGTCAGGATTCAGGATGCGCAGGCCGATGGTGCCGTCGGTGCGTTCGATCGGGCCGTAAAGAATGCCGTCCGACCCGAGGCCGAAATGGCGGTGGCAGACCTTGCGGATGGCGGCCGGCGAAAAGAGGGCGGGGCAGTCCTTGGGTTCGAGGACGAGGTAGTCGTTACCGAGGGCGTGATACTTCGCGAAGCGCATGCTTCTCTTCTGATTGGGACTTAAAGCGCCTTTTGGCAAGCAAGGGGTGGATTATCTGTCGGCTTGGTTTCGGGCGACGGCGTGTTTACATCATCGCCATGCGCCTTCTGCCCCTCGTCGCCCTGTCCTGCGTGCTCTCCGTCTTCGCGGCCGAGAAGCGCCCGCCGAATATCGTCTTGCTCTACGCTGACGACATCGGCTGGGGCGACCTCGGCTGCTACGGCGCCAAGGTTATCCCGACTCCCAACCTGGATCGGCTCGCCGCGCAGGGCACCCGCTTCACCTCCGGCTATTGCACGTCCGCGACCTGCACGCCCTCGCGCTATTCGCTCCTGACGGGCGAATACGCTTGGCGCCGTCAAGGCACTGGCGTGCTCCCGGGCGACGCCCGTCTCATTATCAAGCCGGGCCGACCGACGATGGCCGCCAGCCTCGCCAAACTCGGCTACGCCACGGGTGTCGTCGGTAAGTGGCACCTCGGTCTCGGCTCGGGCGACGTGAACTGGAATCAGAAGATCAATCCTTCGCCTAATCAGATTGGCTTCACCTACTCCTTCATCATGGCCGCCACTGGCGACCGCGTGCCGACCGTCTTCGTCGAGGACGGCTCGGTCGTCGGCCTCGATCCCAAGGATCCAATCGAGATTAGCTACAAGTCCCCTTATCCAGGCGACCCCGACCTGAAGACCGACGTGGAACGCGCGAAGCTGAAGATGGATTGGTCGCATGGTCACAATATGGCCCTCGTCAACGGCGTCGGCCGCATCGGCTGGATGAAGGGCGGAAAGGCTGCGGTGTGGAACGATGAGACGATGGGCGACACCTTCGCCGACAAAGCCTGCGGCTTCATTGCGCGCAACAAGGACAGGCCTTTCTTTCTCTTCTACGCCTCGCACGAGAACCATGTGCCGCGCGTCCATCATCCGCGTTACGCCGGCAAGACGCCGCTCGGCCCGCGTGGCGATGCCGTGGTGGCGTTCGATGATCAGGTAGGCCGCATCCTGGCCGAACTCGATAAGCAGGGCTTGGCCGAGAACACCCTCGTCATTTATTCTTCGGATAATGGTCCGGTGCTCGATGACGGCTATAAGGATCAGGCCGTCGAGCGGAACAAGGCCGCGGCGCATGCGCCCGCCGGACCTTTCCGCGGCGGCAAATACAGCATCCTCGAAGGCGGGACGCGCGTGGGCTTCCTCGCGCGCTGGCCGGGTCATACGCCCGCTGGCAAGGTCTCCGACGCGCTGATGTCGCAGGTCGACCTGCCGGCCGTTTTCACGAAGGTTGCCGGCGGTGACCCCGCTGACTTCCTCAAACTCGACTCCATCGACACGTCCGCGGCGCTGAAGGGCGGCACCGGTCGTGAGACGCTAATCTCGAGCACGCAAGGTAACCTGCTTTCGATTCGCGACGCTCGCTGGAAATTCATCTCCGGCGTCGGCGCGCCCGGCAAGGGCAAGAAGGCCCAGGGCCCACTCGTTGCTTTGCTCGGTTCCGAATCCGAGCAGGTCAACGATAGCCGCGACCAGTCCGGTCCGCGTCTGTTCGACCTGCAGAACGATCCCGGCGAGCGTCACAACGTCGCCAAGGAACACCCAGAAATCGTCGCGCGACTCAAAGCCTTGCTCGAGGCGCAGCGGGCGAAGGGTGTCGGTCAGCCGTTACCGAACTAATCGGTCGATTAATTTCGCGCCCTCGCCTTCTCCCGACTTGAAGCGGAGGAGGGAAGGGTGATGCTCGGCGCATGAGTACGCCCCCTATCCGAGTCCTTTGCGTTGGTGCTGGCCACATGGGCCGTTCGCATGCTCTCGCTTACCACAAGTTGCCCGGTTTCCAGATCGTCGGCCTCGTCACCCGGTCCGCCGATTCGCGCGCCAAGCTCAACGCCGAACTTGGCGGTGGCTACGCGGAGTATGGCGACTTTCATGCCGCGCTTAAGGCCACGAAGCCCGACGCGGTCTCAATCTCGAGCTACCCAGACACGCATGCCGAATATGCCGTCGCCGCGCTCGAAGCCGGCTGCCATGTCTTTGTCGAGAAGCCCCTGGCCGTTACCGTCGCCGAAGCCGAGCAGATCGTCGCCAAGGCCAAGGAAGTGAAGCGCAAGGTCGTCATCGGCTACATCCTCCGTCACCACCCGGCCTGGACCCAGTTCATCAAGACCGTGCAGACGCTCGGCAAGCCGCTCGTCATGCGCATGAACCTTAACCAGCAGAGTTACGGTGACATGTGGAAGACGCATAAATCGCTCCTGCAGACCTGCAGTCCAGTCGTCGACTGTGGTGTCCATTATGTCGACGTGATGTGTCTCATGACCGGTAGCCGCCCCGTGCGCGTCTCCGGTATCGGCGCCCGCCTCACCGAAGATATGCCGGCGGGCCAAATTAACTACGGCCATCTCCAGGTGACCTTCGCTGATGGCTCCGTCGGTTGGTATGAGGCTGGCTGGGGCCCGATGATGTCCGAAGAAGCCTTCTTTGTGAAGGACGTGATTGGACCGAAGGGATGCGTCTCCATCGTCGCCGGCAAGGCCTCGCAGGCTGGTAATTCCGCCGACGTCGATTCGCACTCCGCCGCGCAGGCGCTCAAGGTGCACTCGTCGCAACTCGGTGCCGACGGTAAGTTCACCAAGCCTGACGAGATTGTCCCGACCGACGCCGATCCCGGCCACGACGGTTTGTGCGAACGCGAGCAGGCCTACTTCGAGAAAGCCATCCGCGAAGACCTCGACCTCACCGCGCACATGGATGACGCCGTGAATTCGATGCGCATCGTCGCTGCCGCGGACCAGTCGTTCCGCGAAGGACGCACGATTAACCTCTGAACAGTAATGGCGCACCCGAATCTCGTCTTCATGGGCGTCTGCGGTTGCGGCAAGAGCACCGTGGCGGAGATGTATGCGGCGCGCACTGGCGGTACGCTCATCGAGGCCGATGGTTTTCACCCGCCGGCCAACATCGCGAAGATGAGCGCCGGCACACCGCTGAACGACGAGGACCGGGCGGGCTGGCTCACCGCCATGGCGGCCCGGCTGGCCGCGGGCATGGCGCGCGGCGAGGTGATGGTCATGACGTGCTCCGCCTTGAAGAAGGCCTACCGCGATCGCCTTCGCGAGGGTGACCCGGATGTCTTCTTTATCTTCCTCGATGGCAGTCAGGAGCTCCTACAGTCGCGGCTCGATGCACGCAAAGGGCACTTCATGCCGCCCGGTCTCCTGGGCAGTCAGCTCGCCACGCTGGAGCGTCCGAACCTCGCCAGCGAGAAGTGCCTGCACGTCAGCATCAGCCTTTCGCCCGAGCAGATCTGCGCGACCGTCGGCGTGGCCATGCGTCGCTTCGCTTGAAAAGCAGAAGGCCCGCTTACGCGGGCCTTCGTCGGTCTGGTAGGTGGCTTACTTCTTCCAGATGACCTTGGACGGCTCGATGACGCTCGTCTTGTCGAGGGTCGGGAAGCCTTCCGGGATGGGCAGGGTGACCTTACCCGTCGCGGCCCATTCGGTGGAGCGAGCGAGAATGGCCTGGAAGCCCACGCAATGCAGGGCGTCGTAGCTGGTGTCGGCGGCCATGATGTGGCCCATCGAGGTGGTCACGACGCGACCCTTGCCGAACGGCGCGAACCAGACCATCGGCTCATGCATGTCGGTGCCGCCAAACTCCGGCTTGGAGAAGGAGCTCGCAAGCACGTGCATGTGGTCGGCGGTGCCGCGCATACGGTGGTAGAGTTCATCGGTGGCGTGGAGCCATTCGACGGGTATCCCTTGCATGACGGGGTGGGCGGCGTCGCGCGACTTGAGCGTGAAGACATGCTTGGGGCCGTGGCCGGAGCCGAAGCCCTTGTCCTGAATCTTCTCGGCGGCGTCGTCAAGCGCGACGGCCTGGCCAGTCTTGTCGTCGACCGCGATGCGTTTGGCGAAGGTGGCGCCGCGCCAGCCGCAGCAGATCATCTCGTTGAAGTTATCCCAGCCAGTGAAGGCGTTATTGGCGGCGTGGACGTTGACGAGGCCGCCACCGTTCATCACGAACTCGGTGAAGGAATCTTTCATGTCGGCGCCCCATTCTGGGCCGTTATAGTTGTTCACGATGACCTGATGGTCGGCGAACTTCGGGGCCCATTTTTCCCACGCGGCCGCGTTGGCCTGGTTGAAGGCGGCTTCGGCGGCGTTCCACTGCTTCATCGCGGCATCGAAATCTTTCTTCGCGGCGGGGTCGCCGGCCTTCGGGCGCGCCGGCCTCGGCTGGGCGAAACCCGCGGGAGCGGTGGCGACCGTCACGGTGAAGCGACCGGTGGCTTCGAGGGTGGCTTTGGTGGACTCGGTCGTGCGGATCCAGTCGTGGTTATTACGTCCGTCGAGCATCAGGACGCGGATTTTCTCGGCGGCTCCGAGCGGCAGGGCCAGGAGGGCGAGCAGGCAGACGAGCCCGAGCTTGTGCAGGGTTTTCATGGGGAGGTGCCTATTGGAGATATTTCCTGAGGATGTGCGAGCGTTTTTCAGTGGCGGTCCAGCGAGCGATAATGAATGGCCTCCAATAGGTGAGTGGTGGCGATCCGTTCGGCCTCGGCGAGGTCGGCGATTGTGCGGGCAACCCGCAAGATGCGGTCATAAGCGCGGGCGGACAGACCCAGCTTTTCCATCGCCTGCTGGAGGAGATCGCCTTGGGCTTTCTCCAGGGCGCAATATTCACGGAGTTCACGCCCGCCGAGGAGAGCGTTGCACCCGCCTATCCGGCTGCCGAAGCGTTGGCGCTGCCTGGCTCGCGCCGCTTCGACGCGACCGCGGATGGCGGCGGAGGCTTCACCGGGTGCCGCATCGCGGAGTTCGTCGAGCGTGAGGGCTGGCGCCTCGACCTGGATGTCGATGCGATCGAGGAGCGGTCCGGAGATCTTGCCGCGGTATTTACGCACCTGCATGGGCGAGCAGCGGCACTCACGTCGCCGGTCGCCGAGATGCCCGCAGGGGCAGGGGTTCATCGCGGCTACGAACATCAGGCGCGCGGGGAGGGTGACCTTGGCCGCGGCGCGCGAGACCGTGACCTGGCCGTCTTCGAGCGGCTGACGCAGTACCTCGAGTGCGGAGCGGCGGAATTCCGGGAGCTCGTCGAGGAAGAGCACGCCGAGGTGGGCAAGCGAGACCTCGCCGGGTCCTGGGATGCTGCCGCCGCCGATGAGCCCGATGTCGCTGATCGTGTGGTGTGGTGAGCGGAACGGC
>Ga0209768_10001758_pt1 | contig 13694 bp, 14 predicted proteins | sample LauGreSBDMM110SD_3_FD_187564 | JGI IMG/M metagenome (GOLD analysis project Ga0209768, IMG submission 187564) | Freshwater lake microbial communities from Lake Michigan, USA - Sp13.BD.MM110.SD (SPAdes) (version 2) | ecosystem: Environmental > Aquatic > Freshwater > Lake | place: Lake Michigan... | reverse complement strand
GTCAGGCATTGCTGCAGACGCGTTCATGCACACAAAGAACAATAAAGTACCAACGCGGCGCATGTGGGATTCCTTTGGGAAATGGTAGGGCGTGAGTGACTTGAACACTCGACCAAAGGATTATGAGAAGTTTCAATAAAAAAATATCTATATAAATCAACGACTTATAACGATATTTCTTTGGTGTGTAGCAAAGTGTGTAGTGTTTTTATTCGTTTTTAGTTAAAAATAACTTCAAACTTTTCTAGTTCACTGAACTTTTACACTACAAAAAACTTCCACTCAATCATTTGGCGGGAATGTATCAAGCATCCAAAAAAAAGTAAGTGTAACCGCCATCACCACTTGTCATCGTCTTGTGTTTTGAACCCAAACTTGTCTTCACTGCGGTCATTGAACACAGAACCTAACCCAGTCGCTGTGCTCCCCATACGTGTACTGCCATCAGTGCTGAAACTACCCATCTGAGTAAACACAGAACCATCACTGCCTACAGTTGTCGAACCCATCTTTGTGTAGGTTGTACCGTCGGATGAGATGCTGGTTGTGTCGGAGACTTTTTGAATAGTCTCACCTGTATCGGACACAGCGAATTTACCGAAAATGTTCCAAAACGACATGACTGACCTCCTCTAGTTCAACCACTTGTCCAACAATGTTCCAACATACTCCTTTGGCAGCATATGTCCAGCATTTGGTACAACCGTCACGCAGATGCCCAACATAGAACCGAAGGCAGAGACATTTGCGGGATTACTTTGCCAGTCCTCGGAGCCAACATGAATTTCGCACTGCTTGGGGATGGGGAAAGTGCCTGCTTCGGCGAGTTGACGAAGTTTGTCAGCACGAGGTGGAATAAAGTTCATTTGAGACTCTTCATTGCCAAACTCACCGACTATGGGTGACAGCAAGATCACTTTACCAATGTATGGCTCCATTTGTGCTTGTGCGTGTAGGAACAAGTAGGCACCAAATGAATTAGCAATGACAAGTGCATCCTCATGCCAAAAGTTGTCGCGCAAGTCATCTGCGATCAGATCAACTTGCTGTTGAAAATCTAACTTTCTGAATTCTCCAACCAACTCGCGGCCAGTGATATCCACTCCCCTGCTAAGCAAGCCTTGACCTAAGCCTGTTCGCAACTGACCATTCATTCCCGTCAAGTAGTAGATGGCTCGAGTCATCTGGCAAAGAAATCTGAGCCTAACTGCATGAGCAGTTCAAAGCCTTGTCCCAACAGGAAGACTACGACTGCAAATGTTGCAGAACCAAAAATTGCCTGCATGAGCCAATGCACTTGCGCTTTTTGGGGACGAATGAACTCTATGTTTGGAAACAGTTTAGTGATGAAAGCAAGTAATGCTTGATTCAGAAAGCCCCAAATATTTCCAAATAAAAGAAGTATGAAGAAAAACGCAATGATGAAGGAATTTTCAATCTTCAAATGTGGTGAGACCTTGAAAGACAGCCAAAGACTGACCACAAAATTTACAACAACGCCAATGAGTTGGAATAGCAAGCCCATCCATCGGCTTCTTGCAATCCAATGCTTGGTGTGGTGTTTTTCAAGAACTTCATGAACGGAGGAAAAAGAAATTTCCGCCCAATCCTTGACATCTGAAGATGCAACCAGAGTGCATCTGTTTGCATCTTGGTAATCTAAACATAATTCCAGATATTCCCCAAATGCCCTGTTGCTTCCTATTGCGGCTTCTGACTCAATTGTGAAAATGATACGTTCAACATTTCCCGCTTGGTTGAAATATCTCAGCAGTTCAGTTAGCGAAAAAACCCTATACCCCTTGTTGTCGAAGCGGATGATGTACGTGAAGAAGGCATTCTTGCCCTGAGCGCGAAGTTCTTCAATCAGTTGATTGTGACGCTCAGCGAATACATTGCTAATCTGCGTTAAAGCCTGTTCATTCAGCGATAAGTCATGAACGTGTTGATCGCGTAAAAAGTGTGCCATCGTGATCTATCCCATTAGAAGTTAAGCGCTGGCACTTACGATGGGTGCACAAACTTAGCAGTGCTCACATCGTAGACAACATCAGCAATAGTGCCATCCTTGACTCGTTGCACGGCCTCATCGATCACTTGTAGAGGCACAAGAAACCACTCCCTAGGCTTCACTGGATTGCCAAACCGATCATCAATACTGATGTCAATCTGCGCACTACCAAAGATGCGATGAAAGAGGTTTTCCATCTTCACTCTGTTGATGTTGTGCAGTTTGTATGTCGCGATTACTTCAACACCTGCCAAAAGATACGTAGACTCTTTTTCTGCACCTGAAATCCGTGTTTCAACCTTGCCACCAGTGACACCAATTTTGTGAATCAGTTCGCGGTGTTCCGCAACATATGGATGCGTGGAATGGCTTCGTAGCACATAGATCGTCCCTGACTCAATGTCTTCTGGTTCAGGCTGATCGTCAAAAAGCGGTCCCATGCTCGTGCTTGTCAAACGTCGACCAGTCTCGTCTTTCCACAAAGCCTTCTGCAGTGAGCGAAGAAGCAAGTTGCTTTCAGTGCCGTTGCCGTAGATGACTCGCAGACGTGCATCGTTATGTCCAGTCTGCATCTTGATGGTCTCCCCCATCTCGGCAACGTATGCAAACTGACCTTCCAATATGAAGAAGTCATGCAGTTGAATATTTGCATCGCGACCGAAACGAAGAGCCTTACGAGTATCCGACTTCAGTTCACGCTCTGCCTGTTCAAACAATGGCTTGAATAATTTGAAATCCTTGCATGGTGTTCTGTCTGCAATTTCTTCTGCAGCCTGCCGATCGGCATTTGTTCTCACGTGACGCAACACTGTTATGTCATCAGCATTTGACGGCTCAGCAGAAACACCAAGTTCAGCAAGCAAGGCGTCTTCACTAAGTTCATCAATATTTACGTTTTGCGTAGCAGGCGAACCTAATAGGTTATGCGTATCAAACTCAACGAGTACAGCACGTGCCTCAGGTAATTTGCGAAGTTGCTCAAGCCTCACCGCATAGAGTCGCTCGAAAATATCTAAGCCTTCGGCATTTACAGGTTGTCGTTTGTGCTCTTCATAGAAACGCTGAATATCTTCAAAGCCAGCAATGATGCGCTCTTCAAAGGCTGAACGACTCGCAGCCTTAATGGGCGCAACCTCTACGCCAAGCGCATCCAACAGTTCATCATCATTTAGATCAGCCATTGTTGTTCTTAGCCTCTGCCGCTTTAGCCTGTGCTCGGTAGCGTGCCAATGCTGCCACACCTTCAGCCATGCGTTTTTCCCAAGCATCGGCTGAATTGATGTCGGGCAAACGCCCTCTTTCCATCTTGAATTGCAGGGCACGCTTTGCCAAATCACGTGCATCCTCTTCAGAAATACTGACCTTCTTCGCTTCGATGGTGGCTTGGACCTGCTTGAGCAACTTCTCATCCATCGACTTAGCCAAGACTGAATAGGCTGCATCAAATGGGTTAATCTGATCGATCAACTCAATGTCAAGATCGCGCACATTGACAAATTTACGCACACCATCTAACAGTGCCGTGCTGCCTTGTGGCTCTTCATCACCATTGGAGGACGCTTTAGAGAGTTCCAACTTGGCTTGCTGAGTCACATTCATTGCAGCCACAGCGTGTTGCCGGATGGCCTCTTGATCATGATCACTTAAGTCTGGGTAGCGTTCGCGAACGATCTTTCCCATTCGTAGTTGCGTCAACTCTTGTGGGAGCACATGCTCTTTATCAAAGAGACCCTGCTCAAGAGAAGTCTTGTCTTGTAGGAAGGTTGTGACAACTTCGTTCAGGTCTTCCTTGCAAATGCGACTGGCTTCTTTACTTTGCGGAGTTGTCAGTCCGTTAATTTCCACATGGTATTGGCCTGTGGCTTCATTGACACCAACGTTTGTCTTTCCCTTTTCGTACCCCTCAGGTCCGTAGTCAAAACCCTCCTTAGGACCTGCATCCTTAGGAGTGAATTCGTAACGTGGTGCAAGGACTTGTTCCATCAGCAGACTTGCAGAAATTGCTTTCAGCATGTCGTTAACGGCTTCAGTTACAAGGGCTTGATCTGCCGCAGGCTCAGCAATCAAGTTGGTAAAGCGTGCACTGGTCTTGCCCTCTGCATCACGTGTGGCTCTTCCGATGATTTGAACAATTTCAGTCAGACTGCTTCGATAGCCAACAGTGAGAGCATGTTCACACCAAATCCAATCAAAGCCTTCCTTGGCCATGCCAAGTGCGATGATGATGTCAACTTGATCGCGATTATTCTTCTGTGCGGGATCTTTTAGAGCAGAAAGGATCTTGGTTCGCTGTGCTGGATCGCTGTCATCAACCAAGTCTGCAACTTTCAATGTTCGACCATCAGGAGAAGCAATCAAGTGAAAACCCGTTACCGGATCAACATGCTTCCACTCTCCAAGACCGTGCATGATTTCATTCACTTCTCCTTGCTTGTCTTTCAAACTCTCACGAGCGTTGACGTTAGGGATATGAACAATGGTTTTGAGATTTGGATCAAGCACCTTGTGAATGGCATCAACATAAGGACCTGTGTAGAAGAAGTAGCCGATGTCCAGCGACTTCAACCATGAGTAGCCATTGAGTTGCTCATAGTAGGTATAGGTGACAGTCTCAAACTTTGCTTCATCGACAGGCGACAGAACGGCTTCGCCATCGCCTCGGAAGTATGAACCAGTCATTGCGACTACATGCGTCTTATCTCTATTGATAATTTCAGTGAGTTGCGATCCCAATATGCTGTCTGGGTTGCTTGAAACGTGATGGAACTCGTCAATCGCGATCAAGCGATCGTCGAATGCCTCAATGCCAAGTTCATCAACTGCAAAACGGAAAGTGGCATGGGTACAGACAAGTACCTTGTCCACTGATTGCAAGAACTTGCGAACAGCATCTACCTTTGATTTAGCAACTTTTGGTTCATCTGCTCCAGGTGCGTTGCACAAATTCCATTGTGGTGTAACTGTCCAGTCCCAGTAAAACCCAAATTTGGTCAGTTGCTCATCTGCAAAACTGCTACCGATTGATCGCTCAGGAACTACGACAAGTGCTTGCTTGAGTCCTTGGTTGTTAAGTTTGTCCAATGCAATGAACATCAATGCGCGAGATTTACCAGAAGCCGGAGGTGACTTGATCAGCAAGTACTGCTCGCCTCGTTTGGCATAGGCACGCTCTTGCATTGTTCGCATGCCCAATGCATTGGCTTTATTTGTTGCACCAGTGTGTGCAGTCTTGATTGATACAGATGGCACTGGAAATTTGTTGGTGGGATTACCCATTTCTTTAGCCATTACTTTTTCCCTTTTTTGATGCCAGTGGCGCTTGCAGTCATCTTTGTGTACAACTCAAAAAGTTTTTCAAGTCGTTCAGTATCGTTTTTGAACCGACGGCCAATGTATATACGCTCAACTAATTCATCATTTTTTTCATGAGCCATGCGAAGGTTTTCAGGCATATTTTCAGGCTCATATAAATCGGAGATCGTCTCAGGATAATGTGATTCTCGCGCTAACAAAATTGTTTCCGCTGCGGCTATCAAATCGACTTTATTCTGATCTGTCAGTACGGGTATAGGAAAGGTATTCCACCCTAGCGTGTTGGAGTAGGAAAACCGCATTTCAAGCCGAACGCAAACCGCTCCAATCCAAACCCAATGAAGACGAGATGCAATTAGTGCTATGTTCCAAAGCGGAGCATCGTATAGTGCAAAGTTTTTATTTCCGATAATTGAGTGACTATCTACTAGTCCAACTGGTAAGTAGGGACGATTCTCGGAACTGACTCTAGGGACAACAGTTACATATTTGCTATTTTGGTGTCGAACCTCTGCAAACCTATATGGAGTTTCAGCATCCAGTTGAGTTTGCTTTTTTGTACTTTCCAACCGCATCCGTTTTACTTTTTCGATACGAATTTTAATTTCAGGTATTTTTTCGGCAAGTTTTACTGACTCAGTATCAAGCCATAAGCAATAGCGTTCCTTACCGTTTATGAATTCCTCTGAACCTAAGAATTTACGAAGGAATTGACTAGTATCTGGATATTTGGTGAGAAGAGCATTCTTTTCGTCTGAATCAAAGAACAGCGCGCCTCCGTCGGCAGGAAGATTGCCAAGAAGCATTTCAGATTGCTCACTGATTGGGCGACTTATTTTCTCAACAACTGCGTTGATACCAGCAACAAGATAGGCATTGATGAATGGCACACCTTTGACTATGGTCTCTTCATCTGCAGAAATAGAGAATAGACTTTTGCTTTTGCGAGTTTCTCGGGCTATGCCAACAATAACAACTGTCACACCTGCGTTATGACTTGCAAGATTTGCCCACTTAAATGAGGTGTGAGCAAAAACTATTTCATGACCACTAGCAAAAATGATAGGCCATAAAATTGGAACCTGTTGGCCTTGGCAAATTGAATTTGTTGACACAAAAGCAGAAACACAAGGCGTGTGCGTGCCATAGTCCGCAGCCTTCATGAACCATCCAGACACATAGTCAAGTGATTTCCATGACTTACACCGGTGATCAAAAATGGCTCGTAAGTCATCTTTCTGCTCTGCAGATTGCCAAGTGCTTCCTATATATGGTGGATTACCGCAAATATAGGTTTCACCGCCTTCATTTTCAAAATCAATCTCTTTCTGATCAAGTGGTGTGTTGAACAAATCATCACCTAGCACTTTTACTCCAGTACCAGTTGTTGGGCAAATGCTAAGCCAGTCAAGTCGAAGTGCATTGCCACAGACAATCCAATTCTCCGCATCTAATGGCAAAAACTCAGCCAAGGCATCTTGTTGCCCCCGATACATCACATCGCACTGAAATTCAGCGATGATCAATGCCAACCGTGCAATTTCCGCAGGAAAATCGCGAAGTTCAATACCTCTGAAATTTGTCAGCGGTATCTCGCTGCCAAGATGTTCCTCACCCCTCCTACGATTGATCTCTGCTTCAATTTCACGCATCTGCTTGTAAGCAATGACAAGGAAGTTGCCTGAGCCGCAAGCAGGGTCAAAGACACGGATGCGGGCCATTCGCTTCCGTAAGTTAAGTAGTTTGGCTTTGTTATCAGCACACACCTCAAGTTGCGCTCGCAGATCATCCAAAAACAATGGATTAAGTACTTTGAGGATGTTAGGCACGCTGGTGTAGTGCATGCCCAAAGTACCGCGCTCTTCATCGTCAGCAACGGCTTGGATCATGCTACCGAAGATGTCTGGATTGATTTCCTTCCAGTTCAAGTTAGCAGCATGACTTAGGTATGTTCGAGCAATACGACTGAAGCGTGGAACCTCGGTGCTTCCTGAAAAGAGTCCACCGTTAACATACGGAAACACACCAGCCCAATTGGGTAATTTCGGTAGTGCGGCAGCCCGATCTTGCGTCTTGATGTTCATTGCACGAAATACTGTTTCCAACACCTCATGGGCATTGGAACCATCGCGCTCACTCATCTGTTCAACTGTTTTGGAGAACAAACCAGTGCTATTAAAGATGCCTGTGTCCTCTGCAAAAAAACAAAAAATCAATCGTGACATGAAGTGGTTCATGTCACCACGTCGCTCAGTCTTAGCCCATTCAGGGTTTTCACGAAGCAACTCTACGTACAACTTGTTTAGACGACCAGTAGCGCGAACATCGATCGGGTTGTCTTTGATTTCCTTGATGGTGGAGATACCAGCCAAGGGCAAAAACATGCCAAAGTGGTTAGGGAAATCTGTGTAGGCTGAAGTGACAGTCTCCCCTGTGATCAGTTCCTCAGCATCAAGCGTCTCACCATCTGTAGCCAAAATGAACTTGGCTTTTGCCTTGGAAGTAGATGGGCTCAAACGCAGGGCTTGCAGTGTTTCGACAACCTTGCCAACTTCACAAGTGGCTAGGTGTATGTTGTTTCGCAACAGCACGCCATTAGGTAAATCTGATGCGTTGTTGTTACCCGTACGCAGTCTCTTTAGTGCAACCTCTTTATTGCCAAAGGCAGCAAGGAATTGATATGGAAATTCCTGCGAGTCAAATGGCTCGACTGATAGGTCCGATAGCGCGGCTTCGATTTCTACAGCGTTCATTATTTTTCTTGTACCAGTGAATTACTGCTGTTCATCTTCAAGACGAAGGCGGCGGGCAGTGAGGGTCTCTCCCTCAAATTCCCAATAGTCACTTCCACTGACCGCAGCCCATTGGTATCCCATACGTCTTACGGCTAACAATGCAGAAGCACTCGGCGAAAGTGTTTGACCTTCAAAATTAACTCGGCCGTCTGCCACCACAGTGCTTGTGACCTTTGGATCTTTTGCAAAGGTCAACACAGCACCAACTGGTATGCCTAACTCTGAAAACCGCAAACGTGTCCTGCGCTCTTCAGTTGCTACTGCCCTTTGCAATGCTTGTACGTCTGAAGCATCAACGACCACATCAACCTTGGGAGTTACATCTTTAAGTTCCGCAAGTTGGATGGCTTCTTTGACCTGATTGGCATCAGCACGGAAAAACTCACGATTTGAGCGAATACGCTTGTCGGAAAAGATGCGATGCAGTTTGCCCTCCACCAACGCGGAGTTGCCAACCTCTGCCGCATAGAAGCACTGAAATGGCAACGGCATGCTGGTGTTGTCCAACTCCCTGATTCGTTGCTCTACGCTGGTGGTTGTGCGTCCAATTTTGACCATGCCTTCCATGGCTTCATTGGTCAGGACGTAGACAATTTCAGGCATCAACTTTCTTTCTTCATGCGTGTAGACACAGGGAAGACCCCATTCTCTACGTTTTTGATTATTTCTTGGGCTTGGGAGACGTATCTTTTGACGTGTGCGCCCAGCATGTTTCGCCCTAGCAACCGCTCGGCACTAGTCTTGGACAAGGCCTGTCTGCTGGCATCTCGGTTGAATCGCATCTCAACGCCGATTTCCCAGAGGGTCTTGCGCTCTGGCTTAGGCAAGGCTTGGTTGGCCAGCCATAGGTCGTAGGCTTCCAATGTGCGCTCAAGGTTCTGAACCGTGTAGTTTCGAGCCAATGGGTAACGAGCGGTCTGAGTGACTGAGGCTAGTGCTGGACGCCCCCTTGACCGTTGCAGTCGGCTGTCTAGCAACTTCGCAAACTTACCTTTGAGCCTTCGGTTGCTTTCTCGTAGAGGAACAGCGATGACCATCACGTCCTCCGACGACCATGAAGAGTCCCACTGACTTGGGCTGGACAACTCTCCGAAAACGGCCTCCAAACGCCGCTCCGCGAACAGATTCGCACCACGCTGCCCTGTAGTCCACCACTTGTGGAAATCAGCATCACGTACATCCCCAAAGTCCGCGTATAGACCAGCCAAGCGGCCTTCACCCCCCGCTTCGCAGCACTCAAGGTAGGCCTCACTCCTCAGTAGATAAGCCCACCACCAGTAGTAGGGGCTGCGCTTCTGGTAGGTGTCAGCAAGGCGGCTGTTGACACGTCCAAACAGTGGGTGCGGTGCGAGAAAGTGAACTTTGGACATTCTTACCAAGTAATTGATGTGAATGCTCGGATGGTACATGAAAACGTCGATAAAAGAGATACTTACAACACTGCAAATTCGCAGTATTTTTATGGAGATGAATATGAACCACGTTAAGCAAGCACTATCAATTAACAAAGAAAAAAAGGCACATGCACTGCGACTTTATAAACAGGTCGTTAGTGAAGTTGTGCGCAAAGATTACAAACCAATGGACGATGATGCGCATGTTGATCTAAGTGCTGTATTTGGAATGAAATATGTTGAAGAACTTTTACAAAATGGAAAATCTTTTATCAATGCAAGCGTTTATGCCGCTTCGAATGTGGAATTTAATTATGCCAATTGCTTGTATTCACAAAAAGAAAAGTTTATCCAACTAGCGAAGGAACTTGTTTCCAAAAATGAAAGAGTTGACGATCAAAAACTCGAAAACATCGCAAGTCAAATGAATTTTATTTTGACATTTACTACAGCGAAACCTGCCGAAAGGCCATTTGTGCTGTTCAAATAATATTTAGAAATAATCAATTCCACGGCCTGAAAGTATTGCTCTTTACAAATACTTAATTAATGGCCGTGGAACTTCATACAAGGAAAAATCATGGAAATTATTACCACACCCGTCAAAGTCAAGACTGGAAAAGGCAGATCTAGGAAATATCAATTTCTAGATGCTGAGAAAATGAACAATCAATACCCATCAACGTTTATGCTTCATTCACTTCAGATTAGATCTAATATACCCAATCGAATGTGGGTCAAATGTGGGGTTCAATGGAGTGGAGGCATTAATGAAAATGCATGGTTTGAGGTAATTGAAGTACAAAAAGATGATCTCGGAAAAATCACATATACAGCCGAGTTAGACAAATACAACTTGAGTGGGCTCGGCGAAGGTGTTGTTGCTTGTGGGATTGAACCGCGACATATATTAGATTTGGATTTCGAAAAATTCAAAAAGATGTTTGCACATTAGACCAACTCCACAGCCTTGCGCAACATGTTGTCATTGGCATCGAAGTACACGGCTGTGGTGCTGACGTTTCTATGTCCCATCAATCGCATCAACACACGCAGACCAACGCCTTGTGATGCAATTGATGTGGCATAGGCTTTACGGCCACTGTGGCTGCTGGCACCATCAATGCCCGCTGCGCGGTACACCAGTAGTAGGGACTGCGCTTTTGCTGCGTCTCCACCCTCCTCCCTTAAGCATGAAGGTCATAGCGAAAAAACTTGTCAAAGCAAGCTACTTCAGTTGAAAATTAGCACGTGGTAGCTGATTGCGAAATCGATAGACACGCAAGCAATCTGAACGAAGAGACAGTTTTATGTCTCAAGATTGCTGTAACTTGTTGGACTCTTAGGGCAACCCAAGATCTAACATTGAAATTAATTTCTTCTCAAAATTAAAGTGGGCCCCTGATTCCAACTATAGGACTTCAAATGGCGACGAAAAAAAATTCATCCCTACCAGTCGAGAAAAAAGACTACTTCAAACTACCTTTTGAAGTCTATTACAGTGGTCCAGTGGAGGTCATCTATCTAGATTTCAAATCCAACACCAAAGTCAAACGCTTCAAGGATGTAAAAACTGTCCATATGGAGATAGGACAGTCATGGGGTTTGAATTTTTACTGTGAAGTGAATAAAGGCCCTCAACTTTATTGCTGCATCGCTAACCGTCATGATGAAGTGAAACCAGATTGGCTGAATTTTCAGGATGAGGAAAATATGGAATTTAATTCCGGTATGGACTATGCCGTGGTGATAAAGGGCGACGAAATAAGCTTTGTTGAAGATGACACAATTAATGAATTGGAAGATTTGGAAACCTGTAGCTCTTCCTCGTTCTTGACGTACCGCCTTGATAGTAGTTCACCAGACTACATCATCCTTGACGCAAAGGGTTCCAGATTAAAAGTCAATACCGATGGGTATGCACTGGATGATGAAAATGAGCCAATTCAATCACAACGAATTTTCAATCCTGATGAGCTTAACGAAGAAGAATTTGAGAATTTTTCTAGATGCGATTTTTGGGAAGCGAAGTCCGATTGGGTGAAGCAGACATTGCAAACTGATTTTCCAAAAGACATCGCTCTTGGGTTGTCATTTGATACAGAATAATTTCCTTCAAAGTGTCAGACCAATTCAACGGCCTTTCTGAGCATGTCGTCATTGGCATCAATGTATACAGCTGTAGTGCTGACGTTTCTATGACCCATCAAACGCATCAACACTCGCAAGCCCACCCCTTGGCTTGCGATGTTGGTTGCGTAGGTCCTGCGACCACTGTGACTAGTTGCGCCATCTAGTCCAGCTCCTTCGTAGAAGTTGGCAAAGTGTTGAGTCAGTGAATTGGAACTGAATCCCTTGCGTGGATTCTTTTGGGTTGGAAACAGGGCACGCTCTGGATCATCTGTACGGATAGTTTCAACGTAGCTTGCTAGCACCTCACGCAAGCGTTTATTTAAGAAAACTGTCCTTGGGTGCTTGCCCTTGGTTTGCGCCGCTGTAAGGCGTATTTCCGCACGTATTTGATGCCCTGTGTCGAGCACGTGTCCAACTGTGAGAGCTGCAATCTCTCCTACCCTCATGCCGCTCAAGTGGCTGACCAGCAACATGGTCTGATCACGTAGGGCATGTTTGCGTGTGCCGATGTGATCTAGAACTTGCTGGATTTCCTGTTCGTTGAGTGTGCGAGCTTGTGCCATGTCGTGCCGTCCTTTTGTAATCGCATGTTTTGTGCGCTTTAAGCATAAATTCAGAGATTAGGTCTGAGCAACCAGCAGCTTGGTACTCGGTCAAGCAGGCGGGTTTCTAGTGTGATCTGTTCAAGATCAATGACTTATTTCGGTAATCGCACAAATCAGCGTTTTTCTTAGATTTGTATTTAGCCCTGTACTCGTGGCTTAGGTGCCACGAAATGAGTCCGATTGACGAGTAGGATCTAAGGCTAGTGATTTGCTCTTTTAGCCATCCTAGTCAGTCTGCTTCAAAGATCTCCCACTGTAGGGCTGATATGAGTGCCGTATGCTTACAGGCCTTACAATTTAAGTCGACAGCGCAAGCTGAAATGATTGCAAAACCTCAACAAGCAGTTGGACAACAGTGCATCATCAATTCGAAGCTTCATAAAGCTTCACTCATGCCTATCAAGTTATGTCAAAAATTAAAGATCTGGATAGATGGTTTAACAATTTAAGCGGTCGCGGGCGAGTAATCGTTACCATCGTTTTTTTTGCTTTAGCAATACCAATAATTAACTTGAGTGTCGGAATAATCAAAGATGTTGGAAATTATTTCGAGGCTAGCAAATATGACATTAGCACGCAAGAACTTTTCTATGCAAAAAAGCAAGCACAAGAAAATAAAATGACCTTGGAAGGTTATTTTGAAGAGATCAAAAATTCAAAGAAACTAGGATTCCCCAATGTGGAATCATATTGGGAAGCCAAGAGTTTTGGAGTAGACAATCCAAAGGAATTTACCGCAGCGAAAAAACTTGGCCGTACAAAAGAAGAGTGGATAGAGGATAAGAAAAAAATAAAATCTAGTGGGAAATCTATTGATGACTATGTAACTCAAGTTGAGTCAGAGATAAATGCAAAGAAAGAGGAAGAGCGGATTCAGGCTGAAAACAAGAAGAGATGGAATTCAGAGGCGAGTGCATGTGAAGTAAGAGTGGATAGACATCTTCGAGATTTGGGTTATGTTTTTCAGTGGGATGACTTGGGTTGGTTAGGATCAAAATTTGACGCATACGATATGAATAATGGCGGGGAATATGGGAGATATGTAACCAATAAGGTAGCATTCCAAAACAGAATGGGGGGCTACATAAGGCAGACAATCGAATGCCAAGTGAGTCGAGGAACCGGATCCGTGTCTTTTTACATAAGATGATGGGCCAATGCAACTCAATGTGTTTGAACTGAAAAGAGCGAACTACGTCGCTCGTGCTGTCGTAATGCTCAAGTCGCTTCGCTCTGTCGCATTACTCCGCACAATTTGCTTCGCTTTGATATTGATTTTTGACTTAGAGACTTTTGGTAGATTCAACCCACACTGAGCCAACACAGGGCTCAGTGTGGACGGGACTCTTTTGGTGAGTTCGTTACCACAGCACTTCAGCACAACCATTTCTGGTAAGGGCGGTTTCGCTGTCTCCTTTTATGTGCTGCTTTGAAACGCAGTATC
>Ga0209768_10001756_pt1 | contig 13699 bp, 15 predicted proteins | sample LauGreSBDMM110SD_3_FD_187564 | JGI IMG/M metagenome (GOLD analysis project Ga0209768, IMG submission 187564) | Freshwater lake microbial communities from Lake Michigan, USA - Sp13.BD.MM110.SD (SPAdes) (version 2) | ecosystem: Environmental > Aquatic > Freshwater > Lake | place: Lake Michigan... | reverse complement strand
TTCGGCTCGGTTGTGGACTGGGTACTCTCGGTTGATCTTTTCATAGTCGCTGCAGCAACGATTGTTTTCATGCTTCACGAGGCAAGAAAGCTCGGCATGAAGCGTGTTTGGCTTTACTTCCTGCTTTCTGGCATCACAGCGCTGGCTTTTACATTCCCGCTTTTCATGGGATTTAGAGAACTCAAAAAAGAAAAGATTGCTTTGGCTGGCGGCAAGATCGACAAGTTCGTGGTTGATGGACACATCGTCGAAGTCTGGGTTCCAGAGAAGGTACTTTTCTATACGCCGGTGCTGATGATGCACGATGGCAAGGATGTATTCAATCCAAAGACCGCAACTGATGGCAACACCTGGCGAATCCTTGATGCCCTGAGGGAAGATCGCATCAGAGGCGACCTTCAGCCCTTAATAGTTGCCGTGCATGGCCTTTCCAAGGAAACTCGAATGCTTGAGCTAACCCCGCAAGAAATTGCAGAGCGTCACCCTGACATCTGGGATAATTTGCCCGATGAGTATCAACCGGTTGCAAAGAATCCAATGAATGCCAAATACAACCAGTTGCTTGCAGAAAAGATTTTGCCGATGGTGTTGGAAAAGTACGGCATCGATCACGCGCGTGAGCGCACAGCAATAGCTGGATCGAGCATGGGTGGTTTGGCTTCCTTTTACCTCCTCAGTAAATACCCAGATGTTTTTGGCGCTGCACTAGGTTTTTCAACGCACTGGATCTTGGGTCACGAGTACATGGTTCAAGAACTAACAGCGTTGATGCCGGCTGCAGGCAAACATAGGATCTACACGGACGCAGGGACAGAGGATCTGGACATGTTCTACCAGCGCTTTCATCACGGCGCCGTCGCGTCCTTGAAAGCTAAGGGATATGTGAGCGACAAAGATTTAATGAGCGCAACCTACCCCGGCACAGGTCACAACGAACCCTCTTGGGCGGCCCGAGTTCACCTGCCAATCAATTGGTGGCTAAAAGGCTAGAGTCCTTGATCGCAATCAAGCGATCTCGAACCTCCAACCTTCTGATCCGAAGTTATGTTGCAATACCTCTATGTGAAGCCTGAGTGGCAATTTACCCCAGTATTTTATTAGTCAAGCCACCTTTTGCAGATATGCCCGTTTCCGTCCGTTTCCGTCCATTGAACGGAATCTAAACGGAATCCTAGGATCTCCAGGTAAGAGAAAGGCTGGGCCGAAAAACGTCATGGCCGGGACTAAAAAGCAACGCAAACGGTGCAGGGAACCAATGTTTTCGCGCTTGATACGCTTGGAATCATGATTCCTTCTAAACCAAAAATGCAGTTAGTGACCTTAGCAATCTTCAGCTTGCTTTTGAGCGGCTGCGCAGTTTCTACTGGTCAAAATCAAGAAATGGCTTTTGGGCATGTGCACGGCATCGTCGATTTAGGAAGTGGCAAGATGCTGATGGGCACCCACACGGGCATTTACTCTCTAAATAGTTCCGGCGAGATTGCTGGTCCGATAGGTGGTAATGACTTTGACGCCATGGGCATAACTGGTAACAGCCGCGTGCAATATGCCTCAGGCCACCCTGGTCCAAACACTCCATCGGAGTTGGGCTCACCAAATCTAGGTGTTGTGCAGAGCGTTAACGCGGGCAAAGCCTGGTCGCCGGTTGCCTTCACCGGGTTAGAAGACTTCCACGTGCTTACTGTAGGAATCAAAAATGAGATTTACGGCCTTGGGTCAAGCTCCACATTCCTCCGAGTCAGCCTGGATGGCGGAAACACTTGGGCCAACGGAGCGCCGATAGAGGCAGTGGATTTGGCAGTAACCCCTAGTGGTTCGTTGTTTGCAGCAACTCCTGAAGGGGTGAAGGTAAGTCAAGACAATGGGCTCTCTTTTAAGGTCTTGGCCGGATCGCCAGCTCTATATAACCTCGCACCTTCACCAAATGGTGAGTTAATCGGTGTTGATGTAAAAGGAACACTTTGGAGACTCGCGAATTCATCATGGGAAAAATTTGGAACTGTCAACGGAACGGTTGAAGCCCTATTGGAAACAGAATCAGGTGAGGTTGTTCTGGTCGATGATCGTGGACTCGTAATGATCAAGGGTAAAGAGGCAAAAGTCATTTACTCAACATCGGGCGCTCACTAACTCAACGCCTTTAGATTTTGTCTCTGCTACTTCGCTAGGAGTGACTCCATGAGCGTGATCTCTTTGGTTTGAGAGTCAATAATTGCTTTACCCAAAGCTGCTGCTTCCGCATTTTTTGAGGAGACAACCATTTTGGCCATTTGAATTGCGCCTTTATGGTGGGCAATCATCGCTTCAAGAAACAGTTTGTCAAAAGCGGCGCCCTTGGAATTTGTCAGAGCGTCCATTTGGGCCGCGTCAAGCATTCCATCCATTCCACCCATACCCATGTCATGGTCCATCTCCATCGGTGCGTTTGCAGCACTCAACCAGGATTTCATTTGGGCTATTTCTGGAGACTGCTCGCCTTTGATCTTCGCAGCCAAGGCCTTTACCTCTGGGTCAGAAGCTCGCGTTTCGGCCAGCGTGCCAATGTCCACAGCTTGCTGGTGGTGAGGAATCATCATTTGTGCGAACATTATGTCTTCGCCTGAAAACTCAGATGAACTATCGCCCATCATGCCATGGTCCATCATCATTCCTGAATCGGACTTCATGTCACTCGTGCCAACGTTGACTGTGCAAGCAGTAAGCAAGGCCGCAGCGAGGACCGTTGAGGCCGAGATTGCGACAATTTTTAGAATCTTCATGTGTGGAATCCCTTTGTTCAACTGGTTGCCTAAAGCATAACTCGGCTATCTGAGAGTTTCCTGTTCATTCAACTGCTCAACATCTAGATTTCGCTGACCCCCGCCACGAGAACATTCGTAAATTTCATCCTGTAAGTGCAAAAGGAGCTTTCCGACGTACTCTTTGATTATTTTGCCTTCATACGCAGGCTGAATGTGGAATGTTCCACCCGAATCGAGCATCCAGAATGGCCCTGAAACGAATCGAACACACTCTTCGGACATGGCAAACCGAGAAATTACATACTAAGGGCGCATCTGCTTTAGGTTGTTCTTTTTTAGGAAATCAGCACGCTTTTTTGTATCTTGAAAATCAGGGTCGGCGGCGAAGGATGGGAACTGGGTTGCAATGATGTAGTTCTCATCAACTTTTGTTGAGACAAGCTCAGCAGGATTAGGGCTGTATTCCCTGTATTGCGTTAGTGACTCTTGAGTTGGGAAACGTGAAATAGTCTCTGGATTTCCATGTTTGGTATCCCAGAAGTAGTGGATGTTTCCATTGCTCAAAATGATGAATCGTGCACCAATATTTCGGGCATAGTTCCGAGCTTGTTCCTTGGCGGAAAGCGGATCAATAGACTCCTTTTTAGCTTCAACCACTACGAGTGGTTTTTTATCTAGATCTAAAAGTAAGAAATCAATTGCCCCACGAGAGCCAGATCTTGACACAGCATTCTCTAGATCATCTCCAAGATCGGAGAATTTGACACCAGATTCCAGTTGGATATTGGCCTTGCCGCCAGCATCATCTTCAAATCTCCAGCCAGCACTTCAACTTTTGCACCCGATGCACCGCTGCCCATGGCAAAGTTTGCCCGTCCGGCAGATTCACTTTCAAAATTCATACCCAGCAGGTCCTGCAACATGCCAGCGGTTGGATCAAGAACAACCTCTGAAAGTTCAATTGAGTGCAATCCGCGAACGGCATGTTCAGCTGGAATTTTTCCAACTCCATCCCAACCTTCTGATCCGTAGTTATGTTGCAATACCTCTATGTGAAGCCTGAGTGGCAATTTACCCCAGTATTTTATTAGTCAAGCCACCTTTTGCAGATATGCCCGTTTCCGTCCGTTTCCGTCCATTGAACGGAATCTAAACGGAATCCTAGGATCTCCAGGTAAGAGAAAGGCTGGGCCGAAAAACGTCATGGCCGGGACTAAAAAGCAACGCAAACGGTGCAGGGAACCAATGTTTTCGCGCTTGATACGCTTGGAATCATGATTCCTTCTAAACCAAAAATGCAGTTAGTGACCTTAGCAATCTTCAGCTTGCTTTTGAGCGGCTGCGCAGTTTCTACTGGTCAAAATCAAGAAATGGCTTTTGGGCATGTGCACGGCATCGTCGATTTAGGAAGTGGCAAGATGCTGATGGGCACCCACACGGGCATTTACTCTCTAAATAGTTCCGGCGAGATTGCTGGTCCGATAGGTGGTAATGACTTTGACGCCATGGGCATAACTGGTAACAGCCGCGTGCAATATGCCTCAGGCCACCCTGGTCCAAACACTCCATCGGAGTTGGGCTCACCAAATCTAGGTGTTGTGCAGAGCGTTAACGCGGGCAAAGCCTGGTCGCCGGTTGCCTTCACCGGGTTAGAAGACTTCCACGTGCTTACTGTAGGAATCAAAAATGAGATTTACGGCCTTGGGTCAAGCTCCACATTCCTCCGAGTCAGCCTGGATGGCGGAAACACTTGGGCCAACGGAGCGCCGATAGAGGCAGTGGATTTGGCAGTAACCCCTAGTGGTTCGTTGTTTGCAGCAACTCCTGAAGGGGTGAAGGTAAGTCAAGACAATGGGCTCTCTTTTAAGGTCTTGGCCGGATCGCCAGCTCTATATAACCTCGCACCTTCACCAAATGGTGAGTTAATCGGTGTTGATGTAAAAGGAACACTTTGGAGACTCGCGAATTCATCATGGGAAAAATTTGGAACTGTCAACGGAACGGTTGAAGCCCTATTGGAAACAGAATCAGGTGAGGTTGTTCTGGTCGATGATCGTGGACTCGTAATGATCAAGGGTAAAGAGGCAAAAGTCATTTACTCAACATCGGGCGCTCACTAACTCAACGCCTTTAGATTTTGTCTCTGCTACTTCGCTAGGAGTGACTCCATGAGCGTGATCTCTTTGGTTTGAGAGTCAATAATTGCTTTACCCAAAGCTGCTGCTTCCGCATTTTTTGAGGAGACAACCATTTTGGCCATTTGAATTGCGCCTTTATGGTGGGCAATCATCGCTTCAAGAAACAGTTTGTCAAAAGCGGCGCCCTTGGAATTTGTCAGAGCGTCCATTTGGGCCGCGTCAAGCATTCCATCCATTCCACCCATACCCATGTCATGGTCCATCTCCATCGGTGCGTTTGCAGCACTCAACCAGGATTTCATTTGGGCTATTTCTGGAGACTGCTCGCCTTTGATCTTCGCAGCCAAGGCCTTTACCTCTGGGTCAGAAGCTCGCGTTTCGGCCAGCGTGCCAATGTCCACAGCTTGCTGGTGGTGAGGAATCATCATTTGTGCGAACATTATGTCTTCGCCTGAAAACTCAGATGAACTATCGCCCATCATGCCATGGTCCATCATCATTCCTGAATCGGACTTCATGTCACTCGTGCCAACGTTGACTGTGCAAGCAGTAAGCAAGGCCGCAGCGAGGACCGTTGAGGCCGAGATTGCGACAATTTTTAGAATCTTCATGTGTGGAATCCCTTTGTTCAACTGGTTGCCTAAAGCATAACTCGGCTATCTGAGAGTTTCCTGTTCATTCAACTGCTCAACATCTAGATTTCGCTGACCCCCGCCACGAGAACATTCGTAAATTTCATCCTGTAAGTGCAAAAGGAGCTTTCCGACGTACTCTTTGATTATTTTGCCTTCATACGCAGGCTGAATGTGGAATGTTCCACCCGAATCGAGCATCCAGAATGGCCCTGAAACGAATCGAACACACTCTTCGGACATGGCAAACCGAGAAATTACATACTAAGGGCGCATCTGCTTTAGGTTGTTCTTTTTTAGGAAATCAGCACGCTTTTTTGTATCTTGAAAATCAGGGTCGGCGGCGAAGGATGGGAACTGGGTTGCAATGATGTAGTTCTCATCAACTTTTGTTGAGACAAGCTCAGCAGGATTAGGGCTGTATTCCCTGTATTGCGTTAGTGACTCTTGAGTTGGGAAACGTGAAATAGTCTCTGGATTTCCATGTTTGGTATCCCAGAAGTAGTGGATGTTTCCATTGCTCAAAATGATGAATCGTGCACCAATATTTCGGGCATAGTTCCGAGCTTGTTCCTTGGCGGAAAGCGGATCAATAGACTCCTTTTTAGCTTCAACCACTACGAGTGGTTTTTTATCTAGATCTAAAAGTAAGAAATCAATTGCCCCACGAGAGCCAGATCTTGACACAGCATTCTCTAGATCATCTCCAAGATCGGAGAATTTGACACCAGATTCCAGTTGGATATTGGCCTTGCCGCCAGCATCATCTTCAAATCTCCAGCCAGCAGTCTCAAGGAGCTTATTTATTTTGATACGAGCTCGCGCTTCGTTGTTACTCACCTTGCGCCCCCTCGCGTATTGGATGACTCCCTAGAAATAATTCTTTGGGCGTTCCAGCGTTCTATGTCCTCTCGCCACCATAGACGGAGGGGGTGACGTTTTTTACCCCGTAGTTCAAAGATGGGCTCTGGGAAGTCTGAGCTTTCCCGAACAAGAAGCGTATTTACACTGGACCGCTGCATTTGGATGAGCTCAGCTACCCCATGAATGTCTAGAACGTCCCCTTCAAACAGCTTCTGTAGTTGGCGGATCGCCTCTGATCTTGAAGCCATACGACTTAGCCTACTTTGATCGGGGTAAAAAAGAAAGGGTATACGGATTTAATGGTTGATGGGGCACCTTCACCTCATCAATCTGATACCACCCTCAGATGGTTGATAGATCGACTCCGTAGTTGAGTTCCTCTGCGAAGTCCGGCAGTCCGTAACCGATGGTTTTCTTGTAGAAAGGAGAGACCTTCGCAGTCGGTGCCTTCTTCTTGTGCTTCGTGGTGTAGAGCATTCGTGCCCGCATCACCTCGAAGGAGTAACCGCGCCCTTCACGGTTCTTGTCCTTGGCCAGTCGGTTGATGGACTCCGTGTAAGCGTTGGTGACGGGCATGTCCGTCTCGAAGTAGGTCATGGTCTCTTCGCGCCAGTTTCCCACTGCCCTGACCAGATCGCTCCAGACTTCCTTTTGGCCCTTCGGGATGGTGGCTATCCACTCGTCCAGGCCGGTCTGTGCCGCCACAAAGGTGTAGGGGTGGTTGAAGGATTCCTTCTCCACGTACTCATGCAGCCGCAGTGTCATACGGAATCCGTCCACCATCTCCGGTAGCTGGGGCCTGAATGTTGTCTTGCAGGCCCGGCAGGTGTATCGGCGGCGGACCACCCAGAGAGTGACCCGCTTGCCGTGGATGGGCAGATCACGATAGGGAACGTCACGCTTGCCGAACCGTACGAACTCACCCTGCACGCCGCATTCCTCGCAGGCGATGGGATCGGGCACGTCCACCTGGAAGTGCATTTCGTCGTCGGTTGATTTGCAGCCCAGTACTTGGTATTGCGGCAGGTGAAGGATGTTGTCGGGAAGTTCGGTCATGGTGTTGTATAGGCGTAGGTGTCAGTCAGATCCATCCGACTCGGCATTGGTGTTTGCTTTTTTACCCAACAAGCTGCTGGAAACGAAAAGTAAGGCACCGAGGACAAGTGCAATATCAGCCAGGTTCAAGGCCGGCCAATGCCAGTCTCGCCAATAGAAATCAAAGGAATCCACAACATAGCCGCGAAAGACCCGGTCAATCAGGTTGCCCATGGCGCCACCGAGGATAAGACTGTAAGCGATGGCTTCTCCTTTATGACGATTTTCAAGGATCAGCTTGATCAGAAAAATCGAGACCACTACCGCGATTCCGATAAAAAATAGCGCTGCCAGCCTCCACCTTTCGCAAAAAGACTGAATGCGGCACCGGTGTTCCATAGGTGCACCCAGTTAAAGAACGGGGTCACCGAAACATACTCGCCATAGGCCATCGATTGCTGCACCAGCCACTTTACAGCCTGATCAGACGCTGCCAGCAGGCCCGATATGGACAATAGGGCATACGGCGAGAGCTTTTTGCCAATAATGAGCATTATTTAACCCTTCAACGCCAAAATGCGTCTGGCACCGTTAAGTACAATGCCCCCTGCGATGGTGCCGATAATCAGATCCGGATAATTGGAACCGGTCCACGCGACCAGGGCGCCGGCGGTGATGACCCCCAGGTTGATCACCACGTCGTTGGCCGAGAATATCCAGCTTGCCTTCATGTGCGCCCCGCCTTCCCGATGTTTGGATATGAGCAGCAGACAACTGGTATTGGCAATCAATGCGACGAATGCGATAGCCATCATCACCAGCGATTCAGGCTCACTACCGAATACAAAGCGTCTCACCACCTCTACGAGCACGCCCACAGCCAAGATCAGTTGCAGTACACCAGCAAGATGCGCGGCACGTGCCTGCATTTTCACGCTATGTCCAACCGCATAAAGGGCAAGCCCGTACACCGCCGCATCGGCAAAATTGTCCATGGATTCTCCAATCAGGCCGGTGGACCGGGCGATCAGACCGGCAGTCATTTCCACCACGAACAGAACTGCATTGATGCCGAGCAACCAGCGCAGGGTCCCGGATTCTTGCTTAGCAGAAGCTGCCGAAAACTCGGCGGCCTTGATGGTCTCCGGATTTGCAGCGACGGTTTCCTGAAGCGAGGCGCCTAGCCCCAAGGTCTTCAGTTTCGAGGTGACGGGCTCGACCTCGCCGTCATGCACGACCTTCAGCCGGCGGTTCGACAAGTCGAAGGACAGCGCCCGAATCTCCTCAAAGCCGTTCAGGGCTAGGCGAATCATTCGTTCTTCTGATGGACAGTCCATCTTCGGCACGGCATAAACACTGACCCATCTCCCTGGCGCCTCGGAGGAGGCCTGTATATCGGTATCCGCTGCGGACGTTGCATCACCGCCACAGGCGCCACCACAGGATTTGCTCATGATACGACTCCACTTGAAAAATGTTATAGTAGCATTTTAAACTATAAAGCTACTATAAGGTCAATAGAGTAAAGAATCCGTTGGGGAGGAGGCTGATGCGCATTGGTCAGTTGGCGCAGTTGGTAGGGGTCGAAACACAGACGATCCGCTTCTATGAACAGCAGGGCTTGTTGCCGCCGCCTGATCGGCAGGACAACGGTTACCGAGTCTATACCGAGAAGCATGGTGAGGGGCTGGCCTTCATCCGTCGCTGCAGAATCCTGGGCCTGTCACTGGCTGAGATCCACGAACTACAGAGCTATCAGGACGACCCTCATCAGCCTTGTACCGCCGTCAACGCCTTGCTCGATGATCACATCTCTCATGTGCGGTCGCAGATAACCGCTCTGCAAGCGCTTGAGAAACAACTCGTTTCACTGAGAGCGAGTTGCAACGATGACCGGGAAGTTGAGGCGTGTGGGGCTCTTGCTGGAATTAGCGAAGGAAACATGCACCAGCAGTAGGTGAAGCATCAACCAGATAATCCGATGAGATGCCGGTCTGTCTCACTCTCATGCAAAGGTAAAATCAACCATTTAATCCGCTTACCCAAAAGAAATATTGAAGTCATATGACTTGCGAACAACTTCCGAAAGTTCTATAATGAAGTCATATGACTACAATAACCGTTTATAAGGGGAAGTCGGCCCAAGTTGGCCCGCTGGACGTATGGCCTTTGCGCTGGGAGGGCCTTTCAACCATTGCCTATGAAGTTCCGCCAATGATTGAGCAGCTCGTGTTTAGAGAGTTCAGTGATGGACCTCAGGTGGACTGCATTGAGGTTGAAAACCCAACAGACAAACCATTTCTGATTCCTGAAGGCTGGGTAGTCGGTGCGCAGTTGATGCAGACAAGAGTGTTCAATCGAGCAACTCATGTCGCAGCCAAAGAGACTGTTCTGGCCGATGTTTCGTGTGTTGAAAAAGGACGCTGGGACGCGGGGATAAATGCCGTTGACGGAGGTAGGGCTCCCTTGACAGTACTTGCAGCGGGCTGGGATCGTAATTCAGATGATGGAACTTGGCGACTCAATCGAAACTCCCGCCAATCTAGAGTTTGGAATCAAGTTTCAAGGCAGGAATCTAGAAGTGGTGAAAGACCCACGAATTCACTAGAACAAGTCATGCGCGAAGACTCACTGAAATTTTCGTTGCCGAAGTCAATTCAAGATTCAGCGAAATCAAATATTCGAGTTCTTTCAGGTCAAAACGGAGTGCTGATTTCCTATGAGGGAATTCCGCTCCTGATGGAGGCCCATGCCTCTGAAAAAGCATTTGAAATGACTTTGCATCAAACGATACGTGCGATTTCTTTTGACGTTGAACACGCAGACTTCCGTCCGACCCATGATGCTGAAGTTTCGAGATTCATTCGCAATGCACGAATAGACGAATTGCATTATCTATCCGATCACGACTGGGCAATCTTGATGGCAGGTGGAACTAATGGGATAGACACTCAAGCATCAACCGACAAAGCAGGTCGATTGATTCACGCAACCGTGATAAATCGAAATCATCGAATACTAGAAGGGGTATAAATTTTGATAACTGAAACAAATCTCTACAGTGAAATCCTTCCAAATCTATTTATAAGTGGCACTTTAGATGGTGACACTTTAGACAACCCGATGTCCTATTCCGATCTAGTGCAGACGGCCCCATTTGATTCCTGCGCGACTCTTTACGGACATGCCCGTCCCTTCGGCTACTACGTGCGTGAACAGCGATTCGGCATTGCTGATGCTGAATTGGATTCACGATCAATTCCTGAAATCGTTCAACTTGCAGATTGGCTTCATTCGGAGTGGAAACTTGGAAAAAGAGTTGCTGGTAAATGCCAGCAAGGCTGGAACCGATCGAGCCTAGTTGTGGCTCTTGTGCTCATGAAGGATGGGATGAGCGCGGCAGAAGCTATAAATCTAATTCGAGATAGACGTTCAAAGAACGCCTTATGTAATCCGCACTTTGTGGAATTCCTTTTGGATTACGAAACAAATGGTCTTGAACGCGTCTCGTAAGGATTTGTCATCGGAACGACCTAACATTTAGACATGTACCGTGAAGATTTGCCCATTGCAAGTAAGGCGTATTCGAATAAACTTGAACAATTCAACCAAGAGTTATTTCAAGAATTCGCTGATCTCACAATGGGGCTCAAGCCCAAAGAACCACTCCTATATTCCTACTACGAGATGTTGCTTGAGGCTCAAGTCCTTGGGAAGTTAGGGTCGAGTGTCTTTGATCTAACTCAATCATCGAAGTACCTAGAAGCGCTCACTGTTTGCAGGAATTTATTTGAGAGAGCCTTCCACTTCAAAGCAGCGAGTAATTTCTCGGAGCAGTTGGTTTATCAGAAGACTAAATCCTTAGAAGATGCAAACACTTTAGTTTCTCGATTCTCCAACTACAAAATTCATGATTGCGGAACAACTCAGTCTTCAAGCGACCATGTCTGTCTTGAACTAAGGATTTCAAGTAAAACTGAGAATAGATTTCCTATGGCAAGGTTTTACATTTCGAAAGGTTCTGGGCATTTAGCTCATGATTTTCCCAGTGATTATCGACAATTGCTTTGGAGCTTTGTTGATGAAGACGAAGTTGTTGCAGGTAACCAATGGCTCAGAAAGCATTACACGAGTTTTGATTCTGCGACGAAGACCATGACTGCCGTCGGCATTATGGATCGTCCAGATAAAGCGAAGCTCCAGAGTCATTATGGTTTTTTATCTGCGATTGCACATGCTCCTTTTGGGATTGTCGGAGAACTACATGGCCACAATAGACAACTCGGTTCTTTCTATGGCCCAACAAATCGTTTACTCAATCTTTATGTGAGTTCATGCCTTCTGTTAGTTCTCGAATCTGTCTTATGTTGGATGATGGACTATGACTACTTCGAGCAAGAGAAGATAGAACGAGTTCAAAATTTGCTTGGAACTAGAGACCTATTAGGTTCTGAATTAGGTTTCCCTTTTACTCCAGACCACGAATTTGATGATTGGCAAAGGTCTTTGCCTAAACTAGCTTCCGAGAGCCATCAAAATGACCTTATGGATTTATCTAAAGAGTTTTTGGATCCAGACTATTTGGCAAGAATTCTGAATATAAATACCCAAACTTCAGAGTATTCGGTTGGATTGACGTGGGTTCCAACAAATTTATTCGGAATCAACAGTTAGATTTATAAGTGGCGTGCACCATCAGGTATTGTTGACGCTTGCCGGGCCGTTAGCTTAGTCGGTTAGAGCAATGGACTCATAATCCATCGGTCGTCGGTTCAAGTCCGACACGGCCCACGAAAAAGTGAGGGGTAGGTGCAATGTGCGCCTACCCCTTTACTGTTTCTAAGAACTAAGAAACTTTTCTATTTATTCGTTTTTCCATTCCACCAATCTTTTCCGCGACGCCTAAGAATGGTCTATCTGAGTTGTGTACATATATTCGCGAAGTTAGTTCAACGCTACTGTGACCAAGGAATCGACGAATAACTTCGATATCAGTTTCGTCGTTGTACAGCATCGTTGCTGCTGTATGACGGGCATCGTGAAGGCGACGGTGACTAACGCCAGCTTCGCTCAAGGTCCTTTTCCAGAGTGTGTTGTCCCAGCGGGACTGCATTGGTAAACCCTCTGCATTTGGAAATACCAAATCGTTCTCTTGCCACTTCGCGCCCATGGCCAACTTTCGTTCCGCCAGCTCAATTTTTTGCCGCTTCATAAGCGTGATGGTTTCATCCGAGAGTCGCAAAGCTCGGCGGGAACTCTTGGTTTTCAATCCCACTAGTTGACGTTTCCCATTTATCGTCTGCATCTGTTTTGAGATCTGCATAGTTTTGGTATTGAAATCAATGTCTTTCCAGCGTAAACCTAAGGCTTCACCCTGACGTAGCCCATAAAATAGTGCGATCGTCCATCGAAGCTTTAGTTGAGTGGTCCACGTTGCTTTTAGCACTCTTGCAACTTCTTCAATCTTGAGTGGTTCAAACTCAAAATCATCAATCTTGATTTTCCTCGCCGTTGCGACTGGATTGAAGGCGATCAGCTCTTCCTTCATGGCACCTGTCATGGCAACACTGAGAACTGCCCGAGCTTGTCTCTGCGAGCGTTTACTCTGTCCTGCAAGGCCCATGGCAGAGAGCATTTGGTCTATGTGGCGTTTGTTGAGCTCTGCCAGTTTCACATGTCCAATAAGGGGCAAGATGTGGCAACGGATCAATTGCATATACCGATCAAAAGTAGATGGTGCGATCTCTTGCCTATGGCGCTCTACCATCCAGGGCACCATGAATTCATCTAGTGTCAGTTGCCCTCCCTTTTCAACTAGACCTTTGTTCAGAGGTTGCAATCGCTTGAGCTTCAGTGCTGCATTTCGCTTTGATTCGGTGATTGTCCTACCTGTTGCTGTGATGACTCGCCCTTCGTGGCGGATTACTGTGCGGAAGCCACTTCTATAAGCGTATGTGTGCCCTGCACCGTTCTTGGCCCGATGTTTTGTTGATGACATTTTCGTCCTTCTTGTAGGTTGTGCAGCGCCTTGCTGCAGCATCAACTTTTCCTCGAACTACCAATTCGTTTACTGAGTTCCTTCAGGGAAGGAGCTCGCTTTGCATACACATTGCATACACATACATTTACTAATCTACCTTTTCGCCCTTAGTGGGGTTCATTTCCCGCATGATTTAGCGGGTAAACTCTCCCCAACAGAGGCGAGCCCTTAGGAGGGCAGCGGACTCATAATCCGTGGGTCGTCGGTTCGAGCCCGACCCGCCCCACCAATAATTCCCATGTTTAAATG
>Ga0209768_10001754_pt1 | contig 13704 bp, 10 predicted proteins | sample LauGreSBDMM110SD_3_FD_187564 | JGI IMG/M metagenome (GOLD analysis project Ga0209768, IMG submission 187564) | Freshwater lake microbial communities from Lake Michigan, USA - Sp13.BD.MM110.SD (SPAdes) (version 2) | ecosystem: Environmental > Aquatic > Freshwater > Lake | place: Lake Michigan... | reverse complement strand
CGGACGCTCCAGCACAAACCTCGTCGGCACCGGACTCGGCCTTCTCATCTTCGACAGAGCCAACCTATACGCCCGGGCCGGACGCTCCAGCACAAACCTCGTCGGCACCGGACTCGGCCTTCTCATCTTCGACAGAGCCAACCTATGCGCCCGAGCCGGACGCTCCAGCACAAACCTCGTCGGCACCTGACTCAGCCTTCTCATCTTCGACAGAGTTCGAATCCGGCGCTGAGACTTCATCTGAAACTGTCTCCGCATTCGAGGGTGAAGCAATTTCTGATACTGAAGATAGGCCTCAGCCCGGCGCAGATTTACCTCAGCCCATCACTGAAGGAGTTGCCGATTCTGCTCAGATTGACCCATCACCTGGCCCAAGCCCAAAGGGGTTTTGAACCCCAACTAATAGGTTTTTTTAATTGATTTTCCCTTTATAACCACCTCAATCATCAACTTAAGGAACTCAATATCATGAACACAATAGGTGTTCTCGGCGGCATGGGGCCAGCGGCCACCGCGGATTTTTTAACCAAGCTAATTCAACTCACACCGATCAGTCTCTTAAGAACTGTGTCTTGCTAGAGCACTACTCCTGCCAGGTGAACTAGAGCAATCGGTGGGGGAGTTTGTGACGTACTACAACCACCAGCGTTATCACGAAAGCCTGAGCAACCTAACCCCAGCCAATGTGTAATTTGGAAGAGGGCAAGTGATACTTGAGGAAAGGAGAAGGATCAAAGAAAAGACCATTCAAAGCAGAAGACTACAACACAGATGTGAAACCGTTTAAACTTTAAAACCAATGAGCCTATCTCTCCTTTAATTAAGTGCCCCTATTTGTCACAAAATATTTGAAGACGGACTCAGATCACTGAATACGGTTTATGAGGATGAAATTACAATGATTCAAAACAGATTGAATAACAGACCAAGGAAAAGACTAGGATTCAAAACACCCTCAGAGGTGCTCAATCAATCTTTAAAGCGCATTGCTCTTCGAATTTGAATCCACCCCTGTTTTAATGAATGAAATTCCGTAAATTAATTTACTGTAAATCTTTTACGTTGGTGATATCTGGGGCTCATTGTTCGGGTTTAAGCCCCAACACAGTGAAAAGCCTGTTCAAATCTCCCTCTTCACGTAGCACTTCCTGCATGAGTTCATGAAGGGGCATGCGGCCCCAGCTGACGGCGCGGCGGACCAAGTAGGGCGTGGGGCTATGAGGTTCGATGATTTGCAGAAAGTTCGCAATGCCTTCTAGTTGACGGTAAGCGTCGGCGCGTGAGCGAATGGGGCCTGTGGTAAGGGGCCGGTCTACAAAATCATCGCCGGTTTCGGCCGGCTTAATCTCAAACTCGGCAGTGTTTTCGGTGAGTTCGACAGGCTGGTCGGTATGAATGGCAGTATCCGTAGAGGCGGGCGCCGTTGGAGCCGAAAGGTTCTGCCGATTGGACAACAGGCTGGTCACTGCCCGGTCGATCATACTCAGAGTTTCGCCCACGCGAGAAAGGCTGGGGGCCTCTTTTTTAAGACGCTCGTCAATTATTGCATTGAACTCCTTCCACTCCGTCATGGCTACGGCCAACGATTCACGCAGTTGCAGCAGGATCGGTGTTGCTGTGGTCGCGCCGACAAGCAGTAACTCTTCGCGGCTGGGCGTTTCTGCGGGGTTAGGTTCATTGTCTTTGTCTGATTTGGGAGGTACCAATAGCGGAGCCTTGGTCCAGTCCTCCAGGCTGATGAAAGGGGGCTTTCGGTCTGGCCAAGGCATCAGTCCCACATTCAGACGCAAGGTCAAAGGTAAGATTTCATTTATCCAGGCTAGGGGTGCCACGCGGGCATCGTAATCACCGTCTTCGCTTTGGCGAGGATGCACGCCGTCCCAATAGGTGTTCAACAAACCCTTGATCAGCCGAACGCCTGCGCGCAAGCCATCAATTTGGTGAAGGTGAATCCAAGCCTCAGTCAGCCAGGCGGCAATTAGCAGGTCTTTGCTTCGCTCGCCAAGGGTTTTGTTACAAAGTTCGGCAACAAGCGACCAGTCGGCTTTTTTCAGTGGCCGCTCCCACTCGCCCTGAGGCAAACTGGGGTCGTCGAAGTCTCGTGCAATGCGGACCTGAGCGATCACAGGGTCATATCGTGCAGAAGTGCCTGTTGGCTCATCGCCAGGCAAAGGCTTGAGCAAGACATCAACAACTTCAAACAGTTGGGGCGCGGTGTTTTTCATGGGACGAATTCAACGTGTGCTGTGTCAGGGTTTGATGGGCTCTGGTGCACGTGTGGGCAATGGCCCGGGCCAGATCAGCGGATTGCGTTTGCCAGGTGGGCTCAATGTCAGCCGCAAGTAAACTTTAGCCCGGCTTTCGCTCGCAACCGGCGATGCGACCACTGTCGATACCGGTGCCGTTGTGTTTGAGTTCTTACCCGATGACGAGCTGCCCAAGGCTGGCAAGCTATCAATCTGGAACGGGAACTCAACGCGCAACAACTGACTGCGACCGTCGCTGCGGGCTTCAGCTTCTCGCTGGCGGCCAATCAAATTGAAAAGCGACCATGCATCAGCAAAACGCAAGGTCACAGTCTTGCCGTCCACGCTTAATGCAGGTTGACGTGGGTCGGCCAGCGGGCTGACTTGCCCGTCCTTGGCCAGCCTCAGAGTGAGGGTTATGGGCTGGCCAAGTTCCCAACGCAGTGGCTTAGGTGCGTCGCGCAGGCTCAGACGCTGACGGCCAATTTCTAAAGTCCAATCAATCACTTGATTACCTTGATTTTCAGCGCCTTGGTTAGCACGAAACTCGATGGCCACGTCATAACCCACCGGCACATTTTCCTCGGCTGGCACCAGGGGTGCCAGAAAGCTGCGGCTACGGTCAAATTGGTCCACAAAGCGTTGCACGGCGGAACCAGAAGGCGTGCCCTTTTGGGTTTGAAGCAGAGCTTGCATGGCAGGACGAGCACGTTCATAGCTGCGCAACAGACTTGCGATTTCATCCAATTCGGCCGCTGGAGACTCTGCAGCCCAGCCTGGCGTTGCAAAGGGCGCACGCCCCGCCAGAGTTTGGTTGAAGTCGTTTGAAAACATACTCCACTGTGCCAACTGCTCTTTAGAGCGCAGCTCATTGCAACGCAGGCTGAGTGAGGCGGCGAGCTGGGTGTAGCGCTCGGCAAAGAAATCTGTTGGCCGACCGCTAGGCACTTTGCCCTGAAGACGTTCTTGGCAGTTCTGCGAGTCAACGTCTCCAGCCATGGCAGTGAGAAACTGCTCCAAAGCCAACAGGCTGCTGTTGGGATTTTTCAACTTAAATCGCTCCAGGTCTTTTGACAAAGCCTGCCAACGCTGAGCTTGGTTACTGTTGAGTGCGCCTGTATCGAGCAAGCTAAGCACAGCATCTGCTTGTTTGCTCAGTTGCTCAGCGCGCGATATTTGCTGTGTCAAGTAAGGCTGGAGAGTCGAGGCATCTGGCAAACCAAAAGCTCCCAAAGTCGGGCTTTTTTCACCCTGCCAAAATGAAAAGCTGCGTCCCCTGGCTGCATAAAGTTCAGAACCGTTAAGTGCCTCGTCAAGGGCTTGTAGCTTTCTCAGGGCATCTCGGTTAATCAAGGCCCGTAGTTCTCTGGCTTCGTTCCTTGCGCCAAGATCACTCAACAACTGCTGCACGCGGTTTAGACGTGTGCGTTCGGCTTCCATGGCAGACAAGTCGACGGTTGCGCCTGTCAGCTTTGCGGTGGGCACCAGCGCTGAGTTAATGTGCGTCATCACTTGGTTACTCAACCTGCTGTTGACGATTTGCGTGATGGCTCGTTGACTGTTGACGGGCAAGCGCGGCAAGATGTCACTTTTGAACTTCTTGCGTTGCTCTTGAGTCGCAAGGGCTTCATCCAAACGCGGCAGATCCCAGCTCAATCCTTGATTTGACCCTGGGTTGCTGCTCAATTCAGGAGCAGGGATGTTGTTGGCCGCAGCCATGTAGGGCTCTGCCATCAAAGCATTCAGGCCCAAGCGCAAGTTGGTCAGTTCACTGCCCATCTTGTATCGCATTTCTTTCTCGTCCCAAACTACCTCAGTGGTAATGTTCTCGCTGAGTTGATCGTCCAGCTCTATTTTGAAACTTTTGTAAGCGGCATCAAATTTTTCTTTAGTCACCAGTGCCAAATCGGGCCCCAAGAACTGTGTGGCATTCAAACGGACCAACAAGTTGTCCCAACTCGCACCAGGGGCAAAGTTAATTCGCTTCATCCAAGCGGCGCTGCTGGCGCCCGCAGCCATCAATGACTCATGCGCTTTGATATCAGCCATTAGCTCGTTCAAAAAATCCAACTGGGCGTTCCCAATACCGCTGTCATTCACCGCTTGGGTCAAGGAGTTGACGCTAGCGTTTAGCTCACGTTGGCTTAGCAGCAACGGGTTGTTGTCAAACGCAGCTTCTTGCAAGCGCAAGCTTCGCTGGCGTAAGCCGCAACGTAAGGCATCTTGTGCAGGTGCAATTTGAACCTTCTGCTCACTGGCCGCCTTGCTTCTAAAAAGTTCAGAACTGCGTTGAGAAACCGAGGTCAACTCAGTGCCAAATACCAACTTCACCAGCAGTTGCAGGTCACGCGGATTTGGAGGTGCACCAGGCGTTTGTAATCGTTGTAAGGCACCGAAGGCCAAGTCAGTTTGTTCTACCTGGCTCACATATGTCAGCAGAGACGCAAATTCAGGCAATTCTTGAAATCCAATTTGTGAGGGTCTGCCGATTTCATCTAAGCCGGTATTCAAAGCGGTACAGCTGGCACCTTGAATCAATTCCCCCGTACTATTGTCTAAGGGCACACCTGTGAGTTGGCTCACCTTGGTATGCAATGCACGTTGTAAGGTGGCAGCTGCGATGTCGCCAAAGGCTTGTTCTAAGTACTCGCGCAAGTCAGCTGGTAAGCTGTCGATAATCGGCCAAGAACCAGGCATGAAGATAGACCAAAGGCGCTTGCTGTCCATTTGCTCCATCACGCCCAAAAGAGCAACGGCTCGCCGGTTTTGGGCTTCGATAGAGGTAGTTTCTCCGTTACGCAAGGCCAATGCGCGCTGCTCATTGTCTTGTTTAAACCTTAAAAGAACGCTCTGTATCGCATCGGTATGCTTGTGCAAAATCAGCGAGCCTGTGAATAGACCCAGGCTCCAGCCGCCAATCAAGGTCCACATGGCCCAGCGTGCACCCCGTCCCAACATGGGCCTACTGGTAAGTTGACTGCCCGATGGACGGGCTAAACCATATTCAGCAAATATTTTTTGCTCAAACAGATCGCGCAAAAATACCGGTGCGGGCTCCAAACGCCAACTCCCCTTGGAGAAAGCTTGAAAAGGTTTGAACTCACTAGGTGTGGGCACCAAGGCTTTGTTACCCGCTAATAACGGGTCAGTCTTTGCATCTGCAGCGGGTAGCGTTTCAGAAGGCGCAGGACTTTCTGTATTTTGGAGACCAGAGTTTGCGCCCCCGGCGCTGAGGAGCTGAGCCTGAGAAACTGCACCCTCCATTACGCTGAGCGCGCGTTCAGCCGCTTCACCTGCATCACCTGTGAAGTAGATACCACGCATCAAAAATGGTTCGTGGTAAGTGCTTGGACGCATTAGTTCGTTGACATACAGCTGCAACTGTGGACGCAAACTGTCGATCTGACCAGGCAATAAAAAGTAAGGCGAGCTGTCTCCTTCAAGGTTGAGAACAAAAAGCTCAGCCGAAGTGTCAGACAAAGTTTGGACTGTGTGGTCCACGGCCTGGTTAACCCAGTTGTCTTGATAGGTGGCGGTAATTTCGAAAGGCGAAGACCACCCCAATATGCTTTTACGCATGGCTTCTGGCAATGCCCGGGCAAAGGGCGCAAAACCAGGCAAGCGCTCACAGCCAGAGACCATGACGTAAACAGAAAAACGCATGGCAAAACGGTTTTGTGCTTTCCACAAACGCTGGTTGGCCAACTTGGCGAGGCGGCTGAGTTCTAAACGCGAATTCTGGTCGCTGCTCATGAGCAGGTCTACTGGCACTGTTACAACGAGTGAATCAAAGGGCCGCTCAGGCCGGTAATCCCGGCAAAGACTCAGAAATTCTTCCCATGGGCGTTCAGCATCGTCTTCGCCGTCGGGTGTGCCCAAATAGGCACCCAACATATTGATGACGATGCCCTTGTCAAAGAAGTTCCAAGAAATACCTTGTGCGCTGGCCGTCGCAGTAGAGTCGGCGCTCAATGCTTGGGCAATGCCCGATTCGCCCAAGGGCAGTGGCTTTGGCTCATGCCCTTCATTGAGCACTAACACCCAAGGAAGGGTGAGTCGCTGAGACCGGTTGGCAATATTGGCTTCAATAAGCTCGATGGCTTGTCGAAAGGATGCGCGCAGGCTCTCGTTACGCATTTTGACAAGTTGTCGGGACTGGGTTCTGTTTTCTTTCTCGGGGCGACTGGCTACCCAGAGCACGAAACCGAGCACCAATAGCACCAGCAGCACCAGCACGATCAGGCTCCAAATCACAAGCTCAGATTTTAGAAACATAGGTTACCCAACAAAATGATGTCAATGCGCGTCCAGTTCATTACTTGGCATCCTGCGAATAAGTGGGAGTGCCATTCAAGACCTGCCGTAGCTGCCAAGTGGGCCAGAGCCACAAAAGCTCTGAAATGGCCAAGAGACCAATCACACCGCCCAACAAAATTAATTTCCAGCGACTCAGGGGTGCCATGCGTTTTGGCGCAATGTGCGACAAAGTGTTGGCGTAGGGTTGTGGTGACAAAACGCGATCTCGGCCAGCTAAATCAGCCTGGCGCTGAAAAACAAACTGAAACAACTCACGACGCAGTCCAGCCAACAAATCCTTCGCGTTTTGATCTCGGTACTGGCCTTGAAATCCCAAGGCCAGCGTAAACAAATAAAGCTGAGCCAGCGTTCGCTGTGCGGGCTCGCGGGCACGCAACAAATGCTTGATATCGTCAAACACCTTTTCCCCAGCCACACTGGAGCGAAACATTGTTGCTTCGAGCAAATGTTGGCTCCAAATTTTGCGTCCAGACCAGTCTTGTCGCAACAACACCTCATCAGCCAAGGCAGCTTTGATATATCGCGCGTCTTCGGCTGCTTGCTGGGCAAAGCGGCTACCTCCTTGGCGGTATTCCAGGGATTGCATTTCGATCAGGTTTTCAAGTTGACGACTGACTTGGCGGGCTAGCACAATGGCTTCGGCGGAGTTGCTGCATGGCGGCGCGGTTTGCCAGATCCGCTCAAGTTCTTCGTAGAACTGGCGGAACTGGCGGACAAGCGAGTCGTCACTGACGGTTTCAAGTGCTAGGTTGGGCATGCGTGTATTCGTCTATGGGTTGCAGGAGTTTTAGATCGCTTGGCCTTTGACAAACAAAACGATCTCTTGCGGCCTTAAGGATGCATAAGTTTCGTTGCTGTTGCTTACGAGCAACTGCTGGCCGTCTTGCATCAAGGTTTCGGGGGTTTCAATGGCGAACAGGACGTAGCCGTTGCTGGCACGCAGGCCCAGCTCGGGTGCAGCTTCAATGAATTGCCGCGCAGCGCCTAGCACCCGACGCTCACGTAGAGATGCCCAGGCAGATTGCGCACCAATCACCGCGCCCTCCATCCAGGCTATCAAATCTTTGTCGGGTTTGCCACGCAGCCCAAGCACCAAACGCTCCGTGGCCCACTCAAGCTGCATGTCCAGTTTGAAGTGGGTAACTTCAAACTCGAACAAGTGCAGCAAATGGTCTTGACTGATGTCAGCCACAGCCTCTTCCAATGTGTCGAGTAGCGGGCCAAAAGCTACACCAGGCCGGGCTTGGTCGTAAGCGGGAGGAAGCAGCGACAATGCGCCCGGCCGCAGCAGTGCCAAGGGTCCCAGCAAACCACAAAGTGCCAGATACAAAGTGTGCGGATGAAGCGGTTGGGTTTGCAACACGGCTTCCAGTGGTCCCAAGCCTTGCAGCAAGCTGCGCAATCGATCTTTTTGCTCCAAGGTGGTGATTCGGTCTTCAGTACGTGAGGAGGGCACCTGCATTTGCCTTGCGACAAAGGCGGCCTTTCCTCTGAGTTCAGTGGCCAGCTGCCAGCTGCGGGCCCACAAGGCGTGGCTTCGAGGCAGCAGCATCAGTGGTGGCAACTCGGAGGACAAGCGAATTTGCTTGTTATCCTTTTGCAGACTGCCTAGGCGCAGGTGCTGCCACAGCGAGGGCGGCTGAGAACCAGCTTTGAGACCTAGCGCCGGTCGCAGGCGTGGCAGGTCGGCCTCCACGGCTTCGGAAACTTCGTCTTCCACCGGGGGCATGCTCACGGAGGAAAAGCGTGAAGGCGCTCCAGGCCTGTTCATGACACGGGCGCGAGGCAGCGTCAACCAAATTTCTTGTGGTGCCTCATCCAAGGCTGCACTATGTTCGGCCAGGTCTAACTCAAGTAAACCGTGCTCAGCGCAATTGGCGTCATGCCAGACCGCTGTGCCGTCTGGCATCACTGCGTCCAGTGCCAGAACGCGCAAAAGCCCGTTGGCCAGCAAGCTGGTATCTACTTCTAAATGCCTCACTCCCCAAGCTAAGGGTGCAGCAGCCAACGCATGCCATCCGGCCAAGGAATCTGTACGAGCCTGTGATTGCTGAAAATGCTGCGGCGCCAGCAGCATGCCTTCATGCCACTGAATACGCTCGGGGATGGGAGGGAATGCATAATTCATATCTGGAATATTTCTATTTTGTAATAGTTCAACGTGGCTTTGCTTTCACGCTGAAACTGCGAGCATTCAAGTCCACTAAGAAAGCTACTCTGCCTAGCGGCAGTTGAGCCCGGTGATCTCCGGGTGTAAAGTAGTCAGCAAACAGCACCATGCCAGCAACGCGAGGTGAACCAAGTGCTTCTTCGCTGAGTTGTAATACCTGTTGCGGAACCAATTCCCAGCTTTTAATAATCAGGGCATTGGGGTAGGTTTTTAGAAGCTCGTCCTTGCTAGCAAACCATTTGGCTGCGGGCATGGTCAGTAATTTTTCAAGGGCGGCTGAGTCGTTTACAAAGACCAGGTCAAGTGCCAATGGGCTGTTTTGGTTAACATCTGTCGCTGCTACAAGAGTGATGGCTTTCCAGTCTAAAAAAGATGGGCCAGGTGGACCGCTGAACAAATTCGCTGTAGTAGATGCCACGACGTTGGCCATTCCGCCGACCATGGCGCAACCGCTAGTAGACCCGAGCACCCAAGCCATGGCCAGGCAGGCTAGCCAGCGCGTTAAGCTACTTTGAAAAGCAATCGGCAAATTAGTACTCATAATATGAAGCCACCATGAAGGCGGATGTTACTGGAGGGGATATCGTTGTTGCCGTAGAAGCTTGGGTATGGGGTTGGTTCAGACCAAGTGAGATGCCCAAGACCAAGCTAAGGAGACCGGAGAGCAAAACACAACTGGCCATGCCGATGATCGTTTGCCGTGACATGAAAAAACGAACTGGTCTGTTCAAAGCACCAACCTCCGGGATTATCGTGGGTCTTTCAACTGGCAGTCCCCCGCACACAATAATAGTCAACACGCAACTGCTCAGAAGTGACAGCACCCGAGCAGGCCCTTCGCTGAAGAGGTGTATGGCAGCAAAGAGCGGCAGGGCCGCCTCATACGGCAATTGCAAATAGGCCACCACGGTCACGGCAAAACCCAAGCTAGCCAAGCCGCTGCTGCCAGCCGAAGCCAATGCCGCTAACATAACCACTGGTGCTAAGCTTAGCATTTCAATGGATGATATTTGATGGCCGTACAAATTCGCCACAAAAACCGCCAGCATCGCATATTGCAAAGCTGCGCCTGTGCGAATAAAAACTGCACTGGTGGGAATGAGCATTTCCACAATACCTCGAGAAAAGCCCAGGCGGTTGCTCAAACCCTCAATACTGGCGGGCACTGCAGCCAACGGGCTGGACGATACCAAGCTCAGAATGAATGGCTCTTTCAAAGCCCGTAGCACTTGGCCAATGGGTGCATTGCCCATCTTGATCAGCACCATCAGCATCAAAAAAGACAGCATTCCACACACGGCCCAAAAGCCAAATAAAAAACCACTCATGGCGCGCAACAAAGCGGGGTTCCATTGGCTTGCCATCTGAGCTGCGTATGCCAATACCAGCAATGGCAAGGCCAAATTGACCAAGCTGATAGATTTTTCGAGTGCGCGAGAAATGGCATCCAATTGGGTCACAGCCGAGTCACTTAACGGGCCCCTTTGTGCCGTAAAAGCAAGGCCAAAAAACAAGGTGCAAAATATGACAGCTGCCAGATTGCCGCTTGTCAGTGCACCGAACACATTGTCGGGTACTGCCCAGCGCTCCTGCTTGTCAATGGGGCCTTGATCATCCAACAGTGCAATGATCTCGCCCGCAGGGGATTGCCCCATGACCAAACGACCAAGCGTGAGCTGATCGGTTGTGTTCAGTTGCCCTCCAATTTGGCTCCACTGTGCGGTCAAAATGCCGGCCATTGAACAAATAAGCATCAATGCGGCGCCCACAATTGCAATCATCAGCAAACGGTGTACCGGTTGTGGCAAGCCCAGCAAATGACGCAGACCAGACAATGTGACAACCACCAAAAGCGGCAGACAAACCAAGTTGAGCAATGCCGTGCTCGCATACACCACGATCCATGCGGGCGCTGACCAGGCAGGCGGCCCCAAGCCGAGCACCGTCCCGGCGGCAGCGCACAGCAGCAGCAGCAAGGGGTGTGACGCGTGGGTAGCAAGAAGTTTCATAGTTGAGATCAGATCTTCAGCGGACGAGGGCAAATCACGGACACAGCCGCAGTGTTGCCGATGACCAGCACCATCGTGCGCAAGATGTCACACAGGGGGTCAACAGCTAAAAACAATATGAATGCTGCCTCGAAGGGCAGATCTAAATAGCCGCAGGCCATGCTGGTTAGAGACAAGGTCACCAAACCAGTCATACCGGCTGAAGCGAATCCCGCCAAGACCGATGCCGCCAGCAGCAAGGCCAACTCATGTGCTTCCAGGCTGCGTCCGTAAAGTTGGGCAATAAACAAGGTGGCACAGGCATAGTACAAGATGGGTCCCACGCGAAGAATGGTCACGCTCAGCGGCACCAATAGCTCGACCCTGGCTTTGGCAAAGCTCAGACGCTGGACCAGGGTTTCAATCATGGCGGGAATGCAGGCCGCACTGCTTCTGGTGGCAATCGCCAAGGCAAAAGGCTCTCGCAGTGCGTCCATGGTCTCGCTCAGGCTGGCGTTGCTACGTTTCCAAATAACGAGTACGGCCAGCATCAAGCAAATCAAGCTGGCTACGCCGAAGGCCAGCACAAAGTTGGCCATGGCTTGCAAGGGCTCAATCCCGGTCTTGGCAATCTGCGAGGCGCTGATGCACACCAGAACCACAGGCAAAGGGTAGTTCAGCCATCTTGTGAGGGTAAAACATGTCTGGTAAACCGTTTCACATGTTTGTGACAAGACGCCGGCAATGCGTTTAGGAACATGGCCCAAGGCTATGCCAAACATCAGCGAGAAAATCAAGGCTTTGAGCGTTTCACCTTTGACCAAGGCTTCAAAAATGTTGGATGGAATCAGACTCATCACCAACTCTTCCAAAGTTTTCCCCTTCTGAGCATCTGTATCGACACCGTACAGGTTCATTGCCGTGTCCGTGCTGTACAGATCGTCCCCTAAGATGCGACCAAATGTCGCCAGCGTGGTCTCCGACAAGTTAGAGCCGGGTTGGGTGATGCTCACAGTCAGAATGCCGACAAAGGCTGCCACCACAGAAAAGCACGCGAAGGCCAGGACCACGCGACCCGCGATGGGCCCAGCACCACCTTCATCTAAAAGCTTTTGGACACTGAAAACAATCGCTGAGACCATGAAAGGGAGGACGATCATTTTAAGCAAATCGACATAAATATCGCCCACCACTGCCAGCTTCAAACCAACGGAAGGGAGCGCCCAGCCCAGCGTGAAGCCGATCACCAGACAGGTCAGGATGACCCAAGGCTTGAGAACGAGTTGTTGAATTTTTTGCGCGTTCACAAATTGGTCTCCAGCGCATTCAAGACTTTTTGTATGTCTAATTTATCACGCTGTTGCGACAGTATTTGGTTCACAAAGGCCAGCAAGGTGGGGTCGTTCACGCCTACGGCAATCCCCAAGGTGTCCTCTAAATCTTTAAGAGTGAAAGTGCGCAGCGTAAGCGCCGAGGCGGGGGCCTCTTTTAAAAGGCGTTTGATCTCGAACTCGTCCCGGTAACCCATCACTTCGCCATTGTTCACAGCCTTCATGACTTCTTCCCAAGAGGCGTACTCGATAACTTGGGCTTTGGGAAAGTTGCTCTTAGCAAAGTCCGCATATGAGGAACCTGCGATCACCCCCAAACCGCCTCGGTATTGGCGAATCGCGTCTTCAATCCGCATGTTTGAAGCCAGGCGTGCGAAGGCTATTCGGTTGATCACCAAGGCATGGTTCAGTGTCATGTAGGGCTGAGAGAAGTAAACTATTTGTGCCCGTGCCAGCGTGCGCGACAGCTTACTGATACCAAGATCGGCACGCCGCTGTGCCACAAGTTCAACCACTTCGTTGAAGCTTTTGGATTCCCGGTTAAAGCGAACCTTGACATTGAGCGCTTGTGCAATTGACTTGGCCAGGTCCACCTCTAAGCCGACCAACTCACCGTTTCTTTCATTAAAGAAAGGGGGCCTGTCTTCGGCCAACATGGCGATCACCAACTCGCCACGCTGTTTGATGCGGCCAAGGTCTGCTGGCAATAGACCGACTGACGATTCGGTGCTTTGATTTGCGAGAGCTTTGACCGCTTTGTTGGCTGTATTGGCTGCGTCAGGTTTTGCTGCCATGGCAATGTGGGAGGCAAAAAGCAGAACCAATGCCAATGCCAAGGAGAACGCTAAGCTAGGAGCATACAAGCTGAACTTGAGATAAGACAAAGGTCCAGCTTTGAGCCTAGGGTACGAGTCAGGTCTTGGAGCGTGGAATATTTCTGTGTTCATCATCATGCAAATCAAGTTAAACAATCATCAATTGGTTCTACCGAGGGCGCCAGAGGGGTTGGCAGTAGGTGGCGTGATCGCTCCACTCAAGGGTGCGAGAGTTGGCCCCGGCGCGGTGGTGGGCGAAACTGGAATACCTAGCGTGGGCGGTGCAGGAATTGCGGGCGGGACAACGGGAAAGCTGCGCTGACTCGGTGCAGTTGTAGTGGCCTGTAGCCGTGTTTCGTCTGCCCCCCATTGCTGACCAAACTGGAAACCCAAGGCAAAAAGGAGAAACAAAAGCGATATAAAACCGATCACAGCAATGGCGATCAAGCGGGGGGTCATGGTGAATTGGTAGTCCATTGCAAAAGTGGTTTTAGTGTCGTTAATCTAAAAGTATGGTCAAGGCACCATCACGGTGAATTGGCCCGGTAAGTTAATTGAGATCACGCCTCCCCACATGCACATCAGTTTGGAGCTGTTGTTCAGGGCGGGCATATTTCCCAGCAGCACTGTGGGCGCACCCGGCATCCAAGGTGCCATGGTCATTGGAATGCAAGGCATAGGAACCAATACGCCCAAAGCTGCGGCGGTCATGGCGGCTACCATGGGGTTGGCCATAGATTGACACATGCCAAAGGGTATGACATTGGCCATGGGTTTGTTGTCCATGATGTTGGCTGCGGGTGGGCCGCCGGCCATGACTCTGCTAATTGGAATCAC
>Ga0209768_10001749_pt1 | contig 13717 bp, 12 predicted proteins | sample LauGreSBDMM110SD_3_FD_187564 | JGI IMG/M metagenome (GOLD analysis project Ga0209768, IMG submission 187564) | Freshwater lake microbial communities from Lake Michigan, USA - Sp13.BD.MM110.SD (SPAdes) (version 2) | ecosystem: Environmental > Aquatic > Freshwater > Lake | place: Lake Michigan... | reverse complement strand
TACGCCAGCTCAGAAATACCAGAAGGTGGAGTTTTCAGAGATCGAAAAAAACAAAGCCACGTTTGAGAAAAAGGCCGACCAGGGGTATGTGGCCATGGTGCAGCATTACTTTGCTGCCGCTTGGATTCTGCCCAATGACATGGCCAGAGAGTTTTTCGCCCGCAAGGTCGACAACAACTTGTATTCTGTGGGCATGATTGCCAGTTTGAAAGAAATTGCGCCCGGACAAAGCCAAAAAGTCAGCGCGCAGTTTTATGTGGGCCCGCAAGAAGAAAAGAAACTCGAAGCCCTCTACCCGGGCTTGGAGTTGGTGAAAGACTATGGCTGGCTGACCATTTTGGCCAAACCCCTGTACTGGTTGCTCGACAACCTCAATGAGTTGCTGCACAACTGGGGCTGGTCAATTGTGGCCTTGGTGATGTTGCTCAAATTGGCTTTTTATTGGCTCAATGCCCAGGCTTATAGAAGCATGGCCAAGATGAAGGCCGTTAACCCCAAAGTCATGGAAATGCGCGAACGTCTCAAGGACAACCCGCAACAAATGCAAACGGAGATGATGAGAATTTACCGCGAGGAAAAAGTCAATCCATTGGGCGGATGCTTTCCCATTGCCATCCAAATACCGGTCTTCATTGCCTTGTACTGGGTGTTGTTGTCGACCGTGGAGATGCGCAATGCGCCTTGGGTGTTGTGGGTACATGACCTGTCGGCCAAAGACCCTTTCTACATTTTGCCCTTGCTGATGACAGCCACCACCATGCTGCAAACCTGGCTCAACCCCACGCCGCCAGACCCTGTCCAGGCCAAATTGATGTGGATCATGCCCTTGGCCTTCAGCGTGATGTTTTTTGTCTTCCCTGCCGGCTTGGTGCTGTATTGGTTGACCAACAACATTTTGTCCATTGCCCAGCAGTGGTTGATCAACAAACAAATGGGTGTGTTGGGCAAATGACCTCCGCCGCGCGGCGCCGTGTCACGGTGGCGCGCACCATCGGCGGGGGCTTGAAGGCATGTTGAGCGCTTGGTCGGACCCCATCGTGGCCGTGGCCACAGCACCTGGGCGCGGCGCGGTGGGCATTGTCCGCATCAGCGGCAAAGGCTTGCAAAACTGGGCAAAGTCGCTTTTGGAGCGAGAACTGGTGGCGCGAATGGCCACCTTGACGCCTGTGCGCAACGGCAGCGGACAATTGATAGACCAGGTCATTGCCTTGTGGTTCCCGGCGCCCCACAGCTATACCGGCGAAGACGTGTTGGAGTTGCAAGGGCATGGCGGCGCGGTGGTCATGCAAATGTTGATGCGCCGGTGTTTGGAAACGGCCAGCGCCATGGGTGACAACGGTTCAGCACCTGACCCTGTGTCACGCATGCGGCTGGCGCGGCCGGGTGAGTTCACCGAGCGCGCATATTTGAACCACAAACTGGACCTGGCCCAGGCCGAAGCGGTGGCAGACTTGATCGATGCCAGTTCAGAGGCGGCTGCGCGAAGCGCCACCCGCTCCATGGCCGGTGCATTTTCCGATGAAGTCCACGGTTTGACGCAAGCCCTCATCCGTTTGCGCATGTTGGTCGAGGCCACACTGGATTTTCCGGAAGAAGAAATTGACTTTTTGCAGCAAGCCGATGCCTTGGGGCAATTGCAGCAACTGATGCAAGCCAGTGAAAAACTGCATGAGCAATCGCGACAAGGGGTTTTGTTGCGCGAGGGCTTGCAATTGGTCATTGTGGGCCAGCCCAATGTGGGTAAAAGTGCCCTGCTCAATGCGCTGTCGGGCAAGGACACGGCCATCGTCACCCCCATACCGGGTACCACCCGTGACGCGCTGGCGCAAACCATTCACATCGACGACGTGCCGATTCACGTGGTAGATACAGCCGGACTGCGCGATGATCAAGCAGACGAAATAGACTTGGTTGAAAAAATAGGTATTGAGCGGGCGTGGCAGCATTTAGAAAAAGCCGACGCCGTGTTGTTTTTACATGACCTGTCGCGCCAGGACCAAGCCGCGTATCGCCAGCGCGATGAAGCGCTTCAAACCTTGATCCAACAGCGCTTGGGCCCACAGCAGCGGTGTTTGCAAGTCTGGAACAAAACGGACCTGGTCACAGACACATCCGCAGCACAGCGGGATGACAAGGGCATCTGGATATCCGCACAGACCGGGGCGGGCTTGCCTCAACTCAAGCAAGAGATTTTGGCCACCGTGGGACGCCAAGCCAGTGCCGATCAGGGTGAATACAGTGGCCGAGAAAGACACCTTCAGGCTTTGAAGGCCTTTCAAGCGCGACTGTCCAATGCCGAAGGGGGCTTGCTGGAAAAGCCCTTGAAACTCGAACTGGTGGCCGAAGAGCTGCGCTTGGCCCAGCAAGAAATGGCCGCGATCACTGGCGGCATCACGGCTGACGATTTACTGGGCGAAATTTTCTCCCGTTTTTGCATTGGCAAATGAGGGTGGGCGGGCACGAGTAAGGCGCAGGAGCGATCCGGCCGCATCGATAGAATGAACCCATGTCCAGCGCTCCCACCGAACACCCCCCCGCCCACGGCCGGCAGCAGCGAGGGGCCGCAATGACCACCAACACGGTGGACAAAGAAGCGCAGCGCATCATTGACTTGGCCCACAACACCTTGGACATCGAATCCCAGGCCATCTTGGGGATGAAAAAAACCATTGGCCCGTCTTTTGTGCGGGCGGTGCGCATTTTGTTGCAAGCATCCGGGCGCGTGGTGGTGATGGGCATGGGAAAAAGTGGCCACATTGGCCGCAAAATTGCCTCGACCCTGGCCTCCACGGGAACGGTGGCCATGTTTGTTCATCCCGCTGAAGCCAGCCATGGTGATTTGGGCATGATCAAAGACACGGATGTGGCCTTGGTCTTGTCCAACAGTGGTGAGAGTGAAGAAATCCTGGTGTTGCTCCCGCTTTTGCAGCGGCAAGGTGTACCCATTGTGGCGATCACCGCTGGGGCCCAATCCACCTTGGCCAAGCATGCATTGGCGGTGTTGGATTGCAGCGTGGAACAAGAGGCCTGTCCGCTCAATTTGGCACCCACGGCCAGTACGGCGGCACAGTTGGCCATGGGCGACGCGTTGGCGATGGCTTTGCTGGACGCGCGCGGCTTTCAGGCCGAGGACTTTGCCAGGTCGCACCCAGGTGGCGCATTGGGGCGCAAGTTGCTCACCCACCTGAAAGATGTGATGCGAACGGGCGAGCAATTGCCAGCCGTTCGGCCGCAAGCGGGTTTGACGGAACTCATGCGCGAAATGAGCCAAAAGGGGCTGGGCGCATCTGCGGTCACCGATGAGCAAGGTGGCATTTTGGGCATCTTCACCGATGGGGACTTGCGCCGATTGGTCGAGAGTGGACAAGACTTGCGATCCATATCCGCCGCCGATGTGATGAAACCCAACCCCCGCACGATTTCGGTCAACGCCTTGGCGGCCCAAGCCGCCCAAATCATGGAGGACCATCGCATCACCAGTTTGCTGGTGGTGGATGAGCAACAGCGCCTGTGTGGCTTTATCAACACCAACGACTTGATGCGCGCCAAGGTGATTTGATGCAAGCCACGCAAAAATTTCCCACGGAGTTGCTCCTCAAAGCCCAAAACGTCAGCTTGGTGTTTTTGGATGTCGATGGCGTGTTCACCGATGGCGGCTTGTACTTGGACGGCCAAGGCGAGTCGATCAAGCGCTTTCACACCCTGGATGGCATGGGGCTGCAATTGTTGAAAGAGGCGGGCGTCACCGTGGTGGTCATCACCGGCCGCGACAGCGCCCCCTTGCGCCAACGCTTGACCGCCTTGGGCCTGGAGCGCGCATTTTTTGGCATCAAAGACAAGCTTGTGGTGGCTGAACAAGTCCTCAAAGACCTGGGCTTGGCCTGGGCACAAGCCGCATCCATGGGGGACGATTGGCCAGACTTGCCGATGATGTTGCGCAGCGCTTTTGCTTGTGCGCCTCCGGGCGCGCACACCGAGGTGTTGGCGGTGGCCCACCATGTGACACGGGCATCGGCCGGGCACGGTGCACTGCGTGAGTTTTGTGATGTGTTGTTGATGGCCAAGGGCGTCTATGCCAGACAATTGCGCATTTGGAGCCAGGTGTGAATGGGCCAGGGGTCATTCGCCGCACAGCACAAAAAGCGGTCAATTTGTGCTTGGATGTGGGCAACTGGTTGATCCTGTATTTGCCCGTCTTGTTGATGGGCGTGTTGGCTTTTTTGACCTATGGCTTGTTGCGCAACACCCCGCAGGCCGAAGCGCCCATGCCGGAGTTGGCGCCGCGCCATGTGCCCGACTACACCATGGGCCGCGTGGTGTTGCAGCAGTTCCAAGCCGATGGCCGCCCGCGTGCGCGGCTGCAAGCTCTGGAGGTGCGGCACTATCCAGACACCCAGACTTTGCACTTTGAGCAGCCCGTGTTGCTTTGGCACACCCCGCAAGGCGATAAAACTTCCGCCAAGGCGGCTCAAGGTGAGAGCAATGCCGATGGCAGTGAGGTGCGCTTATGGGGCGATGTGCGCATCGAGCGATCATCCGGTCCCCAAGGAAAAACACCGGCAGGCCCAGGTTTGGTGGTGCAAACCCAGTCCCTGTTCTTGGACGCGCGTCGTGAGCGCATGAGCACCGATCAACCGGTGCAGTTGCAGCGTGGAAACGACCACATGGCGGGCCAACGCCTGCAATACGATCACTTGACGCAGCAATTGGACTTGAGCGGAAAAGTGCGCATGTCCATCACGCCAACTGGGCCTGGCTTAGGCGAGCTCAAAAGCAGCACCACCATCAACCGCCCATAAAAAAAGCCCCTTGCGGGGCTTTTCAGGCTGTGTTGAGTGAAAGCTCAATAACCTTGGTTGTTGTCGTTGCGACCAGCGCCACGGGGGCCCGAGCCGTAAGGGCTGCGGAAACCACCATCGTTACCAGCGCTGTCACGACGACCGCCGCCGCCGTAGCCGCCGCCGCCTTCGCGTCGACCACCACCGCCGCCACCGCCGCCGTAGCCACCGCCACCGCCACCACCGCCGCCGTAACCACCACCACCGCCGCCACCACCGTAGCCACCACCACCGCCAGTGCGGGGAGGACGTGCTTCCATGGGGCGGGCTTCATTGACGACCAAACTGCGTCCGCCCAAAGGCTGACCGTTCATGCCGGCAATGGCGGCTTGCGCCTCGGCATCGCTGCCCATTTCTACGAAACCAAAGCCTTTGGATCGACCCGTGTCGCGCTCCATCATGACTTTGGCACTGGTGACGGTACCGAACTGACCAAAAGATTGCTCCAGATCGCCATCGCGCACCGTGTACGGCAAATTGCCCACGTACAGTTTGTTGCCCATGCTAGGGACTCCTAAAAAACACTAAAAAACAAGCGATGGGGTCCCGAAAGCACAACACAAAGGAAGCGGAGGCGCGAAACTGACCGATCACCCAAACCACTTTTGTCTTATTTAAAGACATAAGCAAATCCATTATGTGGGACAGGAAGATGAAAAGTGCAAATTAAATATGCTTCATCATCCCAAAAGCACCCAAAAAAACCACACTCTGGGGCAAACCCTCACCAAGAGGCCTCTCTTTCGGGGCTGGCACTGATGTGGTGGATGGTCAGGTCGGCCCCCTCAAACTCTTCTTCGGGGCTGAGCCGCAAGCCCATGGTCATTTTGAGCCCGCCATACACCACGGTGCCGGCCACCAATGCCCACGCCACACCCAACAAGGTGCCCAGCACCTGGGCTTGCCAGCTGACCCCGCCCAAACCACCCAAAGCGGGCAAACCAAAAATACCGGCAGCCACCCCACCCCAGGTGCCGCACAAACCATGCAGGGGCCAAACCCCCAGCACATCGTCAATCTTCCAGCGGTTTTGGGTCAGGGTGAACATGCACACAAAAACCACACCCGCCACGGCCCCGACCACCAGAGCGCCCATGGGGTGCATGACGTCTGAGCCGGCACACACCGCGACCAAGCCGGCCAAGGGGCCGTTGTGCACGAAGCCAGGGTCGTTTTTGCCCATCGCCAATGCCGCCAAGGTGCCGCCGACCATGGCCATCAAGGAGTTGACGGCCACCAGGCCCGTCATTTTGTCCAGGGTTTGGGCGCTCATCACGTTAAAACCAAACCAACCCACGATCAAAATCCAGGCGCCCAAGGCCAAAAAAGGAATGCTGGAGGGGGGGTGCGCAGAAACGGCGCCGTCCTTTCGGTAGCGGTTGCTGCGCGCGCCCAGCAAGATCACCGCCGGCAAGGCCAGCCAGCCACCCATGGCATGCACCACCACCGAGCCCGCAAAGTCATGAAACTCCGCGCCGGTGTGGGCCAGCAACCAGGCCTGGACACCCCACTTCTGGTTCCATGCCACCCCTTCATACAAGGGATAAACGAAACCCACCAAAACGGCGGTGGCCATCAATTGCGGCCAAAACTTGGCCCGCTCGGCAATGCCACCTGAGATGATGGCGGGAATGGCGGCCGCGAAAGTCAATAAAAAGAAAAACTTCACCAACTCGTAACCATTTTGGGCCACCAAGGTCTCGGCGGACACCCAAAACCCCGTGCCATAGGCCACGCCAAAGCCGACCACAAAGTAAGCCAGGGCAGACACACAAAAATCAACCAAGATTTTGACCAGGGCATTGACCTGGTTTTTTTTGCGCACAGTGCCCAGTTCTAAAAATGCAAACCCAGCGTGCATGGCCAAAACCATGATGGCGCCCAAGAGAATAAACAGTGCATCAGCGCTCGTTTTTGGTGCGTCCATGCGCAAGCCCCCATAAATATGCTTTATTTAGGTGCGCTTTTTAGACCAAAAAGCACATCGCACCAAAGAAAAGCAAAAACCACACCAAAATGGTGTGGCGAGGGGTCAGCGCTCGGTCATGGCCCCTTGGAAGGCTTTGAAAATGGGCTTGATCAGGTATTGCATCACGGTGCGCTCGCCAGTGCGGATGTCCAAGCTGGTGGTCATGCCCGACTTGATGACAATGTCTTGCGCGCGCGGGTTGTGCGACTGGTCGGCGTCCAGGCGCACCTGGATGCGATAAAAAACATTGGTTTCGCCACGGCTGCCCTGTTCGCTCAGGGTGTCGGGGCTGATGTGGGTCAACTGCCCTTTGAGGGTGCCGTAAATGGAATAGTCAAACGAATCCACCCGCACCGTCACCGGCAGGCCGAGTTTGAGGCTGCCCACATCGCTGGGGGTGACCCGGCCTTCGACAAAAAAGCCACCATCTGTGGGGGCGATTTGCATCAACTCGTCACCAGGACGCAACACCCCACCGATGGTGTTGACGCGCAGGTACTTCACCACGCCGCCCACAGGCGAGGTCAAATCGGTGTGGTTCAAAATGCTTTGCCGCTCGTTGAGTTTTTGTTGGGTGGTCGCCAGTTCTTCTTCGGCTTTGCTCGCGTCTTGGCGGGCTTCTTGCAGGTAGCGGTTGCGGGTGGCGCTGATGCGTCCTGCCAAGTCGGTGACTTGGCGCTCGGAGCGCAACAGGTCAAGCCGGCTGGTGTCGCCGGTTTTCATGAGCTTTTGGTTCATCTCCAGTTCTTCTTTGGCGTTGGCCAGGGCCTCTTGCAAATACCCCATTTCCTCATCCAGTGTTTTCTTGCGCTGCATGTACAAGCCGGCCTGGGCGGTGGTGAATTCTGGAAAGGCCGCGCTTTGCTTATTAAATAGCAGGGGTTTTTGACTGATCTCCGCGTTGGTGCGATCCAAAATGGCGCGCAGCGAGGCGACTCGCGCCACGATTTCTTTGAAGCCCGCTTGGGCCCGCTCTTTCTCCAGCACCGCCAGGATTTGCCCCGCTTTGACCGCTTGACCTTCTTGCACCCGCAACTCAAACAGCACGCCGCCGTCTGCGGCTTGGATGATTTGGGTGCGTGCGTCGGGAATCACCTGGCCGGTGGCGCGCACCAGTTGATCCAAATCGGATTGCGAAGCCCAAAACGCCAAGGCAGCAAACCCAGCCGACAAAATTGAAATCATCGGCCAGCTTTTGTGTTGGTCGGCATAACTCATGCGGGCGCTCCTTGTGTCGCAGGGGTGTTGGATTGCAAGCGCTTGAGCACCTCATCTCGAGGCCCGTCCAAAGCCACCTTGTTTTGTGCCACGATGAGCAAGCGCTGGACCAAGACCAACAGTTCGGGTTTATGGGTGACCAAGATCAAGGTATCGGTGGGCTTGAGGGTATCGGCCAACAGTTGAATGATGCGTTGCTCAGTGGCCTTGTCCACATTGGAGGTGGGCTCATCGAGCAACCAGATGGAGGGCTCACGCAAAACCACACGGGTCAAATTGACCAGCTGCTTTTGCCCGCCAGACAAGCCCACACCGCCTTCAGAAATCTTTTGTTGCAAGCCTTCCGGGTGTGACTGAATCACCGATTGCAGCAAGCCCGTGCGCTCGGCTGCTGCCAATATGCGCGAGTCATCGGGAATCACCAGGCCCAAGGTGAGGTTTTCGCGCAAGCTGCCCGCAAACAAGCGTCCTTCTTGCTGTAAATAACCGATGTGCTCTGAAAGCACACCTTTGTGGATGTGGTTCAAGTCCAAATCGTCCAAAAAAATACGCCCTTGTTGCGGGGCATACATGCCACTGAGCAAACGCAACAGGGTGGTTTTGCCCGCGCCAATGGGCCCCAAGATGCCAATCTTCTCGCCCGAGCGAATTTGCAACTGGGGGACCGAAAGCGCCAACCGCGCACCGCCATAACTGGCGGTCACGTTGTCGAAACGGTAGGCACCGTGGATGGTGTCGGGCATCACGGGCGTTTCTACGCCGTGGTGGTCGTCTTGCAGGTTCCACAGCGAGTTGAGCATCTTCACCGACACCTTGGTGGTGGACCATTGCAAATACAAGGCGGGCAGGCTGGCAATGGGTGTGAGCACGCGTCCCGACAAAATGCTGCAAGCGATCAAGCCGCCCATGGTCACCTCGCCGCGGCTGACCATCAGCGCGCCAGTGGCCACCAGCAAAGCATATGAAATTTGCTGAAAAGCCGCCGTGATGTGTTGTGCGCTCTCTGTCACTGTGCGCATTTCTAACTCGCTGGTGCGTGCCTCGTCGGTGGAGTTCATCCAGCGCTGCAACATGCGCCAACCCGATTGACCCGACTTGATGGTCTCTGCACCCTCAATGCTCTCAACCAACAAGCCCGTCTTGAAGTTGCTGGCTTGGTAAACCACTTCAGCGAGCCGATCGGACTTGCTTTTGAAATAAAAGCCCATGGCCAAGGATAAAAACAAAAAGGCCAGCGGAATGGCCGCCAACCAAGGCCCACCCAAGATACCGATCAGGATCAAAAAGACAATGGCAAAGGGTGCATCCACCGCCATTTGGGTGGTGATGGCGGTGAGAAAGGAGCGGATCGACTCATAGCCGCGCAGCTGCGAGGCCAAGCTGCCCACACTGCGCGGCAATTGGTCTAAGCGAATTTGCAAAAACCGCATATAGGTTGCGCGCGCCAAGCGTTGGTCCACGCTGTCGATCAAGGCTTTGTAAAAGTGGCTGCGCAAGTGCTTGAGCAGCAGCTCAAACAAAATGGCAATCATCAAGCCCATGGTCAGTGCCAGCAGGGTTTGAACCGCACCTGTGGGCACCACGCGGTCGTAGACTTGCATGCTGAAAAAAGAGCTGGCCAGGGCAATCAGGTTGATGACGATGCTGCCAATGAAAATCTCGGTGAAGATGGACTTGGACCGCCACAACTCATTGGTGATGATGCGAAACACGGGGCTGCGGTGCGCCTCAAAAGGCTTGGCGGCCAGTCCGCGGAAAAAGCGACCCTGGGGTTTGCCTTCCAGCACCTCTTCGGCCCATTTTTTTTGCTCATCATCAAAGCGCTCGATCACCCATTGCTGGCGCGCATTCAGCCCGCGCACCAGGGCAAAGCCCTTTTGCGCATCATGGATCAGCACCGGCATGGCGGCTGGGTCCAGTTGGCGCACGGACTTGAAGCGCGGCGCTTGCAAGTGCGTGCTGATGGTGTTGAGCACGCTTTGCGGATCGAGCTCAGCGTCGCTGGCGGTGGTGACTGACTTGTAGGCTGAATCAACGGCTTCTACCAAGGCCAAACGGTCGCTGGCGGTGTTTTGCAATGCGTTCAAACGCATCAAGGTCATGTAGAGCGTGTTCATGGTGGGCGTCTCTTTCGGTGTATTTAGCGTGCAGCCGCTGGAGCGGGCAGGCGGGGGCCGCCGTCGGCCAATATGGTCAAGCGCCAACTCAGCTGCATTTGATTGGTTTGGGCCTCTATCAGTTGGCTTTCAGCTTGTTGAATCTCGCGCACGGCGTTCATCACCTCCAGCCAACTTTTGCGTCCCGCTAAAAATTGCCGCTCCCAGGCCTCTTGAATCTGCCGGGTGGATCGCAATGAAGTGCTCAAGGAGGAAATGCGCACGGATAAGTTGCGGTACAAGGTCAAATCGTTGCGCACTTGTTCGCTGAGGTTTTGGCGCTCGGTTTCCACCTCGGCTTGAGCGGCGGCCAAGCGCAGTTGTGCCGACTGTTGCTGGGTGAAGCTGGACAAGCCTGCGCCCACTTGGGAGGTCACGCTGAGATAGACCCGATCCACAGTGCCGTAGTTGAGGTAAGTGAAGCTGCCGTTTTGGCGCTCAAAGCGCAAACTCAGTTGTGGTGACAGATCCGCGCGGGCGGCGGTGACTTCGGCTTCGGTGGCCAGGGCCTGAGCTTGCAAGCGCTGAATGGCTGGGCTGTTGCTTTGCGCTTTGCCCATCCATGTGGCGTCGTCGCCCTCCAGGGGCAATGCGGGGCTGAGCGCAGCGCTGAGCTGTGCCGATGTGACGGGCCGCGCCAGCAACTCACTCAAGCGCGCCAAGGCAGATGATTTTTGTGACTCAATGCCAAATAAATCGGCCTGGGTGGACTCAATCCGGCTTTTGGACAACAACACATCTGCTTCGGTCGCAGCACCCGCGCTCAAGCGGCGCTGGACCTGATCCAGCAGTTTGGTTTGGGCTTGCAGGCTGTCTTCAAAGGCTTTGCCGCGCAAGTGGGCCAATTGCCAATCGGTATAGGCTTGCAGCACGCGCAAGGACAACTGTTGGCGCGCCTCTTGCACGGCCGCTTCCTTGCTTTGTTTGAGCTCTGTGGCGCGGGTCACATTGGCACCGAGCTTGCCGCCGGTCCAAACGGGTTGGCTCAAGCGCACGATGGTGACCGGGTCGTCACGGTTGACCAAGGCCGGGTCATTGGAGGAGTTGGCCCGCTCCATACTCACCGATGGGGTTGGAAAGTATTGCCACCGCGCGCTGTCCACATCAATGCCTGCGGCCGATGCCAGCGCTTGTTGCGTGCGAACTTGGGGGTGTCTGGCCAAGGCCTCGGCCATCAGTGGCGGCAGGGCCCCTTGGTGGGGCAAGGCTTGGCCCCATGCATGGGGGACAAAACCACCAAATACAGCAAACGCGATAACCAAAAAAATATCTGAAGTTTTTGATTTCATAGAATTTATCATTTAAGTGGCATATTTTACAAGACAAATGCAAACAATAGCACTCATTACCGCGCGCGGGTTTTTTTCATGCAAAAGTGTGCCGCGTGAACAAGCGTGGCGCAGTGACGGCTCTATGGTGTGTGAGCGCACAGCAGATCTGACAAAAGAATCTTACCTTTGCCCTTGGCTAGAATGAACACAAGCGCCGATTTGCCAGAGATTGCGGGCGCGTCTATAAATTCAGCTAAAAACGGACTGCTTCGGGCGCCGTCAAGGCCGATCCAAACTGCTCCATGACCCTCATCGCTCACACCCAGACCCTGCCATTCACCCAGCCCTTGGGGTTGAAGAGTGGTTTGTCCCTGGGGCCTTACCAGCTGGTGTATGAAACCTACGGGCAACTCAACGCGCAGCGCAGCAATGCGGTCTTGATTTGTCACGCGCTCAACGCCTCGCACCATGTGGCCGGTGTTTATCGCGGTCAAGACAACAGCGAAGGCTGGTGGGACAACATGGTCGGCCCGGGCAAGCCCTTGGACACCGATCGCTTCTTTGTCATCGGTGTGAACAACCTGGGCTCTTGCTTTGGCTCTACCGGCCCCATGCATGTCAATCCTGAGACCGGCCGTATTTATGGCGCGGATTTCCCGGTGGTCACGGTGGAAGACTGGGTCAACTCACAGGCCCGCTTGCTGGATGCCCTGGGAATACAGCAACTCGCTGCGGTGATGGGTGGCAGTTTGGGCGGCATGCAAGCCCTCAGTTGGACGCTGCAATACCCGGACCGGGTGAGGCAAGCGTTGGTCATTGCCAGCTCGCCCAATTTGAATGCGGAAAACATTGCTTTCAACGAGGTGGCCCGCAGGGCCATCGCCACCGATCCCGACTTTCATGGGGGGCATTTCTATGAACATGGCGTGGTGCCCAAACGCGGTTTGCGCATCGCCCGCATGTTGGGCCACATCACCTACCTCAGCGACGATGTGATGAACGAAAAGTTTGGGCGGCGTCTGCAACAGGCGTCCGATCAGGCGTACCGCTATTCCACCCAAGAGGTGGAGTTTCAAATTGAGAGCTATTTGCGCTACCAGGGCGACAAATTCAGCGAGTACTTTGATGCCAATACCTATTTGCTCATCACCCGCGCATTGGATTATTTTGACCCGGCGCGTGAATTTGGCGGCGACTTGAGCGCCGCCTTGGCGCGCGCCAAAGCCGCCTTTTTGCTGGTCAGCTTCAGCACCGATTGGCGGTTTTCGCCTGCGCGCAGCCGTGAGATGGTGCGCGCCTTGCTCAACAACCGCAGTGCGGTCAGCTATGCAGAAATCGATGCGCCCCATGGGCACGATGCCTTTTTGCTCGAGGATGCGCGCTACTTGGCCTTGGTGCGCAGTTACTTTGCACAAATGTCTTTGCAAGAGGTGCCCGCATGAGCGACCCCCAAGTGATGCAAGCCCTGGCCGATTTGGTGCCCCGCGGCAGCCGGGTGCTGGACCTGGGCTGCGGCAATGGGGCGTTCCTGAGCCTGTTGCAATCTCAGCGCGGTTGTACCGGCTACGGCGTGGAAATTGACGACGCCAATGTGTTGGCCTGTGTGCAACGCGGCGTGTCCGTGATCCAGCTCAACCTGGAGCAGGGCTTGAGCATGTTCGAAGACCAGTCCTTTGATGTGGTGCTGCAAATTGACACCTTGCAACACCTGCGCAATGCCGAAACGATGTTGCGCGAGACTGCCCGCGTGGGCCGCATGGGCGTGGTGGCCTTTCCCAACTTTGCCCATTGGCCCAACCGCTGGAGTGTGCTGACCGGGCGCATGCCGGTGACCAAGCGCCTGCCCTACCAGTGGTATGACACGCCCAATATTCGGGTCGGCACCTACAGCGACTTTGCGGTGCTGGCTCAGAAAAACAATTTGCGAATCACCGACGCATTTGGCCTGCACCAGGGGCGGGTGATTCGCCACTGGCCCAATTGGCGTGCAGCCACGGCAGTCTTCACATTCCAATGAGCCGCGGTGGTCTTGCACGGTGAGGCACACCGGGCCAACCTAGGCACCATGAAACGCAACCGCCCTTGAGGCAGATCAAGGGCAAACCAAAGGAGAGCAGACCCATGAACGCACCCTTGTCGGCCCAAAACTTGCAACCCGATCTGGCCCTTGACCATGTGACCCAGAGTTGGGATGCTGGCATCGTGGAGCAGTTGCACGACTACATCGCCATGCCCGCCAAGTCACCGGCATTTGACCCGCAGTGG
>Ga0209768_10001746_pt1 | contig 13723 bp, 11 predicted proteins | sample LauGreSBDMM110SD_3_FD_187564 | JGI IMG/M metagenome (GOLD analysis project Ga0209768, IMG submission 187564) | Freshwater lake microbial communities from Lake Michigan, USA - Sp13.BD.MM110.SD (SPAdes) (version 2) | ecosystem: Environmental > Aquatic > Freshwater > Lake | place: Lake Michigan... | reverse complement strand
AATGTTGGTTGGTAATGGCAATGGTGCAATTCAAGCAATCGCTAACGTAACGTATGCATTGACTGGTACACTAGGTGCTGCTAAAACAATCACATCATTGACTGTTGATGAATATGGCCGTGTAAGTGCTGCAACTGCTTCAGACATTTCTGGTTTGACTGTAACACAAGGCGGTACTGGTGCTTCTACATTCACCACAAACGGTATCGTATTTGGTTCAGGCACTAGTGCAATGGGTGTTACTGCTGCGGCAGGTACATCAGACCAAACATGGTCTAATCAAATACTTACAGTAACCAACGCAGGTGTTCCTGTTTGGTCATCCGCTTTGGACGGAGGTCAATTCTAAGCTGACTATATAATGTAATAGATTTTTTTTATGATAGGAGTTTGAAATGGCAAATGAAAAGTATTTAAATTATTATATTGAGACATTGACGGCAACAATGACAGACTGTGTTGTCCGAAATGTCTCAATGCAAGCGAATCAAAAAATTACTGATGATGTTGTAAAAGAACAGACTGAAAAACTTGAAGCATTGGCAAGATCCAATAATGAATTACAAACATTAATTGGAGAATTGGAACAAGCCAATGCAACGAATGAAAGTAGTGTCATACAAGATTTGAAAAACAAGTTAGACGAAAAGGAAAAACTTGTTGCCAAACAAAGTACCGACATTAATGAATTGACCAATAAACATCGTATTGAACTTGAGGAATTAAACACAAAGTTTAGAGACTATGATAGTGTTAAGAATCAAGCAACACATGTCGAAACGTTTAAAGGTGAATTGATTAGAGCCCGAGAAGAAACTAATAGAGTTCGAACAGAACTTGAAAATAGAATCAACTCTATGAATGCCGAAACGAATGGAAAAATTCAAGGCATTAATGAAGAAAATGATAAAAATGTTAGAGTGTTGATTCAGAGACATGAAACCGAAAAAAGTAATCTAAACAAAAAGATTGCTGAATTGGTTGAAAAAATTGAATACTTACAACTACCTCCTGCCAAACGAAAAAAAATTGAAGAACAGCTGAATAAAGAAGTGGCACCAACGACAATAACAAGTTTAGTTGGTGCTGATGGCGAACTCAAGGATGGCGGATCGTTTTAAGTAAATGTCAAACACAGCAATACAGTTAAAAAAATCAGGCGTAACAGGAAACACACCATCAGGTCTTGCATTTGGTGAGGTTGCTCTTAACTACGCCGATGGTAAACTGTTTTATAAAAACAGTCTTGGTGGTACATCATACATATCCAACCAATTCTCGTTTGACACAATCAACTCAAACAACTCCCTAATATTTGCGGGAAGTGGTTCAGACACCTTGTCTTTTGTTGCAGGTAATAATGTTACCATAAGCACAAATACAACCACAAAAACAATCACAATCAATGCGTCAGTATCAGGTGGAAGTGACCCTGGTCCTGCGTTTGACCGTGCCAATGGTGCATTTGTAACTGCTAACTCAGCAGCCAGCTTTGCCAATGATGCTTTTTTAAGAGCTAATGCATCCTATGATTCACAAAATACCACAGCATCGTTTGCCAACGGTGCCTTTGTGGTGGCCAATTCATCAGCAACTTTTGCTAACGGAGCTTTCGATAGAGCCAATGCGGCCTATAATGCTGCGAATACCGCCACAGACCCGTGGGTAAGAACTCAAGCAAATAATGCTTACGACAAAGCCAATTCAGCTGGTTCATTTGCCAACGGAGCATTCGATGTTGCCAATTCGGCAGCCAGCTTTGCTAATGGTGCATTCACACAAGCAAATTCTAACTATACAAGTGCTGTAACAAAATTAAATGTAACTCATAGTGGTGCTTCAGCATATTTAATTGACCAATATTCAGGTAATAATCCATCAATTTATATTTCAGGTGGTGAAACAATAGCATTCAATCTTGATATATCTGGTCATCCATTTCTAATTCGTCAATCATCAGGTGGTACTAATATTTCTGATGGATTAACACACGTGTCATCTTCAGGTGTTGTAACAACAGGTTCCAATGCTCAAGGAAAAGAATCTGGAATATTATTTTGGAAAGTTCCTTTCTCTTTAGTTGAAAGTACATATGTTTATCAATGCCAATACCATAGTGGTATGGTTGGAAATATTATTATACAACAACCAGTTTCTTTTGTTGCTAGTAATACAACTTTGGCTTTTTCGCTGGCCAATGGTGCTTTTGATAGAGCCAATTCAGCGGCATCATTTGCTAATGGTGCATTTGTAACAGCCAATTCTGGTGCCACGTTTGCTAATGGTGCTTTTGTAACAGCCAATTCTGGTGCATCATTTGCCAATGGTGCTTTTGATAGAGCCAATTCTGCTGCATCATTTGCTAATGGTGCTTTTGATGGAGCCAATTCAGCGGCATCATTTGCTAATGGTGCTTTCAATGCAGCTAATTCTGGTGCCATGTTTGCTAATGGTGCTTTCAATGCAGCTAATTCTGGTGCCATGTTTGCCAATGGTGCTTTTGATAGAGCCAATGCTGCATATGCATTTGCAAATACAATTTCTGGAGGTTCTTCGGTTGATAATGTAGCTAGGAATAGTGCAAATTCAGCAGAATTTTTTGCTAATGGTGCCTTTATTACAGCGAATTCGGCCGCAAGTTTTGCCAATGGTGCTTTTGATAGAGCCAATGCAGCCTTCGCTAAAGCTAACACAGGAACAACCGCACTCGATGTAAACTCTGATATTGTTGCCTTCACAATCGCCTTTAGTTGATAGAATAAATAAAGGATAATAGGGAATTTATATGGCAAATACATTTAAAAATCAACTACAAGCAGCAGTCGGAACATCACCAGCAACCATTTATACTGCTGGTGCCAATGTGTCGACCACAGTTATTGGTATGACTATTGCAAACATACTAAACACAACCATAACAGCCAATGTGATATTGAATTCTGGTGGTTCAGACTACTATATGGTTAAGATGGCTGAGATTGAACCTGGCAATTCTTTAATCACTATCGGCGGTGAACAGAAATTAGTAATGAGAGCCAACGATGTTCTAAAAGTTTCAACAAGTAATGCTTCAGCAGCTGATGTTATTGTGAGTTTATTGGAAATAACATAACATGGAATTTACTTACATTGGCAACCAAAATAAGAAGGATGTAAGGTTAACCGGTTCATTTGCTAATGGTGCATTTGTAACTGCTAACTCAGCAGCCTCTTTTGCTAATGCGGCCTTCGATAGGGCCAATGCGGCCTTCTTACAGGCGAATACTAGTGGTGGTGGAGGCAGTAGTACACCAGTAACAATTTATTCTGATGTGTTTACTGCCAATGGTAATACGTCAACATTCAATTTAAGTACATCACCGGAAGATGAAAATTATATAATTGCAGTAGTCGATGGTATTACTCAATTAAGAAGTACGTATACTGTTACAGGTAACGTGGTCACTTTTGATAGTGCATTTGATAATGGAGCCAACGTTGAAATAACAACCATCACTGGCGGCGGTGAAAGTCCATATGCAGCCAACCACGCCAATTTGGCATATGCACAGGCAAATGCTGCCTTCACGCAGGCAAATAATTCTACTGATACATGGGTAAGAACACAAGCTAACAGTGCGTTTGACAAAGCAAACTCGGCAGGTTCATTTGCTAATAGTTCTTTTGTAACTGCCAATGCAAGTTATGACCAAGCAAACACAGGTGCTTTATTTGCAAATGGTGCCTTCATAACAGCCAATTCTGGTGCATCATTTGCCAATGGTGCTTTCGATAGAGCCAATGCTGCTTATGCACAGGCTAATAATTCTACTGATACTTGGGTTAGGACTCAGGCCAATAATGCATACGATACGGCAAACTCGGCTCAAACATTTGCTAACGCAGCATTTATAACAGCAAACTCTGCGGCAAGTTTTGCTAACGGTGCTTATGCGGCCGCAAACTTAAAATTTAATACATCAGGTGGTACAATTTCTGGTGATGTTTCCATTACAGGAAATCTAAGTATATTAGGTAATGCATTCAGCACTAGTGCAACTCAAATTGTTGCAAATGATACACTCTTTATTATGGGTACAGGAAACTATTCAGGTGATGTACTTGATATTGGTTTTTCATCTCATTACAACGATGGTACCAATGCACACACAGGTATAATTCGAGATGCTGGCACCAAAGAATGGCATGTGTTTGAAGGTTATACACCTGAGGTTGGTGCAAACAATAGTATTGATATTAATCATGCATCATTTAAGATTGCAACACTTCAAGCAAATTTAAAATCAACAACCATAACGATTAAAGGTATAGATTTATTACCTTATGTTAATAATGCATATGCAACGGCCAACTCTGGTGCATCCTTTGCTAACTCAGCATTCATTACAGCCAATGCATCATATGAATCCCAGAATACCACAGCATCGTTTGCTAACGGTGCTTTCATTACAGCTAATGCGGCATTCAATGCAGCGAACAATGCAACCGATCCGTGGGTAAGAAATCAGGCTAACAACTCTTACAATACAGCTAACGGAGCATTTGTAACAGCCAATTCTGGTGCATCATTTGCCAATGGTGCTTTCGATAGAGCCAATGCTGCTTATGCAGCTGCAAATACGGGTAGTGGAGTAGGTGGTGTATTAACAAGTTTTGTTGATACATTTACTGCGAATGGTATATCCAACAACTTCACATTATCAACAACACCAACGAATAAAAATATTACGTTTGTGTCTATACAAGGTGTATTACAACCAAAAGAAAGTTATAATATATCTGGTACCATATTAACATTTGATTCCACTCCACCAAATACAGCTTTTATTGAAATAACAACTTTGAATGGTGCATCTGATAATGCTGCCTTTATTGCAGCCAATGCTGCCTTTATTACAGCCAATTCTGGTGCATCATTTGCTAACGCAGCATTTATACAGGCTAATGCTGCATTCACTCAAGCAAATACTGCTTCAATAAGATACATCACTTTAAATGAAACTGGTAATATTGTCATAAAAACCGGAACAGTAAGATTTTATCCGCCTAGTAATATAGCTATAAATAATGTATACGCTAGTTTGAGCACCACATCAGCAAACACTTTTACTTTCGAGGTAGTTAAAAACGGGTCAGTAGTAGGAACATACAACATAGACTCTAACACAAATAAAATGACCGTAGCGGCAGCAAATATTAATTTAACTTCAAACGATTACTTAACAGTAAATATTACTAATGGGTCACAAGCAAGTGATTTAAGAATTGACTTAGAGTATAAATAGAGTATAAATAGAGCATAAATGTTAAATAAAACAAAGGTATTTTTATGGATTTTATAAAAATTTTTTACAATGGTTTACCTGCAAAAGTTTATAAACTTTTGTCAAGTATTCCTAATAACATTGAAAGTGATGTAGAAAGATTTAGTTATATACATAACCTTTTATCTGTTGATTTAGGTATTGAATCTAATGTATTGTTTGGATCAATTTCGGATATACAAGGACTTTGTTATTTTTATACAGAACAACACAAATTAAATTTGATTTCTAATGAAAATTTTGAATTAGTATTTGACACGGACAGTATGATTGTAAAAGAAACATTAACTGAATTTAGTGAAGAAACTCAAGAAACTCAAGGAATATAATAATGTATGTGAAGTATAGAATCTCATCAAACACCGTTACTGCAAATGTAATATCGGATATTACAGGTATTATTGGTGGAACAATAACACAAGCGAATCAGCTGAGTGCTGGTGCTTCAGGAAATACTATTTTTTCCGGTAACTATCCTAGTGGTACAATATATACAGTTTCTTTTACGGATAATGCCACAGCTTCGGTTATAAGTAAAAAAAATCATGCAAACACGTCATATCAATCATACATTTTATTAAGTGGTTCAACTGATACAACTTTTGGAGTAGGTATTAATGCAACTGCATGTGGATTAGGTAAAGACTGGAGTTCAGGATCAACAATTACTAATAGCACAACAGGTTTCTCAGATACAGTTTTACATTTAAAACAATATATTCCAACGGCGGACAAACCAGAAGAACTAATTATTATAGTTACAAATAAATCTCTTATTTTAATACAATCCAATCATAATACTTGTATTGGATGGGTAGATATTACAACTAATGGTGTCGTTGAAAAATATACAACAAGCATGAGAACTATTTTATGTAATTTTACCACTAGTAATGCTAAAGTTCCATATACATATAAATTATTAGGTGCATTATCCAGTTATGGATTAACAAATTATACTAAAATATTTAATGCTGCGCCTTTTACATCAACACCAGATGCACCAATAATATCAGCAATATCTTTTTTAGCATTTGATGAAAATCGTACTCCAGTAATTATTGAAAATCCAGCGCTTGTATGTAATCCTAATGCAGGAAATTATGTAAACTTCTTATATGGTGTGGTATCTATTCCCCCTGGACTTTTAAAAAGTAAATCACTATATAATACAAGTGGTGTAAATAGAATTTCTTTTAGTAATTTTGCTTTTGTAACAGAATAGGAATAAAAAAATGTTGATAAAATTTAGTATGCCTCGGGCTGGCACTATGACAGACTTGTTATGGAATCTCATGCAAGCAGTTTTTGTAACAGCAACCACGGCCGCAAATACAACTCCTACTATTACTAGAGTTTCCACTAGCAATGTGGCCAATACACAAGCTTCGCTTCTTGGAGTTGGTCCAGGTTGTTTTATTGAAGAAGTTATTTCTAATACTGAATCTGGTGGATGGACTTTAGGCCCAAATAATAACTTTACTCAAAGTGTGGTGCCAGCTGCCACTGTGGGTTCATACATACTACATCTTCAGACTTCAAATGGAAAAGCCAATACTAAATATTTTGCCATTGGTTGTGGCGGGGTCGCTGCTGGCAGCGGTGGCGCCAGCGTTTGGAGTACGGGCACTCAGACTATTAATGACAACAGTTGGCCAAATTATGGTGTTTATGATGTTGGTTACGGAAGTTTACAGCGTATCCGGGGGATGGAGGGACTCAATGATGGTAGCTTTTTAGGATCGGACATTACACGAATTAGAAAATTAACCGCTGGGTCAGGTAACGGTCAATGGAGCAGAAATATTTCTGCGGCGTCACCTTTTTCTCTACAATACTTTGCAAACCGATACAGTGTCTCAAACTTTGACGCCGCAACTCGAACTCCATTTTATGTAGGCGCAACAGAAAATTATATTTTTTTAGTTCATGAAGGTGCAATTTGGTATTTTGGTACAAGAACCTCTCAGCCTTGGGAAGATGCCTATACTGATAACCCTTATTATGTTTCTTTTGGACATGCAGGTACAGCAGCAAACACAACTCATTCATATCATGAAACTTTTTCTAATCTAAATCATGTGTTAGGCCCGCCAGGAGTAGGAGTTATCAATAGGTCGTTTACACAAGCATTTAGTAGAACAATCACCACAGCAAACACAAATTACACAAGTAGTCCACCAATGTTATATTATAATACGGTTGCTGGAAACCAGTTAGAAGCAAATAGTTTTTGGACAGTTTCGGGTAACCAAAACGCTTACGGTTCAGAAGGATTTGATGCAATTTCAATGCAATTCGGCCGAGCCCAATCAACTGCTCTGGTTAACCTAAGGGCGAACTCAAATAATGCATTATTAGGAACACATATACATAATACTTGGGATCATTTCAATGCGCCGTTTGATGGACCAAGCTTTGATACTACTACAGGTCTTATGGTGCCAACAATATATCCAATTAATTTTAGTGTTTCTGGAAATAGTGTTAATTCAGGTGGAAATTCAGGTGGTAGAGCACTGGGTATATACAAAGGACAACTTGGCATTGCTAACAACAGTCCTTTACTTAATTTAGCATCTTATATAATTGACGGATCAAATTATATACCAGTATTTGTTGGTAATTCCATGTTTCATTCTGCAAACACAGACTTATATTTTATAAGAGCAGCTTAATCATAAAACAAATTTTTAGTTATATAAAAATAACATGGCAATTTTATCATCGAATAAAAGGTCAATTGGTTTTAGTACTTCACCAATTAATCAAAGCAATAATATAGTTCTAGCAGATACTACTAATGTTGCATCAAATGAATTACCTTTAAATCAATTAATAAATTTAACTACTTTTGACAAAATAAAGTCAATTGGTTTTAGTACTTCACCAATTAATCAAAGCAATAATATAGTTCTAGCAGATACCACTAATGTTGCATCAAATGAATTACCTTTAAATCAATTAATAAATTTAACTACTTTTAACAAAATAAAGTTTATTAATCTTGAACAACCAATAGCTTTTGGTTCTCACACAGCACAGCAAGCAAATTCATTTATAATTAATGCATCTAGTACACCAAGCGTTCAAAGTAGTACTAGTAGTACTTTTTGGACAATAGGTTAAATGAATTTGATTGCGGATTTTTGCCATAAATATAATTATAAAATAAAAAAAAATAGAAGATGGCATTATTAAAAATTAAACCGTTTATTATAGATGATACAACTGCAAACGATGCATTTGTACAGGCTAATGCTGCTTTTTTACAGGCAAATTCTGCGGCATCTTTTGCTAACGGTGCTTTTGATAGAGCTAATTCTGGTTATGATGTTGCAAATACAGGTTCATCATTCGCTAACGGTGCTTTTGGCCAAGCAAACTCGGCCTCATCTTTTGCTAATGGTGCATTTTTAGTTGCAAATTCTGGTGCATCATTTGCCAATTCATCGTTCATAACAGCGAATTCATCATACGCATCACAAAATACTACAGCAACCTTTGCTAATGCGGCCTTTGATGCCGCTAATGCGGCTTTTAGTCAATCCAATACTAGTGCATCATTTGCCAATGGTGCATTTGATAGAGCTAATGCTGCTTATGCACAGGCTAATAATTCCACAGATACATGGGTAAGAACACAGGCTAATACTGCATACGATACGGCAAATTCTGCGGCATCTTTTGCTAATGGTGCTTTTGGCCAAGCAAACTCGGCCGCAAGTTTTGCTAACGGTGCTTTTATTACCGCAAACACAGCATACAATTGGGGCAATCACGCTTCCGCTGGATATGCAACAACAATTTATGTTAGTGGTGAGATTGCAAACCTTGTAAATTCAGCACCTGTAACATTAGATACACTAAATGAATTGGCAGCTGCATTAGGAAATGATGCAAATTTTAGTACCACGATTACAACTACATTAGGTGTAACAAATTCATTTGCCAACGGTGCTTTTTTAAGAGCTAATGCATCCTATATCGCACAAAATACCACAGCAAGTTTTGCTAATGGTGCTTTTGATAGAGCCAATTCAGCAGCATCATTTGCTAACGGAGCATTTGACCGTGCAAATGCGGCTTATGCACAGGCAAATACTGGTGGTGGCGCTGATACATGGGCTAGAGACCAAGCCAATGCAGCCTTCATAACAGCCAATGCATCTTATGTTGCACAAAATACAACTGCGTTATTCGCTAATGGTGCTTTCGATGCAGCCAACTCTGGTGCATCGTTTGCCAATGTGGCCTTTAGTCATGCTAATGCGGCATTTGCTCAGGCAAATACAGGTTCTGGTGACGCATGGGTTAGAGACCAAGCAAATGCAGGATTCTTGCAAGCCAACTCGTCTTATACTGCACAAAATACCACAGCAAGTTTTGCTAATGGTGCTTTTGATAGAGCCAATTCAGCAGCATCGTTTGCTAACGGAGCATTTGTAACAGCCAATTCATCAGCATTGTTTGCCAATGTGGCCTTTAGTCATGCTAATGCGGCATTTGCTGCAGCAAATACTGGCGGAGGCGGCAGTGGTTCTTCTGTTACTGTTGGTTCAACACCACCTTCACCTGCAGCAAACGGATATTTGTGGTATGATGACACAACAACTGGTGAATTGTTTGTATACTCATCCAATTCTTGGGTGTCCACAAGCATCATGCCGGCCATAGACGTAAATGATCCTGTAATTACTGGTCCAAATCAAGCAAACGAAGCAACAACACAGACATATAATATTTCCAATTACAATGGTGCGTATGCATATATAATTAGTGTCACAGGAGGTTTAGTAGCAAGAACAAATAATTCTATATACTGGACATTGCCATCTGTCACAACAAATACGACACACTATATGACAACTCAGGTTGTTTCTGATGGTGTGACTTCGGCAGTAGACACAAGAACTGTTTTGGTTGTTAATTTAAATATATCTGACGCAGCTGTTATTGTATCTGACTTTTCAAGTACATATGCAAACGTAACTTTTGGATGGGCATAAATGAAATCGAAAGCAAACGCAGTTTTTATCAGTACACCATACTCGCAAGAAGTGGGTGATACAAACTGGAATGAATATCAAACAGTGATTACGGCAAATAATAGTCCGAATCAAATCACCATAAGAACAAGTGATACTACTAGCAACGTTTTGGCAGTGACAAGTGGTTATGCCGACTTGGTCCAAGGTTCAACAATATATTTAAGTAATAACGGAACAACATTGACTCAAGGAACTATTGGAGTTATCACATCAGGAACAGTAAAGGCCAACAACAATACAAAATCAACACTAGTTTCAACTTGGAGTTCTTCTACTTCTACAAATAATATTTTTGGTTTAACATCATCGTCATCATCATCAGCATATGCAGGTGCAAATTTTATAAAACCAGATGGAACATTGGTATGGATAAGACAATATGATGGTTCTATAAAAGAATGGAAACTAAATGTTCCATGGAATCCTGCAAGTGCTGTCAATACAGGTAAATCCATATCTTCAGTGAACCTTGGTGATGGCATTATTACCGGTGGAAATCAATTTGGTTTTTGTTTTAGTCACGATGGAAAATATTTGTATAGAGTAGTTTGGGCAGGACTTGTAGGTAGTGGTACAGCCACAAATGTGGTCAGGAATACACTATCAACGCCATGGGACATATCAACAATGTCCAACGCCATTTGTGAAGCAAGAGCTATAAGTTTTGTAAATTCTGGTACTAACTCTGCTACAGGAGATAACAGATGTATGAGAATTTCAAAAGATGGTACAAAAATTATAATTTTTCATCACAACAGTGGATCTGTAAGAACAAGCATCTTAGCAAAGCCATGGTCTATCAATTCATACACAACATCAATAAGTGGTAGCATCCCTAGCATGTCTGGTCAGTATGTAAACTATGAGGTTTCAGAAGATGGAAAAACTTGGTATGCTTGGTCATGGGTATCAACCACACGCACGGATCTTTACATAGGTAGTTTTTCAACAGCATGGGATGCATCAACAGCAGCAATAAGCAAAACCATACCTCTAACTGGTATGACCGGATCAGTATATAACGATAGTAGCGTTTATCCGTCTCAAGGTTTTATTAGCCGAGACGGTAAATATACTTGGTTATATAATGGCACTATAGGCGGCGGCTTCGCAACATATAATTTAGATGCACTAGGCGGCGATGCAGCTAAAACTTATAACATAGACATTACAAGTTTTGGCCAAACTCAAGCACCAAACACGGCATGGTTGGCAGCACCAAATGTTTATATTGCAACAGCACAAACGGCTTCAAAAATTTTAATGCAGCCTTTTCAAATTGATTTAGACACCATCACGCAAGCAACTACAACTAGTGCTGTAGTTGGTATTGATGGTACTGGAAGGTTATCAGCTGGTGATACCGTTCTTTTAAATGGAACAACTGAAGTAACATTAACTTCTGTCGTAGAAACAGCCAATGGATTGAGTGAACGAACTCCATTGGCTGAAACAGGATACATTAGATATTATAACCAATCTTTACAAACAGTAACAGCTTCGTCCTTAGGTGACCAAACTATATATTCCGCAAGCAAAATGAGGTTTTCGAATAACGGACACTACTTATACATAATTGGTGATTCGAATGCTTCGTATGGACCAGGATTATATCAATATTATTTACTCACCCCATGGGATGTATCTACCGGAAAACTTGCAGATTTTTGTTATATAGGTCAATCCATACTAACTGGAGGTTTAGTTGGATATAGTAATTCTTACACATTGTTGCAAGGTTTCGATATCAATCCTAATGGTACTTCCTTCTTTGTTGCTTGGGGTGCGCTCAGCGCCAGCTTCGGTCCGATGACAAACATTTATAACTATGTATTGGCAAAACCACACGACCTGAATAGTATCTCAGCAATTCAAGGACCATATAATCCAGGTTCCAATTTAAGTGGTTCAAGCAGTTATTCGAATGCATATTGGAGATACAATGAATATGGAAATGAAGTCGGTGTTGCTCAATATAGCGGTTCATCTGTTACTAGTTGGCGATACCATTCATTAGGAACACCTTATGACTGGACAACTTTCAATTTAACACTTAGTGGTTCCACAGCAGCAGGAACATTACCTAGTATTGATTTTTGTTTTACACCTAGTGGAAACAATATATTAACACTTGGCCAAACAAATGCACTTAATGGTTATTTGGGTATGCAAGCAACAAACAGTAGCGCAAATGGAACTTTCTTGAACTTAACTTGGGATACAAAAATTACCGCAACAGGTAACAATGTCGTATTTCCAGCAGGTTCTGGATTAACTTCAACAACAGCACTAAGGTCCATAGATGTTTCTCCAGATGGAACACAGTTGTATGTAATGACGAAAACTGGAGTGGTTTATCAATTCGCTGTCAGATTGAAAACACTAACTAAATATGAAATAACATATCCAACTCAAGCATCACCACCAACAAGTGTTTGGTTACCAGGAAAAGCAATAAAACAAACATTAACTCCTCAACTGGATTCCGCAAACAACACAATTGTATATACAAGTAATTATACTAGTGCTAATGCAAGAGTTATACAATATAAATTAGAAGATGTACCCGGTGGGTCTGAAGTTACCCGAGTAAGAATTAACCTAAACAAATCACAATAATGTTAACAAGCAAAACTGTTGAAATAAAACCTCAAATGTTTAAGAAAGTTTATACTTTCTGTGATGACGTTGTTCAAGGTTATAAGGCCGAAAAGACCGAAAAAATATATAATTCTACTATAGAATTTAATGGTTGGTTGTTTGATTCTGATGAAAAAAGTATAGGTAGAATGTCTAGGTATCTACAAATATCCAGTATCGGAATGTTACAAGACCAATCAAATGGTATGTCAACAAATGATTCATGGCAAAAAAATTTCATTGATAACAAAATTCAATGGAAATTAAATGATAACACCATACAAGAAATTAGTGTTGAACAATTATTTGAAGTTTATACTATGTGTGTTCAAAATATGTCCAACAACTGGTTAAAATAATAGGTATCAATCATGGCTTTCCCATCAAGTCCAATAGACGGACAAACATATACACAGTTTGGAAGAACTTTTACTTATAGTAGCACACTAGGTTCTTGGAGAACATTTAGGAATAGTGATGTTGACACATCAGGTGCAATCACAAGTATGCAACTTACAGCCAATTCTGGTGCATTATTTGCTAATTCAGCCTTTGCTCGTGCTAATGCCGCATATGCAACTGCAAATACATCTGGTGCCGGTATAAGCAAAACCTATTATTGGAAAGGTGCATTGACAGAAAACGTTGGTACACTAAGATACTATATACCTCTTGCAACAGCAAATGTAACATCAATTACTTCCTATT
>Ga0209768_10001743_pt1 | contig 13739 bp, 17 predicted proteins | sample LauGreSBDMM110SD_3_FD_187564 | JGI IMG/M metagenome (GOLD analysis project Ga0209768, IMG submission 187564) | Freshwater lake microbial communities from Lake Michigan, USA - Sp13.BD.MM110.SD (SPAdes) (version 2) | ecosystem: Environmental > Aquatic > Freshwater > Lake | place: Lake Michigan... | reverse complement strand
GACGGCGCCCAATCGCCTCAAATGCATTTTGCAAAGGCTGCACCATGAAGGGCAGTGAATAAAAAACAGAGGCAACAACTAATCCCCAAAAAGTAAAGGGCAACAAACCTAAACCCAGTGCTTCAGTGAGCTTACCCACTACACCATTCGGCCCCATCGCGAGTAACAGATAAAACCCTAAAACAGAAGGTGGCAGCACAATAGGCAAAGCAACCAGTGCACTCACAGGCGCTTTCAATTTATTTTGTGTTTGCGCTAACCACCATGCAATGGGCGTGCCTATCAACAGTAGCAAAACAGTCGTTACTGTTGCGAGACGTAGTGTAAGCCATATTGCTTGTAGCGCTAGAGGATCGGGCATAAGAGATGTTTCGATTAATTTTTATTCTGATTTAAGTTAAGTCACTACACCAAGGCACTGATGAATACGACGTGCTACGTATTGGTGAGTAAGACTTCAGTCTATTTATAACCATAAGCTACTATGATTTTTTTAGCTTTATCCGACTTTAAATATTCAAGCAAAGCTTTTGCAGCGACTGTATCTTTACCTGCATTGAGTAAAATTGCATCTTGCTTAAGCTGATCATGAAATTCTTGCGGCACTATCCATGTAGAACCTGATTTCACTTTACCGTTTTCTGTAATCTGCGATAAAGCGACAAAGCCTAATTGTGCATTTCCACTGGTGACGAATTGATAAGTCTGCGCAATATTTTCCCCTTGTACTACGCGTGGCTCTAACTTAGTTAACACACCTAGCTTTAACATCGTTTGTACTGCCGCCTGACCATAGGGCGCCACTTTAGCATTAGCGATAGCAAGAAATTTGAATTTATCAGTTTTTAAAACACCACCACCTTGATCAATAAGATTAGCATCGGGCGACCATAACGCTAAGGTACCAATTGCATAAGTAAACTGTGTTTCAGCAATCGCCTTCGCTTCTTTCGCCAGCTTACGTGGTGTTTCATCATCTGCTGAAATGAACACTTCAAATGGTGCACCATTTATAATCTGCGCATAAAATTTTCCTGTTGCACCGGGTGTGGCTAAGACTTTATGTCCAGTATCTTTTTCAAACTGAACAGTAATTTCCTCTAAAGTCTTAGCGAAATTAGCAGCGACTGCGACTTTAACTTCTGCAGCGTGCACATGTGCTGTAAACAATGCACCTAATAGCGATAAAACTAATTTTATAGTTAAGTTAATTTTCATTTTTCTGTCCGAACTTTTACATCCTCACTCGCCTGCACATTCATGGCGCTTAACGCTATGTATGCACCGACTATCACTGCAGCTGATTTTTTTAGTTTGATTAAGTTTTTCATAAAACTTTTACCGTTAATTAATTAACAATACATTCCTCATTTTCAAAATATATTTAGCTATATTTTGTAAGGCAAAAAAAGAGAGAGCTGATTAATCGTAATGATTAATCTTTATTTTGATTCAATGAATTAACCTAACTCACATCAAAATATAGTAAGATATATTTTGCTTATCGGAAATAATACCCAAGCTGCCTTAACCTGTCAAATATCAGCCCTAAAACTATGCGACCTGCAAAATTCAATCTGGATGCGGAATTAACGGTAAGAGTAGGCGATGAATTACTCGCCAATTCAAAGCGCATCGCCTTATTGCGTCAAATTGATCAAAGTGAAAATCTCACTAAAGCAGCCAAGCTCGCGGGATATAGCTACAAAGGCGCGTGGGATTCGATTCAGCAGATGAGTGAATTATCAGGAGGCACTCTGCTAGAAAGACATGCAGGAGGCAAAGGCGGTGGACGCACTAAACTCACTGAAAGAGGCAAACAATTATTAAAAAACTTCAGCTTGATTCAAACCGAGCATCAACGTTTTATAGCGCGCTTAGATAAGCTTGCCAATGGTTTATCTGCAGATTACGCAGCGCTCGCAGAAATTCCTATGAAAACCAGTGCGAGAAATCAATTTGCCGGTGTGATTGCCTCGATTAATCAAGGTCCCGTGCATGATGAAATTGAAATTCGTTTGCATGAGCATCTGCCTCTCACCGCCTCGATTACACACGAGAGTTCAAGAGAGCTAAAACTTGAAATTGGTGCCAAAGTATTTGCACTCATTAAAGCATCGATGGTGCATATAGCTACGGAAGAGTGTAATGAAAGTTCTGTTAACTATTTTTCTGGAATAGCAAAAAATATCATTACAGGAAAAAATTATTCAGAAATTATTCTTGCGCTAGAAGAAGGAATAGAGATTGTTGCGACGATTCCCAATACAACAAAACAAATAAAGTCGATTCAGGCTGGCGATGAAGTGAGTCTCTGGTTTGATCCATCGAATGTCATACTTGGTATCGCCGCCTAAATAAAGAAATACATTATTTCACTGTGATCTCTATCGACTTACGTAATTTCTCACCGTAGGAACGATGCGCACCATCTGCAAATTGCAAGGTGAGTTTATATTTACCTGGCTGTAAAAACACTTCTGTTTCAGTCTGCCCTTTGCCGAAATGCTTATGCTGATTATCATTCGGTATGGTGTAGCCTTCTTCTATATTTCTCGCATTAATCAATAAATGATGATGGCCTGTACCAGTCGCCATCTCACCTGCAGGAGCGACTTTCATACCTGTCACAGCCATTTTTACGATGAAAGTGGTGGGAACGGTATCACCATCTTTAGGCTCAACAAAATCTATAGACTGCGCAAAAGACCATGCAGTGCATAGAGTAGAAATTAATCCCACTAAAATAAATTTGATTTTCATTTTTTCACCTATCTGCTCATCAGAGATTTATAAAAATTAATATTGTGATTATCACTCAAGTAGGCTTACCGCACACGATATTCATTAATTCTTCATTTTGTGTACCACCTATAACATTACGCCAACCCTCTTCTTCGCCTGAGCTTTCACTCACTTTATCTCCGCTCAAGTTTTTTCCTGAAAAAAATTCTCCAACGAGATTTCTAAATTTACTTTGACTACAGTCATATTCTTTCGTAGCCCGATTAGAGAGAACACCACGCAGTGGGAAGCTATAGTTAAGCATTTCCATAACGCTGACGAATTTTCCATTCTTGATAATAGTTTTTTTATCATAAAAAAATTCAGCTTTGCCATTGTCACCATACATTATCCACTCCGCTCTTGCAGAAAAACTCAACAGCAATCCTAATAACAAGAACATAAGAGTAATCAGAGAGCGCATAGATATCTATTCCTGTTGAGGTTTAATAAAAATTGCTTTGTATAAGTAGGCAGTAGCAACCAAGATAGCAAAACCATAAGAACCGATAGTTAAGACCCAATCAGTACAACCAAATTGTGGACCAATTAAATAACGAAATAAAAAATACATCACAAATGCAATACAAAAATAGCGAATTTTTATAGAACGTTTCAATTCTTGGTTTCTCGCTACCTAAATAGAATTCACAAATGTGATTAAAGCTTCACGCTCTTCTTTACTAAAACCAGAAAAAGTATCTCTAGATTTCTTAGCTTCACCACCGTGCCACAAAATCGCTTCTAATACATTACGTGCTCTACCATCATGTAAAAGATTGGTACTACCATTGACTTGTGCTGAGACACCCAATCCCCATAAAGGCGCTGTGCGCCAATCCCGTGGACCCGCTTTAAAATCAGGACGTCCATCTGCTAGATACTCACCCATATCATGCAACAACATATCGGTATAAGCGCTAAAAGTTTTATTAGCGATATGCGGCATCAAAGGATAGGTTGAGGTTTTTAATTCTGGCAAATGGCAACTATGGCACTGTGCTTTTTCAAATAAATCTTTACCACGCTTGAAAATGTCAGAGTCAGTATTACGTGGTGCAGGTGCATCAACAGCAACTGACCAAAAAGTTAACTCATCCCATGAATAATCTAATAACTCGGGCTTATTCCCAGGAGGCATAGCACGACAGGCTTTTTGAATTTCAGGGCAGTTCTCTTCTATGTAGAGAGATGAGGTCACACCCATATCGCCATGAAAGGCTGCTGCTATCTGCTGTTTTATGCTGGGTTGATTCGCTTTCCATCCAAATCGACCTAAGCTGACACGTTTATTAATATCGTCACGCACATAGTTTGGACGTCCATTTAAACCTTGTGCTTGCTGTGCTTTTGCAATCGCTAAGATGTCTGCTTCGCTCACTGCTTCTAAATAGCCCATGCCATACACAGCTTGGGTATTACGCAGTGAAGTCATGACTTCACTTCCTATCTCGCCAAAATTTAGTTTTTCTATACGGATTTTTGGTTTTCTGAGTTCAACCTTAGAACCATCACCTAGTGTAACGATTTCAGGTATCCACTCAACAATCAAGTCTGCTTCAGCTGGCTTGAGGTTTTCTTTCAGTCCTACATTGACTGCAAAGACTTGTAGCTGATCACCATAATATGGATGCGGCTTAGGTCCACCATCCGCATTTTCACCAGGGATTGAAAGTCTTAATAATTGTTGGAATACGACTGCATCACCTGCATCATTAGTTCGTCCACGACCACCCTGCACATGACAACCTACACATGAATTAGCGAGAAATGTGGGACCTAATCCCCATTCACCACCGAGTAAAGGAAACACCACCCATGGCGCACGGAATTGTTTTTCACCTGCTTTAAATTTTTGAAGCTCTACATGACTCAAGCCTTTAATAGGCTGTATGTAGATAGCGTTTGGAGCTATCGCCTTAGGAGAGGATTTAATAACTTGAGAGCTTGCATTTTTTACAAGCAAACTCGCAGTCATCACTATGATGAAAGAGATCAAGCCTAAGAAGATTATTCGCATCTCACTTAGCTTCACGTGCCACGCTGGTTTCATCTCGCCTTCCTTTACTATCTACTCTTTGTACAAACTATTCTAAAAGCACTTTAACAATCGTGCTGAGCGGATTTAATAGTTGGCAATTACTTAATCAAAGTCTTATAAGTCTCTCGCAAGACGAAAGCCTAATTGATGTGTTTTCATGGTCTCCACTTCAGAATAGCGATACGCAGCACGCGCAGTCGAAGGGCCATCTAACCAACCACCTCCACGCACAACACGCTTTTCGCATTTGCCTTCATTTGCACGCACTGACCCATCATCAGGAGCGCCTGCATAACCAGCTTGATGGCAGTCTTCTACGCATTCACGCACATTACCTATCATGTCATGCAGACCGAAAGCATTCGCTTTGTACTTCCCACCCGCGATGTTTTCGGCAGCACCGTCATTGCACAACACATGCGACCACACATAATTAGGATGAGCTTCTTTGCCTGCCTCATCATGTAAATTTGCGAACTCACAGGATTTCTTTTTATCTTCATTACCACCCCAAAACCAAGGGGTATTGGTACCACCTCGTGCTGCATACTCAAATTCTGATTCACTCAGTAGTCGATAATTTTTACCTGTTTTGGCTGATAACCATACCGCATAAGCTTTCGCTTCTGTTCACGAGATATTCACTGCAGGCAGATTACCTCTACCAAAACCTGCATCATCAGCCTTAGGACATTTACCATCTGCTACACAAGCATCCCATTGCGCAAATGAGGTTTCTAATCGTGAGACTGCAAAGGATTTAATTTTTACCGTGTGCTGAGGCTTTTCATCGGTATGCCCACTTTCTACTTTATCCGAGCCCATCATAAATTCACCTGCTAGCAGTATGATCATTTCCGGACATTCTTTACAATCCGAAAATTTTGCACCAGCTTCTAATTTATCTGCTCCTACTACACTGGAATTAAACAAAATACTGATACTTGAAAACAGCAGCATCCACAGTATTTTTCTAGTACGCATGATGATTTTCCTTAGCACCTGATAATCAAACTGATGAATACATCTACACCCCATGAGACGAAAAAGCCGACAGTCCTAAAACTGTCGGCAATCTCACACCGGGAGAGTTAAATCCAAAGTGAGAGACGGAACGGACCAACATGACAACTCAATTCATTACCAATCACTCAACAACAGGATTAACATTTTTGTTCCATTTTGCAGGATTTATACTCAGGATCTTTTTCAACTTGTCCCTCGCACGCTTCTTTGACATTGATTTTCGCATTTCTACAAGCAGTCCCTAAGGCCACCATAGAATCTGATGATGCGTTTTTCATGTCGCAAAAATAGTCTTGCTGTTTTTTAGCATCTGCACACGTACCAACCCGTGTTTTTTTCTCTTCATGATGATTCGCTAAAGAGATAGATACAGATCCAAATAACAGCAAAAAAAGAAGGCAAATTGATTTCATATTTTTCATCATGATTCCTTTGCACTATGAAATTGGCAAACAGAAAAAAACGGATGCCGCTAGGGCATCCGTATTCTTGCTTAGCCTTGCTCGAACTCGCGACCGTCTTTTGCGATATAGCCATAAGCAGCATTACTACGCTCGCCGCCCATCGCTAAGTATTCAGCCTTCATCTTCGCAATCATGTCATGGTCAAATGATTTCACATCTGCAGCGATCTTCTGCGCATCGAGTTTGTAAAGCTTAGCGGAGTTAAGTCCAAAGATCTTGTTCTTAACAGTGCCACGGCCATCACCCAACTTGATTTTCCAGCCTTGCTTTTTCATGATGTCATCTGGGATTTCCAAACGACGCATTGCTTCGATCTGCCACTGTGGTGAGCCGTACCAAACTGAGTCAGTACCCCAAACAACACGATCAGGACCCATTAAGTTGACTAACTGGCCTATGAAAGCAGCGCAGAAACGTGGATCAGTCACAGCGGTACTCGCGAACACAGAACCGAGTTCTGCATACACGTTATTGACGCCGAACTTCTCTGGTATACGAGCCAAGTCGGTAGACCATTGGATGTATCCATCTTTTTCAAACTGCGCCATCTCCATGTCTGGTTTATCAGCCAACCATGGACGTAATGCAGCGTGATAGATCACAAAGTTCATTTGTGGCCAATCTTTCGCTGCTTTGCCCACATCATTTACAGTTGCGTTTTCCCATGTACCAGCAAACGCTTTTTCATAGTCACGTGGCATTAAGCCTTTGTGAATACAAATCGTATTGATACCAGCTTTAATGGCTTTTTCATAAAATGGATACATGAGTTTTTCATCATCTAAACGCCATGCATATTTGGAAGGACCAAATGGATCACCAATGGTGTAGGACTTCCATGACACTGGTTTCAATTCAGCGATGGCACGATCTACTTCATCCATCCAGTTTGGATATTTAGGTGTAATGATGGAGTGACCCAACATACGTACACTGCCCGCCATCTTATTAACTGAGCGGCAAGCATTTTGAATCGCATCATTGGAGAGTAACCACCAGTTAGGGTCATCAAATGGCGCTCCAGAGAGCAGCGCCACAGTGGTATCACTATCCATGAAAATTTCTTTTAGATAGTTATCCATCTTGTAGCGTGACAAGTTGGTAGGAATATTACCAATGTTCGGATTGACTCCAGCACCTTCAGCCCATTTAGTCAGACCCAACAAACCTTCTTCTTTAAAGTCATCGCGAATAAAGTGGGTTTGATCATCAAAAATAAACTGGCCTTTGTATTTAGCTTTGCGATCGCCCGCTGCATCTAAATTTTTGGCTTCAACTTCATCTACTTCAAACATCTTGCCGTAAACCTGATTCATGGCCAAGAACGCAGTTGCCATACCTGAAGAGGTAGCAAGGAACTGACGACGAGACATGTTGTGACGTTTAGCTTCTTTATCAGCCATTTCTTTAATCAAAAACTCAACCTGCTTTTGCTTAGGCGTTTGCGGCAAAGGATTGTATTCGCCATTAGATACCATCTGAGTTGGAATCGGTGAGCGGAACGCAGCTTCATCAGCATGTAAACACTCATCAAATTCGCGCTCTGTCATTGAGACGCCAAAGGGCCGTTGTTTGTCTGTCATTTCTGTCTCCTGTTTTATTATGTGCACATGTAACTAGGAAGATACTTTTCTTTATAGCGCTAGCTCTGCGTGAATATGGCTTGCAGTTGTCGCTCTATAACCAAACCACTACAAAAAACTTTGTAAAGATTTAGCAAGAATGAGTATTGCAATGAATGTGCCAGCGTGAAAAAAATGCTGCGCTGCGAAGAATAAAAAGAGTGAAAAAAGAATGTCTAGTTATTACAATGACTTGCAGAACATAGCTAAACAAGATGGAATGCGTCACTTAGGATGCAACTGTAAACAAACTAACGGCTGTAAAGACTTGGGTGTTTACACTTGTAAGCAGAGTGCTTACAAACTATTCTAAAAATAACAACTTAGATGGGAGGCTTGACGTTATAGCGTTTCATTTTTTTATAAATCGTGACACGTGAAATACCCATTTGCTGTGCAGCTGCAGTGACATTCCAACGACAGCCTCGCAACAAAGCAAGTAGACGCGATTTCTCGTGATCAAAAACCGAGTCTGTATCGACCGGTAAATCCAATTCGGAAAAGCGTTCTGTACTGAGTAAATACTCAGGCAAATCTGTAGCTGATATCAACTTCTCGCTAGAGACAGAAGTTGCAAATGCAATCACGTTATTGAGTTCACGCAAATTGCCAGGCCAGCGATGTCGGATTAATATTTCACGTGCTTCTTTATCAAGCTCAGGTACAAAAGGACTTGCATTCTGTTTGGCATTAATTGCTAACACACGATCAATCACCCATGCCATATCCTTACGATCACGCAGTGGTGGCAAAGTAAAATGCGCACCACATAAGCGATAGTACAAGTCATCGCGGAACAATCCAGCAACAACTAAATTCTCAAGATCACAATGCGTCGCAGCGACAACCCGAATATTCACGGGCGCCGCTTGAGTAGCACCAATCGGTAAGACTTCACGTTCAGATAACACGCGCAGCAAGCGTGCTTGTAAAGGTTTAGGCATATCGCCTATTTCATCGAGAAATAAAGTACCGCCATCTGCTTCTTGAATTAAACCACGCTTACCCTTGGTTGCAGCGCCAGAAAAACTTCCCGCTGTATAGCCAAATAATTCACTCTCAATCAAGCTCTCTGGAATTGCAGCGCAATTCACAGGTATGAATGGTCCATCGCGACGTTCACTACTTTTATGTAAAGCTTTTGCAAAAAACTCTTTGCCACTCCCAGTTTCACCGGTAATTAAAACACTAATCGGTGAATTCACTAATTTAGCTGCACGATCGATCTGTCTATCTAATGTCGTATCACCACCCGACAAAGCAGCGAGTGGCGCGGGTACGACCATTTCAGATTTACCCGTATGGCTTCCTGCTTGTACTTTAGTCGGTGAGAGTGCAGAGACAAATAATAATTTTTGTGAACCATGTATACGAACCGCGCGCCTATCCGCTGGTTTAGCAGAGACAAATCGTGGTAATTCATCTATCGCTAAATTTAAGATTTGATCGACTGAACGTCCAATTAAATTGGTTTCACCATCTTCGCAAAACAGAAGTTGGGCACGATGATTATGTCCAATGATTTTTCCTGCCGTATCAACTGCAACTAAAAACTCTGGATCGACTTCTAAGAATTCAGGCGCGAGAGATAAACGTAAAATCCAATCTTGCGTAAATCGATGTAAAAAATGCGCATTCTCAATTTGATGTGCAAACATTTTCACTAGCTGCAATGCTAAATGCTGACTCTCTTTATGATGCGGTGATGTGAGAGCTGATATATCTAATACTGCTTTTAATTTACCTTGTGGATCAAAAATTGGTGCAGCAGTACAAGTCAGTGGAATATGCGTTGCATCAAAATGATCATTCAAATGCACGGTTAATGCTTCACCAGTAGTAATACAGGTACCCACTCCACAGGTACCTGCCACCATTTCATTCCAATTTGATCCTAGATATAAACCTGCTTTTCTTAGACTTTTATCGAGTTGTATATCACCTATAAAATCGACGGTTACACCATGTGCATCAGTTAACAATACTGCATAACCTAAACCTGTTACTTGATGATACAAAGTCTCTAAACCATGTCGTGCGATATGTAAAAAATCATCAATTTGATCTTGATGTTCACGCAGCTGATGATAAGGAAGAATGATCGCTTCTTGCGATCTAGTAGGATCGAGCTTATGTTCATGAATGCAGCGCATCCATGAATTTCTAATGACATCATCATGCGTGAGTACAGATTCATTCGGGCGCGATTGCTCGGCCAAACGCATAATCGTCTCTATATGTTTTTTCTTATCGTGGTCCAAATGCGTCTCCATGTTGGAACCTCATACGACTTATCTCGTTATTATCGAAGTAATTACATTATTATTAATTTAATTCTTAAGTAAATTTCCCTCAGTTAAAGTTTGTACATGAAGTGAAAATTAAAAGAAAGTCGCAGTGCAACATGAAATATTGCTATTTTATTTATGCTTTAAATGTTAAAAATGCACGATACGTGCTGACAGCCTTGAAAAGACATAGGCTACTGAAGAGCTGAAATTCAGGCGGGAGTATTAGAAGGTAAAACTAATTGTAAGCCAGTGCGTTTTTCGAGTTGAATGACATCCTCTGGTGTGTCTAGATCGATAACAAAATGATCATTTGTTGTCAGATGCTTATGCACAGAGTTGGAATTTTGATCGATGTAATTTCGAAAACTAATTTTCTCAGGTGAAGCCAGCATGCTGTAAATGAGGTCTGCTGAAAAACACACAGGATTACCGCGTTGACTATGTACCTCAGGTAAAACAACAAGCTTATTAGTAGGTCTGTGTTTATAGGCAGAGATTAATTCAAGTACATCATCGCGATTCAACAAAGGCTGATCCGCTAACATCACAAGTATAAGATCGCAATCTTTGCTCAAGGCTGTTAAACCTAAGCGTACTGAGAGTTGCTGACCTGCTTCGGGTGTTGAATTGCGTACTATTTTTACTGTTTGTCCAACTAATGCAGCTTCTATCGCCTCGAAATAATAACCAGTCACGACGACAATATCATCGATACCAACCGCATGTAGTGTCTGTAAATGACGATGAATTAATGACTGACCTTGCAGCTGAATCAACGATTTTGGTATACACCCTAAACGTGAACCCTCACCTGCTGCCAGTAACACGACACCAATTTTCAAAGTCGGACAATCATCGCCTGTTTGTTTAACGGTACAAAGCATAAGTTAGCGTTCCACACCTTTGGTAACTATCGTACTACGTACATCTCTTAAAGTTTCCATGATGTGTGCAATATCGATTTCAGTGATATTTTCTTCTTCAAGACAAGAGACAAATAATTCACGCGTCAAATCAAATGAAGCACCAGTTACACCACAGTGTTTGTGCTGCGCGCGTATATCTTCGATACTATAGTGCTGTGTTGGCTTGCCTAATGCATAGGAAATATATTCAATATGATGTTGAATAATTCTATCTATCGGTATTTCAAGAAAATACCGACGCAAGTGAGGTCTGCGCATTAAACGCTCGTGAAAGTCCTTCGCAACACGCGGCGCCATAGGAACTCCACCGTATTTATCAAATAAAGTCTTTGCCATTACCAAGTGCACAAATAAAAAAAAGCAGCAAATGCCGCTACTAAGCCTCCGAATTTAGCATAAGTTCTATAACCAGATTGATCTAACTACATATGGGTAATGACTTAGCCACTCACGACATCATCATGTCGAGATCTGAGTATGGAATTAATTTTAGGAATATCTTCCTCAGTCACGCCAGCTCTAGCGAGAGCATCATCAAATAAATCCATCATGAGTGTAAAAGAAGCATTGGTTACGCCTAATCCATGATGCGCCTGACGGATATTTCGTCCGTGATAACCTGCTACTGGCCGTCCCATGGCAGTAGATACATAGTTAATTTGATGTGTGATCAGCTTATCGACCGTACACCTTCAAAATAACGACGCAAATTAGGACGCTTCATCACTTGTTTGTAAAAATCCCTAACAAGATCCGTGATGAAAGGAACACCACCGTATTTATCAAAAAGGCTATCTGACATGATGAAAAACTCAATATGAATTACGAATAAGATGAAAGATTAGCATCATAGTAATAGTCTAAGAAAACAAGCTTCGCTTCACCACTCAATTGTCTGCCCTTGGTAATCGATAAAGTGTGCTCCACTTTTCACAGTTACATTTTTCATTGCAGACAACATACCTACCACTGACTCTGATGGCTCTAATAAATGTGGCGTAGCACCGGTGAAGGGCTGCGATAGTTTTGATTTGACTGTACCTGGTTGTAAAGCGATGACTTTTAGCTCAGAGTTTTTTCTTTGTAATTCTATAGCCGCAGTTTGCAGTAGCATATTTAATGCGGCCTTCGATGCTCTATAACCATACCATCCACCTTTTTTATTATCTGAGATGCTGCCAACACGCGCAGATAGTTTGGCATAGATAGCAGAACCCGATGCTAACAAGGGCGCAAATTGCTGGAGCACGATAGCAGGTGCAACCGCATTCAGATGCATGGCTTTTAATAAATGGGCATCGCGTAATGCAGACAAGGATTTTTCAGGGCCAATATCATTGATCATTAAGACACCGGTTGCATCAAGAATGATGTGATAGGGACCATCGCTTGCTGCAAGTTGTGCTTGAAGCTTGATAGAGTCTGCATTCTCAAGATTAAAATCATCGCCTAAAGATTGCGATATCGCCCTCACATAAACACACTGCTTATCTTCTTGAAATGCCTGACAAAAGGCAGCACCTATAGCACCACCCGCTCCAATCACACAAGCCTTATAGGGATGAGGGAAGAGCTGAAACTCTGAATGTTCCATTATTTAACGATCACTAAATTTGAACGACTACTCGCAGCTAATTTGGTTTCTACATTTTTTTTAGATAGAAAAGAAATTTCATCATAGTTTTTTGATTTACCAACCACAACCAAATCGGGATGCGTTTCATTGATAACTTTTTTTATCTCTTGATAAGGATCGCCAGCATGAAGAATTTTATACACTTTTTTATGAGCAACAGCTAAATCCACACTAGCTGCTTCTAGCTTTTTTGACAAACTACCTGTATCACTAGGCATCCAACTCTCATCAGAGTGCACATATTTGTGAAATGCTTTTGTCATTTTTTCAGTAAAACTTAACTCAACAACAGAAAGAACATAAATTGCCTCACATTGAGGTAAGCGATTGATGAATTTAATGACGCCTTGATTTTTTCCATCAAATGCAACCAGTACTTTATCAAACATGAAATCATTCTCCGATTTAAGGCTCTTAGAAATTAAGCGCTTATCGTTTTAATTACTTTATTTAAGTGCCAACTTATTAGCATGCTCAGCCGCCATATCATCCCAAGCTTTTAATGTTTCTGCTGCATACATCAGAGCTGGCCCGCCTCCCATATAGACACAGACAGATAACATCTCTTCACATTCTTCACGTGTCGCGCCTAACTTCTGTAGGGCTTTTACATGAAAACCTATGCAACCAGAACAATGCTGCGTAATGCCTATTGCTAAAGCAATGAACTCTTTATTTTTTGCACTAATGACACCTTCCGCCATAGCGGCTTGCGCTAGTTGTGCAAATCCTTTCATTGCATCCGATTGTGATTTTCTGAATGGCGTTAAACTGCTATTTATTTCATTGACTAAGCTAATGTGATCAAAGTTACTCATATACCTTCCACTGATCTGACTTAAATTTTAGTACCACTTTATAAGAGAGTAATTTTGTTAATCTGTCTTAGAAAGGAGTACTTCTTATGCCCAAAGGTCAACGCCTTAAACCAGAACAAATCGTCACGCTT
>Ga0209768_10001742_pt1 | contig 13740 bp, 12 predicted proteins | sample LauGreSBDMM110SD_3_FD_187564 | JGI IMG/M metagenome (GOLD analysis project Ga0209768, IMG submission 187564) | Freshwater lake microbial communities from Lake Michigan, USA - Sp13.BD.MM110.SD (SPAdes) (version 2) | ecosystem: Environmental > Aquatic > Freshwater > Lake | place: Lake Michigan... | reverse complement strand
TGTGGTTGCCCAGGTACAGACCTTTGCGCCCCGTGCCGGGGTGGGTGCGGACCAGCGGGTGCGCCACCGGCGGCGCGCGCAGCTTTTCTTCTTCCGACGCCAGGCGGCTGCCCGAATTGTGGCGCGACTGCTCCCAGCTGTGGATCGCCCTCATGTCTTTGATGCGATCTTTCATCTCCGCCGGCAGTGCTTCATAGGCGGCCTGCATGTTGGCGAAGTTGGTGTCTCCCCCGGTCTCCGGAATCTTGATGGCGTATAGCAGAGTGGTCGAGGCGGGCCGGTGCATGTAGGACGCGTCGGTGTGCCAGAAATAGTTGCCGGGGTTGTCCAGCGCCTTCGTGCCCTTGGGCTTGCCGTCGGGCCCCATGTTGTTGACGACGTGCAGCGCCGCGAAGTCGGTGCCCAGGTAGTCCTTGCGGATGGGCAGCTCCAGCTCGCCAAAGCGCTCGCTGAAGACGATCTGGTCCTGCTTCGGGAGTTTTTGGTCGGGTATTACCAGCAGGGATTGCTGGTGATACGTCTGCAGCATCTGCTGCCAGTCGGCCTCGTCAAACCGGGTCAGGTCGACACCGGTGCACTCTGCGCCGGTACTGGCAGATAGGAGCTTGATGCGCAGCGTGCTGGTCTGCTGAGCCTGGCTGGAAGAGGGCATGTAGTGTCTCCGTGTTGAATTGCTTCGCGTCATTGCAACATGGTGGTGCGTGATTTACAATCGGGATTATCAAAAGCATTGATGCTATCAGTCGATCAATTAAAAATGAACCTGCGCCAGATCGAAACTTTTCTTTGCGTCGCGGAGCTTGCGAGCTTCAGGCGGGCGGCTGAAACACTGCACCGCTCTCAGTCGGTCGTTAGCGTGCACGTGCAGCAGATGGAAAAGGAATTGGGGGTGCCGCTGTTCGAGCGTACGACCCGCAGCGTGTTGCTGACGGCCGGCGGCCGCACCTTGCTCATCCGCCTCAAGAGCGTGATGGACGAGCTCAAATCGGTGGCGCACGAGTTGCGCGAGGAGTCGGGCCTGCGGCGGGGCAGGGTGTCCATCGGCACCTCGCCATCGATCTCCACGCACCAGCTGCCGGCCATCATCGCTGCCTACCAGGCGGCGTACCCCGGCATCACACTCGAGTTGCATGAGGCGTTTGCCAAAGGTATGTACGACGACGTGCGAGACCGCGTCACCGACTTTGCCATAGGACCGCGGGTGGACGGGCTCAAGGACTTTGACATCCGCCCGGTGATCAAGGACCCGATCGTCGCGGTGCTGCCAGCAGGCTACCGGCTGGAGGGGCGCAGGTCGGTCAGCCTGAAAGAAATCGCCGGCCAGCCGCACCTGAGCATGCCGCGTGGCACGGCGATACGCGGCGTCATCGAAGACGCGTTCAAGGCCGAGAGCCTGGTATTCGCCCCCAAGTTCGAGGTCATCCACCAGCAGACGCTACTTAGCATGGTAGAAGCGGGCCTGGGCGTGACCATTTTGCCTTTGATGAGCGTGCCGCTAGAGCGTAGCGACCGCTACAAGGTGGCGCTGCTGCGGGCGCCGGCCATCTCACGCGAGATATGCCTCGTCACCCTCAAGGGCAAGACACTGTCACCGGCGGCGCTGCGTTGCTCTGGCATGATCGTAGATGGCCTCAGGACACTCACTGGGCGTCAAGAATCTGGACGGGTGGGTTAATCTCGGAATGTGGGTAGGCTGGAAATACCTTGCTTGCGGCACAGCTCAGCAATGCTGTCCTCACCCCTTAAGCCACTGAGATCAATACGTATCTTGTCCTCGGTTGAATAATGACGCCTAGTAGCTCTTCGTATGTCTTGGACCACCCGCTCGGCAGAGTCTTTGGGTTGATTGGATTTCAATTTCAACTTCACCCCTTAAGTTGAAAGATGAACCCGAACTTTCCTTTAATCAAGTACCCCTATTTGTCTCAAACACGCTTACGTCGGACAGGTTATGTATAGGGGGGTATTCCCTTTGCAAAATGATCAACACAACGTGCCATACTGAAATTTATGTTCTTAGCTTTCTATATTTTTTGTAAGTAATATTTCGCTATGACCCCTAACGAGCGTCTCCAGTATTCCTCTATCAAAGGTCGTACACCCTTGAAGTTACCGGGCGGAGCAAGAATGGTGGTGTGGAATATCGTTAACGTCGAGGAATGGGACATTCAAAAACCAATGCCGCGTACCGTTCTCACGCCCCCAGCTGGAGGCTCTCCGATGCCGGACATTCCTAACTGGGCATGGCATGAGTATGGCAATCGAGTTGGCTTTTGGCGAATGCTTGAGGTGCTGGACGAACTTAATATCCGCGCAGTGCTGGCTATCAATGGCACAGCAGTGAAAACTTACGAAGCCATTTCGCGCGCTGCATTAGAGCGGAAATGGGAATTCATGGGTCATGGTTACACCCAACGCAGTATGCAAGTAGTAGAAAACGAGGACGATGACATCCGTAAGACTACGGAAGTCATTAAGGCCTTTACCGGCAAAGCTCCTCGAGGATGGCTTGGACCTGGTTTGACCGAAACTTGGCATACACCCGACCTTTTAGCGCAAAACGGTTATGACTACGTCGCTGACTGGGTTCTGGACGACCAGCCCGTTTGGTTAAAGACTAAATCAAAACCGATTGTTAATATTCCGTACACACAAGAATGTAACGATGTGGCCATGATGCTTATTCAGCACCATAAGGCTTCTGAGTATTTGGAACGCGCAGTCGACCAGTTTGACCAGTTGTATTCAGACTCAATGGACTCTGCTCGAGTCATGGCCATGGTGGTGCATCCTTACATCATGGGCGCGCCGCATCGCACCAAATACTACCGAAAAGCCTTGGAACATATGTCGCAGCATAAGGACGTTCTTTTCTGGACAGGCGAGCAAATACTCGACTGGTACACAACTCAAAAATCGGAAAACTGAAATGGCTCAACCTCTTGATGGCATAAAAGTTTTAGAAATAGGAAACTTTATTGCAGGCCCCTTTTGTGGAATGTTACTAGCAGACATGGGCGCCGAGGTGATCAAAATTGAGTCACCCAAGGGAGGTGACCTTGCTCGTGCCACGCCACCTTTTGTCGACGGCTTGAGTGCCCAGTTTTCATCTTTGAACCGCAATAAGCGAAGTCTTGCCCTTGACCTTCGTCAAACTGAAGCCCGTGATGTGGTGCTGCGTCTAGCTAAAACTGCTGATGTACTGATTGAAAATAACAGACCAGGCGTGATGGAAAAACTTGGGATTGGTGCAGAACAGATACGTTTAGTCAATCCCAAGATTGTTTACGTCTCTGTGTCGGGTTTTGGCCAGACTGGACCTGACAGAAGGCGCGCTGCGGTAAACCTGATTATTGAAGCCGCCTCTGGAACTCTCTCGGTAACCGGAGAGCCTGATGACACACCAATGCGCCCAGGACTTCAGACGGGTGATGTTTTAGGGGCGATGTTCGCCGTATATGCTGTTCTGAGCGGTCTCGTGGGTGCTGCACGCCAAGGTGAGGGACGCATTGCAGACGTATCGCTGGTCGAAGCTTCCATCGCATCAGCCATGCTAGAAACTGGCGAGTACCTTGCAACTGGAAAAGCTCCCAAGCCCATGGGCCATCGGCACAGGTTGGCAGCACCATATCAGCTTTTCCAAACAAAGGATGGACGACATCTAGCAATTGGTTCACCGAGCAATAAGGTGTTTGAGGCAATGATGCGCACCATTGGGCAGGAAGAACATCTAGGGGATGAGCGCTTTGCAACGTATGCGACGCGAAAGAAAAACGAGGATGCGATAGTCGCAATAGTTCAAAGTGGCGTTGCAAAACGAGAAGCGCTGGAGCTCGAAAAGGCGATGGTAGATGCAGGCGTGCCTTGTTCTCTGGTGCGTAATTTTGAGGACGTGTTTGACGATCCTCAAATACAGTCACGCGGCATGCTCGTAGACTCGCCGCGAGCAGGCGGTGGGAGAACACGCTCAGTGCGCAATCCCATACTTCTTGACCGAGATGGGCCTGTAATTCGTCGACCTCCCCCGATACTGGGAGAGCACTCAAGGGAGATTCTTGAGCAGGCGGGCTACGAGACTTCGGAAATCGAAAAATTTGCTGCCCAGGGCATCACCCTTCTAGTATGACGCCGGCGCGTAGCTTACTGTTCGTACCTGCCAATCGGCAAAAGATGCTTGACAAGGCTATGGCTTTGCCTGCGGATGCCTTCATCATTGACCTTGAAGACTCTGTGCCAGCGTCAGAAAAGCCTGAGGCACGATTTGCGGCTCGTGAATACGTTGAACGTTTACCAGCAGGCCGTGGATGGATTCGTATTAATTCGACCGATTCGACGTTCATCGATGATGACCTTAGTTCCACGATTGGCGCAAAAGGATTAGCAGGCCTCATGCTTCCCAAAGCTGAATCGCCCGAACAACTTGCAGCGCTTGAAAGAAAGCTCAACGAACTAGAAACAAAGGCCGGTGTGAAGCTAGGTAGTACGGAGCTCATACTCACTTTGGAAAGCGCACGCGCTGTACTTTTCTCACATTCCCTGTCCATCTGTACGCCTCGCGTTGTCTCATTGGTATTTGGCGGAGCCAGGGATGCGGACCTCATGAACGACATGGGTTGTTCGTGGTCTAGCGACGGCCCTGAGTTGATGTACGCACGACAGCATGCGCTTTTATCAATGCGTGCAGGCGGTATTGCTTGCCCATTAGACGGTGTTTTTGCAGATGTCCGCGATAAGGCAGCCTTTGATTTCGACACCACTTTATCTCGGCGCCTTGGATATCGTGGCCGAGCAGTAGTTCATCCAGATCAGGTAGAAGCAGCGAACCGTCTTTATTCCCCTAGTGCCGCTGAAATCGATTACTACTCAAGAGTCCTAGAAGCATTAGAGCAGGCACACGCAAGGGGTGAGGCCAGCACAACTGTCGATGGCCGCATGATCGACGAAGCCATGGGCATCACAGCGCGCCGTGTGCTTGAACAAGCTAAAGATTTATCTTAGTCATTATTTGGAGAGACAATGAAAACTAGGCAGCTCAAATCAATCTTTTTAGCCCTTGGGCTCGCCGCGGCATCAACAATCTGGGCACAAAATTGGCCTGTCCGCCCAATCACCCTTGTGGTCCCTTTCACTCCTGGAGGTGGGACCGACGCAATCGCACGCGCGCTCGCAACGCGCATGAGTACTGCCCTTGGTCAGAACGTGGTGGTGGATAACCGAGCGGGGGCGGGTGGCGCAATCGCCGCTAACAGCGTGCTTAAAGCTCCAGCAGACGGCTACACGTTACTGCTTGGAACTGTCAGTACACTTGTAGTTCTGCCGCTCACACAACCCGTTTCTTACGACGTTGCCAAGGACTTCGCACCTATTGGGCTTGTTGCAAAGGCCCCTAACGTTCTGTTGGTCAGCCCGAAGATTCCGCCCAATACCGTTAACGAATTCATCGCATATGCCAAGGCAAACCCCAACAAACTGAACTTTGCTTCAAGCGGGCAGGGCACCATTACTCACCTAATAGGTGAGTTGTTCAAGATGCAGGCGGGTATTGATGTACAGCACGTTCCCTACAAAACCGGCGTTCAGGCCTTGGGCGACTTAGTTTCTGGTCAGGTGCAGTTCTCATTCGACAGCATCGTTTGGTCGCTGCCGCAGGTGCAAGCAGGAAAACTCAAGGGAATAGCTATCACCAGTGCAACACGCTCCGCGCTTGCTCCCGATATTCCTACGGTTGCTGAGTCTGGACTACCTGGCTTTGAGGGAATAACATGGTACGCACTGGTAGTGGCAACTGGTACTCCCGAGAACGTCATGCAGGCCCTTCGGTCAGCATTGAATGCTTCTCAGCAGGACAAGGCTCTAGTCGATCGAATTGCAAACTTTGGTGCTGAGCCACTTATAGGTGGCCGGCTCGAATACGACAACCTTATCCGTTCTGAAGCTCTTAAGTGGAGTAAGGTGATTAATATGCCTGGAGTCAAAGCACCTTGATGTGACGGCTTTGCGCCCTAGGGGAAATTTTTCAAGCCAATCTGGCACCCAAATAACCAAATGTAATGAGAATGAATAAGTGCCCTCAACTGCTAAAGGAATCATAAAATGCAAAAGACCTTCTTAGCTAGGTTAACTGTTGTCTTACTAGTTTTTATTTCGGCTACTTACTGTGTTGTTGTTCGCGCTCAAATACCAGCGATTTTCCCAGATCGACCTCTGCGTCTCGTAGTTTCATTTCCTGCAGGCAGTTCGTCCGACCAGATTGCACGGCAGATAAGTGCCGAGATGTCTAAGGACCTAGGTCAGCAGATAGTCGTTGATAACAAGGCGGGAGCTCAGACAATCATTGGCATGCAGAACTCGCTGTTGTCTCCCTCTGACGGGTACACGCTAGTGCTCTTTGGATCCACTCCAGCAGCAATTAACGTAAGTATGTTTCGTAAATTGCCATACGATCCAGTGCGCGATTTCACGGCTATCGGCCAGATTGGTGAGGCACCTTTGGTAATGGTGGCGTCTCCAAAGCTAGCGCCAAACACAGCAGCAGAATTTATTCGATACGCTCGCGATAATCCGGGCAAACTTAACTGCGGCTATGGGTCGACGGCGACTCAAGTTGGTTGCGAAGCGTTCGCTGCACTGTCAGGTATAAAGATCGTTTCAGTTCCTTATAAAGGTACACCGCAGGCACTAGTTGATCTGATGGGCGGGTCGATCGATGTGACATTCTTTGACTATCCATTCGCTGCTCCACAAATACGCGCAGGTAAAGTCAAAACCTACGGGGTCACTTCTAGGGAACGCTTTTCTCTTGCGCCTGACCTGCCGACAGTGGGAGATGCGATTCCATCGTTTGACCTCAAGGTTTTCTTCGGACTAGCAGCTCCCGGTCAGTTGCCTGCAGATATTTTGAAGCGGTTAGCCACATCTCTAGATCGCGCGCTTGCAAATCCTGAGCTAGTTAAAAAGTTTTCCGAGCAAGGACTTGTTGTTAGCCGCACTACACCGCAGGAATTTGGAGCCATAGTTAAAAGCGAGATCGCGAACTGGGCGAGTCTTATTAAGGCTGCAGGAATACCTCCGCAGGACTGATCTAACTGGTTTACAGAAACTAATTACTAGGAGACCTATCGTGTCCAATATGCATATCAGCCCACTCCATCCAATGTTCGCAGCTGAAGTTACAGGGGTTCAGGTTTGCCAAGATACGTTAGATGACCAGACTTTCACAGAAATTTTTGCAGCTTTTAATAAATACTCTGTATTGGCTTTCCGCGGTCAAAATCTAAACGATGCGGGGCACATTGTATTTAGTCGACGCTTTGGTCAGCTCGAAACTACGGTAAAAGGTAATCCAGCGGCTGGATCACATTTCGCTCGACAAAGTAATCTCGATATTGATACTGGTAATGTCATACCGCCTGAGGACAAGCGCTTGACATACCTAAAGGCAGCGCGCCTTTGGCACACGGATAGCTCATTCAAGCCTCTACCTTCGTTATGCTCGTTGTTAGCTGGTCATATCATTCCTCCAGAGGGCGGCAATACCGAATTTGCATGCTGTCGTGCTGCTTATGACGATTTACCTAACGAAACAAAGACTCAAATTGGTGGCCTGATGGCTATTCATAGCCAAATGCATTCGTTGTCGCTTGTTGACCCGACGATCATTAACGATGAGATGCGCAATGAGATCGCGCCAGTTAATCAACCACTTGTGCGAGTCAATCCAGTCAACGGACGTAAGGCTATCTACTGCGGAACTCACGCCTATCGGGTCGAAGGCATGGGATCAGTGGAAGGGTTAGCTTTAATGCGGCAACTTACAGCACATGCGACTCAGTCTCAATATGTTTATAGCCACGTTTGGCAAGAAGGTGATCTAGTCATGTGGGATAACCGTGCAGTGCTTCACCGAGCCACCCCCTACGATTCCGTAAAGTACAAGCGCTTGCTTCAACGTACAACAGTTGCAGGCAATGAAGATGAATACCGACTTGAACGAGGCTTTTACAAATAGCACTACTCCATTGCGAAAAGCAAGTTTTGAAAGGTCAACGTTTAACAGTGGACTCATCACAAATTACGGCACACACGATTTAAAGTTAAGGGTCAATAACCGCTAGTGATAATGAAAGTTGGCTCTAGGCGCGGGGCCCAAACCAATTAGGGCCGAAGTTCGGATCCACATTCGGCAGTCGAACTTGATCATTTGAGCGGCATCGCAATTGAAAACCGTGTGATATGTCGTGCGATCGGTTCGCAGTTCGTAGGCTGTTGCGCGTGACTATCTGACTAGAGTGGTTCGAATATGGAAAAAGAGTTGTTAAAAATATGAACCACCTGACAGGATATCAATCTGATTTAATATTTTGCTCTTTTACAATTTTCGAAAATTTTTCAATATCATCTCGTATTACTTGTGCGTATTCTTGCGGTGAAGAACTCGTAGGTTCACCACCTAAACCTAAAATACGATCTTTAACAGACGGTTCGCGAGATGCTCGCTGCAAAGCAGTTTGAATTTGAGAAATAATTTCAGTAGATGTTCCCGCGGTTGTTAAGATTCCATACCACTGTGTTGAATCAAATTTAATTCCGACCTCATGAAGTGTGGCTACCTCTGGCAAAGCACTGCTTCGATTAATAGATGTAACTGCAATTGCTTTAAGCCTACCGGCTTTAATATGAGGAAGAATTGCGCCAAGACCCAAAATTCCAACCTGTACTTGCCCTCCAACTAGATCAACAGTTGCTGGAGCCGCGCCTTTATAGGGGACATGAGTCCAGTTCAATCCAGCATTCGATTTAAGCCATTCACCTGCTAGGTGTTGTGAGCTACCTGTGCCACTAGAGGCATAGTTGATACCCTGTGGATTTTTCTTTGAATAAGCAATTAATTCCTGAAAAGAATTAACAGGGATACTAGGATGTACTGCAATCACATTTGGATATATAGCAACCAGTGAAATTGGAGCAAGATCTTTAATAGGATCGTATGGCATTTTTGCATACAGCAGAGAGTTCAACGCGACCTCTGAAGGTGTACTAAGAAATAGCGTGTATCCATCCTTGTTTGATCGAGCAACGCTTTCGGCACCGATCATTCCGTTGGCTCCAGATTTATTCTCAACTAGTACGTTTTGCCCCCAATACTCGCTAAGTTTTAGTGCATAGGCTCTAGCCGTTGCATCTACACCGCCACCTGCTGGAAAGCCAATAACTAACTTTACTGGCTTACTTGGAAACGATTGAGGTTGAGCGCTACTGATAAATGAAAGAACAAATATTCCAATTAATTTATTTAGATTTTTAAAAATGAATTTCATTTTATTTTCCATTTAGAGTCAATCTACAAAGTATGCCCTTTAGGGGACTACTTCCAAAGTAGGGATCGCAATTATCGGGATTATCATCGATAAGAACATTAGCGCACACATCCATAACACCATGGTCTGGTCCAGCCCTTTCAGGAATCCACCAACCGTGAGGTATGCATACAACTTGAGGAAGCATATTTTCTACAATAGAGGCCTTCATAACTAATTTACCGTTTGGTGTTTCGATACAAACCTTGTCGTTATGCGAAATACCTAAACTTGAAGCTGTTTTATAGTGGATATCAACCCGAGGTTCTGGGGAAATTTTTCTAAGTGTTGAAATTTGTCTTCCCTGCGAGTGATAGTAATTAGACTCTTTAATTCCTGTAATTAAGATAAGAGGAAACTCTTTGTATAACTCAGGAGTGCTGATAGGGCTTTCTGATGGCTCCGTATGATTTGGTAAAGGGTCGTAGCCCCATGTTTTTAATTGATTTGATAAAAACTCGAATTTGCCGCTAGGTGTTCCAAAACCATCTTTTTTATACTTTTCGTACTCTAATGGCAACTCTAACTGGCCCAATTCTTTAAGTTGATCCCAATCAATACCACTTGGTTTTAGAGCTTCGTCAGACATTTCCTTTAGGCTGGGGAAATACTCACTAAAACCTAGTTTTTGACCAAGTTCGATCATGAATTCCCAATCGGATTTTCGAAGTCCAACTTGAGCCAGTTTTGTTGATACTGTATCTAAATAAGTGCCTTTAGGCCCTTTGATGTGTAGGTGTAAACGCGGCTCATCCCTTTCGAGATTGCCACAAGCAGGTAAAACTACGTCAGCAATTTGCGCAGTTGGGGTCATAAACATATCGTGTACTACTAGTAGATCAAGTTTTTTTAACGCTTCAATAACTTTTCTCGTATTTGGATATGTCGTAACTAAATTACTTCCGACACATACAAGCGCTTTAACTGGATATGGTTTTTCAGAAAGAATAGTCTGAAATACTGTGGGCGGATGCGCAAATCCTGCACGGTTTAGAGCTTTAAAGCGTTGGCCGCCCAAGCGTTTAAGTTCCTGGGTGCTACCTAGTTTTTCTTTAAGATCGGGATAATTTAATTTAGGTGCTGGGAAAAAAACATTACCGCCTTTATTATCGATATTGCCTGTTAAACCCATTAAGCAGATAACAGCTCTACTAGATTGAAAAGCGTTTAATCCTCCATGATCAAGTCCGTTACCCCATAAAATACAAGCGGGCTTTGTTTTTGCGTAATTCCTTGCGGCATGAGCAATAAGCTCTGGGTCACACCATGTTATTTCAGAGACCTTTTTTAACGTGTAAGCTTTGGCTCGCTCACGCAATTCATGAAATCCATGCGTATAGCCATTTACAAATTCATGGTCATAGAGCTCTTCTTCAATGATTAAATTTATCCAACCCAATGCCATAGCAGCATCGGTGCTTGGACGTATAGGAAGCCAAATGTCGGTAGGACCAGCTGAAGCTGGCTTCCTTGGATCCACCACAATATGCATTGGTTTGGATTTAAGTGCATCTGTTAGAAATTTAAAACCGATTAATCCATGATCATTGCTGGTTCTCTTTTGTGAACCCCACTCAACAATGCATTTCGGTTCTCCACACAAATCGGCTACAGCTACGGTGTCCCAAATCTTCCCAGCAAATGTTCCTGTTGCTGTGGCTTGAGTTACTGCAACACGAGTGGCGTAACACACATAACTTATGCTTGCTAAATTGGGTGTTCCGAAAAGATTAGCTACTCGGCTGATGATATGTTGGTTATTCATACCAACACCGCGAGCAAAAACTACTGACTCAGCGCCAAAGTTTTCTTTGTAAGAGTTAAGTTTTTTGGCAACATAACTTAGAGCTTCGTCCCACGATGCTTCTCGCCACTCGCCAGCACCTCTTTCACCGGTTCTTATTAATGGTGAATTTACTCTATCAGGATGGTAGAGTTGATCAATTGATACTTGACCGGCTTTTACGCAAAGTTTTCCTGCGTTTATCGGGTGATCGGGATCGCCCGTTACCTCAATTACTTTATCATTTTCTTTAGTAACTAGAGTTCCGCAGCCCCCGTGACAATTTCTGCATGTACTTTTAGTAATTGTTTTTTCCATATTTATTTAGGAATAACAGCGGTTGCTTCAATTTCAACTAGAAAGTCTGGGTGAGACAAACGCCGGACTTCAACTGTTGTACTTGTTGGCATATATTTGCCTAAGTATTCATGTCTAATTTCAGTGTGCTTAAAAAATTCATCAATATCAGTTGTATATGTGCAAGTACGTACAAGGTCGCTGAGTCTCGCATCAGCACTCTCTAAAGCTATTTGAAGGTTTTCTCCAACTTGTTGGATTTGTTTTGCCATATCACCCTTGCCAATGATATTGCCTTGGACATCTCTAGATAAAAGACCTGATATCCAAATAAATTTGCTGCCAGGCACGCCAGAAGTAATCGAAACTACTGGGGAATATAAAATCAAACCGCGAATAGCTCGTTTGAAAAGTTTTTCAGGTTGAATATTTTTACGTTCAAACATCTTTTATGTTTAACTTTATTTATGAATTATTTAAAGTTTTATATCAATACAAATTTTCAATCTTGTAACAATTTTGGTTTTTAAGTTACTGGATAGTTATTGCTAAGTCAATCTGTATTTAATTACGACCATCAGGCTAAAACCATTTGAAGAAGCACTCATCAATCTATCCTTTTAATGGTGATAGCTTGCAACAAGGCACACTGGGAAACTCTTTCCCAGAAATACACTGCATCACCGAACTAACGCTTGTTTTCAAATCTTTTTTCCATTATGAGAATAAGTAGGCCTTCACGTCGATTAGGGTAAACATAGGCATAATTTTTCAAATTACTGTATTTTTAATTAATGCGTAACATCCACTCAAGCATTTGACAGAAAAGATGTATCAAGGGAGACAAAATTGTCCGTAAAAGCGTTGGAGCCTACTGACGTTGCTGTGATCGGTGCCGGTAGCGTGGGTATCGCAGTAGCCTATTACCTAGCCATCACCCAGAAACTTCGTAACGTTGTTCTGATTGATCCGAGAGATCCGATGAGCCTGACATCCGCGCAGTCGGGTGAGAACTATCGCAACTGGTGGCCTCACCCGGTGATGACTGCATTTACGGATCACTCCATCTCTCTGATGGAAGAGATAGACCGAATATCGGGCGAACGAATAAACATGACCAGAGGTGGTTACGCTTTGGTTACGCGCCGTCCCAATCCTGATGATTTGATTAACGATCTTCATAGAGGGTACGGCGCTGAATCGTCGCGCGTGCGAATTCGCGAGAGTTTTTCCAATGACTACGAGGCACCTCAGCGTTCCCCCTGGAACCTAGCGCCTGACGGTGTAGATGTTCTGGTCAACCGTGACCTTATCAAGAAAACGTTTCCATCCTTCGCTTCTGATGTCGCGACGGTAATTCATATTCGGCGTGCCGGATCGATCAGTGCACAACAACTGGGGCAATTCATGCTTGAGCAGTTTCGCGCAAACGGAGGAAGATTGATTCGGGCTGAATTGAAAGGTATTTCGATTGGTTCAGATTTCGAATTGGAACTGGACGCGGGAAATAGGCCGGCGACTATTCGCGCTAGCCGCGTTGTAAATGCGGCAGGTCCTTATCTACGCGATGTCGCAAAGATGCTTGGCGAAGACCTACCAGTGAAATGCGTATTTCAACAAAAAATTTCCTTTGAAGATCGAGAAGGTGCGATTTTGAGGGATATGCCTTTTACGATTGATCTCGATGGTCAGACGCTTGCTTGGGACGAAGAAGACCGAGAGCTTCTAGCCAGCGACCCTACGACTCGTCACTACACCGAACCAAAGAACGGCGGTATCCATTGCCGGCCCGACGGCGCGGTGAACGGAAAATGGATCAAACTTGGATGGGCCTATAACGAAAAAGAATCCAATCCTCATTCTGAAGAACCCATCGACCCGCAATTCCCCGACACAGTATTACGTGGAGCCAGCCGGCTCAATCCGAAACTTGGTGCTTATATCGGAAAGCTGCCTAATGGAGTGCATCACTATGGTGGCTACTACACGATGACTGAGGAAAATTGGCCTCTCATCGGAAAGATGAAGACTGAGGGTGCATTCGTAGCAGGAGCGTTGTCAGGATATGGATCAATGGCTGCTTGCGCTGCTGGAGAGTTGTGCGCAAGTTGGGTGACTGGACAATCGGTTCCAGACTATGCCTTGTCGCTTGGTATCAACCGCTATGCAGACAAGGCTTTCATGGCAGAGCTTGCCCGATTCGGCAAAGGCAGTCTTTGAAATGGAGCCAGCAATGTCGTTTGAATCATTTACGCATAAAGTTGAATATGGTGAATTATTGGCTATGGTCTTACGTGCCCTCAC
>Ga0209768_10001734_pt1 | contig 13773 bp, 13 predicted proteins | sample LauGreSBDMM110SD_3_FD_187564 | JGI IMG/M metagenome (GOLD analysis project Ga0209768, IMG submission 187564) | Freshwater lake microbial communities from Lake Michigan, USA - Sp13.BD.MM110.SD (SPAdes) (version 2) | ecosystem: Environmental > Aquatic > Freshwater > Lake | place: Lake Michigan... | reverse complement strand
CCAAGGGTGAGCAGTTTTTCTTCGATGCGTTCGATGGCGGCATCGACTTGCTCGGTGCTGACAGGGCGCTTGCGCAGCGCCAGATTGAACGAGCCGCGCAATTTGGCGCGATCGAACTCTATGCGCCTGCCATCTTTTTTAACGACCGCAGGGAAGCTGACATCGGTGCGCTCGTAAGTGGTGAAGCGCTTTTCGCAGTGGCTGCAAGAGCGACGCCGGCGAATCGAGTCGCCCTCCTCAGACATGCGGGTCTCCATGACCTGAGTTTCCACATGCGCACAAAAAGGGCATTTCATTTGTTTTCGGTATCGTTATTGGGATCGGTATCGGTATTGGTATCGGTAGTGGTAGATTTGGCGCTGGAAACTGACACCAAACGCCCCAGAGCGACTTCTTGTAAACGCTGCTGTTCGAGCAACACTTTGGCGATATAGCCGCCATCTTCACCGCTGTTGGCTGCCCCCACATACTGGCGCAAACCGGCTTCCACAGAGCCATTGCGCGCTATGGCCTCCTTGAGTACCGCAACGCCCACGCGTAAATTGGCGATGGGGTCAAAAGCAGCCATATCACCGCCAAAATCATCGTATTTTTCGGTATGTATCTTGGTGCGCACTTGCATCAGACCTTGCGCCCCCACCGTGCTTTGGGCAAACGGGTTAAAACTCGACTCGATGGCCATGACCGCCAAAATCAGCGTGGGGTCAATGCGGTTTCGCGGTCCAATCTCAAACGCCTCCACCACCAAAGCGCTGATGGGCTCGGGTGCAACGCGGTATTTGCGACTCAGCCACATGGCGATATTGGCTTGGTCGGTGGGCAAGTCGCGCGGGTCGGTGGCGGTGGCGCGGTCTACAGCTTCCGCATTGGTGTCAAAACTCAGGTCTATGTCGTGGCGTGTTTGCAGCCAGTCAATCAGTTGACTTTCTGCAGCAGAGCGAAAATTGGGCTGTGTGCCCATCAGAACCATGGCGCAAAACACACTCAATCCGAGTAAGGCCAGACCGCTGTGGGTGATGAGGAAAAAACCGTCACCAATATCAGAGGCGCAAACTTTAATGGCTTGACGAAAAGATTCATAAATGGGCATAGTCCCATTTTAAGCTTTTACCCCTTGCGCCCTGTCACAATAGACGTTTTGGCCTGTTCTCGGGCTTTAACCAACCTATTTGAACCACTGTGACCACGTCTTCTGACAGCGCCCCCGACCTCGCCACGCTAGATGCCTTAACCGCCGGTGCTTTAACAGCACCCACCTCAGGCGAGCGATCTGCTCGCTTAAGAGACTGGTTAGCCAGCGACCCTTCTCCTGAATTGATGCAACACGTGCTCAAAGAAATGAGCGCCCGTGACAAAGGGGCGGCCAAGCCCTTGCGCGAAAAACTTGACGAGATCAAGCGCACCAAGGCGCAAGATTTGTTGGCCCAGGAGTGGACCGATAAAGCCCAAGCTTTGTTGCAAGCCGCACAGTTCAAAGTGGCCGATGCCATGGCTTGGCAAAGAGATGCCGCCAAAGCCGGCGCTGCCTTGTCGCGCGAACCTTTGGCAGGGCTGCGACAAGCCCTGGCTGAGCGCATCAAGCACATTGCAGAACTGGAACACCGCGCCCAAGTTCAACGCGAAACTGCGCTGCTTTTGATACAGCGCATTGAAATGCTGTCAACCAAGTCGTGGCAAGAAGCCTTAGAGCAGCAAACCGCCTTGCAAGCTGATTTGAAGCGTTTGCATGATGAATTCGCGGCGCTTCAAGCCGACCCGCATTGGCACAGTGTGGACCCCAAATACCCCATGCTGGTGGAGCAGACCACCCAGCACATTCCTTTGGTCTGGGAAGCCTTTGCCGCAGCACTGCAACAGACCCAAGCCGCCGCCGTTGACGCCAGCCTTGCCTTGCCGGCTGTGCCAGCTTGGGCCGACCAATTGCGCCAGACCAGAGGCGACAGTGCGCCCCTGACAGTGACTGTGCAAATTAAACCCAAACCAGAAGCACCTCAGGCCAGCCTCATGGCTTTGCAAGTTCCAGAGATGTTGCAACAGCTGGAAAAAGAAGTCGCCTTGGGACACTCCAAAGCTATGTCAGCGGCCGCTGCGCAATTGCGCGCTGCTCTTAAAACCAAAGGTCTGCAACTCGACACTGCCTTGTCTGAGCAGGTGCAAACTGCTTTAGCCGCGTCCGCCGAATTGGAAGGCTGGCAGCGCAAGCACGCCGATGAAATTCGCTTGCAACTTGTCACCAAAGCCGAGGCTTTGTTGCAAGCCCCGCCCGCAGCCGAGCCAGTTGAACCTGTGCAGTCAGTTGATTCTGTTGAGCCAGTTGAACCCGTCGCGGCGGCCACCGCGCCCATCGACTACAGCCTATGGGTGCCAGCCATCAACGGACGTAAATTGCAAGACACTTTGCGTCAACTTCGAGATGAATGGAAAAAAACCGACCAAGGCGGTATGCCCAACCACGGGCTGTGGAAGCGCTTTGACCAAGCCTGCAACCGCGCCTACCCGTTTGTGCAAGCTTGGCTTGAAAAGGCCAAAGCCGAGGGGGCCGCACACCGTGAAGGCCGCCAGGCTTTGTTGGCGCAAGTCGCGGCATGGACCGAGGCCCACCAAGGCAATACCGACTGGAAAACACAGTCGCGTGAATTACATCAATTCTCTGAACGCTGGCGCAACAGTGGGCACCTGAGTGAAAAAGCGTTTGCTGATATGCAGTCGCAGTGGAAGACCGCCATCAAGGCTGCGCATGCGGGCCTGGAAGTCGCCCAAACCCAAAGTATCGCGCAGCGGCGTGCCATGATTGAAGAAGCCAAGGTGCTGGGTGAGGCGCCTCAGTTGCGCATTGATGCGGTCAAGGCCTTGCAGCAACGCTGGCAGATTGAATCGCAGGCTGTGCCTGTCGAGCGCAAGTTGGCGCAAAAACTGTGGGATGCTTTTCGCCAACCCTTGGACGAGGCTTTTAGCCGCAAAACCCAAATGCGAGCTGATGCACCAGCACATAATTTGTCTGAACACGACAAGGCCGTGTTGGCCGCTGCCACTGAGCTCGACAAAGCCATTGCCCATGCCGACGCTGCGCTTATTCGCCAAGCGCTTGCGCATTTGCAGGCTGTTTCTGCGGGTCAAGCCGCACCAGTTGCAATTGCAATCACTGAAGCACCCACTGAAGCAAGCGCAGATGTAAGCCCAGAAGCTGATGCAGTGGTCACGCCACCCAAGCCCGTGGTGGTTAAAAAAGTGGTGGCTGTGCGCGGCGACGACCGACCGGGTCAAAAGAAAACCGAGCCCATGCCAGCCGGACGTTTTGGCGACAAAGCAGGTGCGCGTCGCCCCGAACGCGATGCAGGTAACCGACGCGGCCCCGATGCCGCACGTGGTGGGCAGCGAGACAAACCTGAGTTTGAAGCACGCGGCCCACGCTTGGGAGACGCGGCTTTTCGCGCCCAGCGCCAAGCGTTGGAACAGGCGGACATGGCATTGCGCAAACTCGCCATGCAAGCCCATGGTGAAACCTTGGTTCATTTGCTGGGTGCTTGGCAGCAGCGTCAGCCAGACCAATTGCCCCCCGCCAAAGAGTTGGGTCCACGTTTGAATGCCCAACAGCGTCTTGACTGGGCCAAAGCCTTGCAAGCGCCTGCGCAAGGTGCAGCCGACCAAGCTTTGTTGCGTTTGGAAATTGCCGCTGAAGTGGCCACGCCTGCGGCTTTTATGGACGCACGCCGCATGTTGCAACTTCAGTTGTTAACCAAGCGAAACGACGCAGGCCCTGGACAAACTTGGGCGCAAGATTTGGCTCAGGTATTGGCCAGCAGCTATGAAGAAGCGTCCGCCCAGCGGGTTCAAGCCGTGCTTAAGGTGTTGCTTAAAAAGTAATTGACGCCAAGAGGGTCAGGGCAGCAGGTCTTGGCGCGAAAAGCCTTGACCCACCTGCCATGTCAGCATTTGCACCCGTGAGGGTGTGGCTTGGGCGTCCCAGTCGCTGAGAACCCAGCGTTGATGGGTGGCTGACAAAGTGTGCAATGCTGGTTGGTGGGTGTGGCCATGAATCAGCAGCAAGGCTTGGTGTTGCTTTAAGCAGGCCAGTGCAGCGTCGTTGTCAACATCCACCCAAGCGGTTTGGGTTTTCTTCAAAGCTTCACTTTGTGCCCGCAAATCCCGCGCCACCTTCAAGCGTTGGCCCAAGGGTTGCGCCAAAAAATCTGTTTGCCACTGGGCGGATCTGACTTGTCGGCGAAAGTCTTGGTAAGCCGTATCGGCCAAACACAAGGCATCACCATGGCTTAAGAGCCATCTGTCTTGCGTGGTGTCTACAACGCAAGGGTCTTGCAAGGTTTGCATGCCGCTGTGAAGTGCGGCCTTTTCGCCCCACAAAAAATCGCGGTTACCGACCATCCAATACACCGGCAGCCTGTCGGCCACTTGGCGCAAAACCGCGCAGCATTGGCGCTCAAAACTACCTTCTGGCGCATCCAAAATATCGTCGCCAACCCAGACCTCAAACAGGTCTCCCAAGATAAACAAGGCGTCGGTTTGTAGGTTTTGAAGGGCCTTGCACCAAGCCTTGAAAGTAGCATCTTGGCTGGCTTGCAAATGCACATCGGAAATAAAGCTTAAGTGTTGCCAAGCTCGGGCATCTAGGCTCATGCCAAGAGAACAACTTTGTCGAGAATCACATCTTCTTTGGGTACATCGTCGTGAAAACCGCTACGTCCCGTTTTGACTTTGCAAATCGCGTCCACCACCTCGGTGCCTGCAACGACTTTGGCAAACACTGCATAGCCCCAACCGCTGGCTGTAGGCGATGAGTGGTTAAGAAAGTCGTTGTCTTTCACATTGATGAAGAACTGCGAGGTGGCTGAATGCGGGTCGTTGGTGCGAGCCATGGCCACGGTGTACAAATCATTGGTCAAGCCATTGTTGGCTTCGTTTTCCAATTTGTCTTTGGTTTTCTTCTCTTTCATGCCCACAGACATGCCGCCGCCTTGCACCATGAAGTTGGGAATGACGCGGTGGAAAATGGTTTGGTCGTAGTGGCCGTCTTCCACATAGGCCAAAAAATTGGCAACAGTTTTGGGCGCTTTGTCTGCGTCGAGTTCCAGCGTGATCACGCCGTGGTCTTGGATATGCAATTCAACTTGGGGGTTTGACATGGGCTTATTTCACTAAAACGGCAGACTGTACGACCACCTGGGTTTGCGGAACATCGCTGGGGAAGGGGCCGCCAGCGCCTGTGGGCGTTTGTTTAATTTTATTGACCACTTCCATGCCGCTGATCACCTTGCCAAAAGCCACATAGCCCCAGCCCTGAGCAGAGGGGGAAGAATGGTTGAGGAAGTCGTTGTCTTTCACATTAATAAAAAACTGCGAACTGGCCGAGTGCGGGTTGTTGGTGCGGGCCATGGCAATCGTGCCCACCGTGTTGCTGGGCCCGCCCTTGGCTTTAACTTCAGCGCCTTCGTGTTTGATGGACGGGCGAGTGGGTTTTTCCATGTAGCGGGCGTCATAGCCACCGCCTTGGATCATGAAGTTGTTGATGACGCGGTGAAAAACCGTGCCGTTGTAATGGCCGTCACGCACATAGACCAAAAAATTCTCTACCGTGTTGGGTGCTTTGTCGGGGTACAACTCGATGACAAATTCACCCGCAGTGGTTACAAATTTAACTTGAGGCGCAGCGGTTTGTGCTTGAGCAAAACCAACAACAGACAGGGCCAAGGCAAAGCCAAGGAAATAGCGGCGTATATTCATTTGGAAGGGTTAAGAGTGAGTTGAAGAATGGGGTTGAGCGCCAGCTTTTTTTGCTGAGCAGATTTGGCGGCGGTGGGATCGAGCTCAGCAGCTTTGGCAAATGACTGTTGCGCAAGATGCAGCAAGATGTCACCCATGTTTTCATGGGTGATGGCGTAGTTGGGGTTGTTGCGCAAGGCTTGCTCAAAGGCCAACTTGGCTTGTCCCCAGTTGCCGCGAGCCGCGTACATCACCCCTAAGTTATTTTGCACTTCGGGAAACTCGGGGTAGTCTAGTGCCAGTTCTTCGTAAACCACAAAAGCTTGCTCGGCTTGTTGCAGTTCATCAAGTAAGCGAGCCCGCCAAAACCGCATCTGTGGGTCACGCGGGCGCTCAAGTAAATAGGCATCAACTTGTTCCAAGGCTTGCGACCATTTACGCTGCCCCATGGCTTTTTGCACTTCGGCATGGGGCGTACCCTTGAGTTGCAAAGTACTGGAAGTTTGCGCATGCACACCCCATGCTGCACAAAGCAAAAGGCAAACCAAGCCCATGCGCCAAGCCAAGGGTAAACATACAAAAGACAGCAGGTAGGTGCGGGGCATGAAATTCAATCAAGCATTGCGAAAAAAAAATGCTTACAGAGGACAGGATCGATATACTGCGGCCATTGTAGTAGAGAGTTTTTTTACAGTCACCTGCCAGTCTTGCCTTGTCGCAAGCGCCTTTTCCCTCACCATGACCATCCGCATTTACAGCACGCTGACCCGGGCTCTGGAAAACTTGACACCTCTTATAACGGGTCAGGTACGCATGTATGTGTGTGGCATGACGGTGTATGACTTGTGTCACCTCGGACATGCCCGCTCCATGGTGGCGTTCGATGTGGTTCAGCGCTGGTTGCGGCACAGCGGTTATCAGGTCACCTATGTTCGCAATGTCACCGATATTGACGACAAAATTATTCGCCGCGCTACCGAAAACGGCGAAAGCATCCGTTCATTAACCAACCGCATGATGGAGGCTTTGCACCAAGACGCCGACGCCTTGGGCATTGAGCGGCCCAGCTTGGAGCCGCGTGCCACCGACTTTGTGCCGTCTATGCTCAAACTCATTGGGCAGCTGGAAGACAAGGGCTTGGCCTACCGCGTCCCCAGTGGCGACGTGAATTTTGCGGTTCGTAAATTTCCAGGTTATGGCAAGCTGTCGGGCAAGTCGCTAGACGAGTTGCATGCTGGCGAGCGTGTGGCGGTGCTCGATGGCAAAGAAGACCCTTTGGATTTTGTGCTGTGGAAATCTGCCAAGCCTGAAGAGCCGCAAGAGGTCAAGTGGGACAGCCCGTTTGGTGCGGGCCGGCCTGGCTGGCATATCGAATGTTCAGCCATGGCTTGCGACTTGCTGGGACAAAGTTTTGATATTCATGGCGGTGGCGCAGATTTACAGTTTCCCCACCATGAAAACGAAATCGCTCAAACCGAAGGCGTTCACGGCAAACCCATGGCCAGCATTTGGATGCACAACGGCTTTATCAATGTAGACAATGTGAAGATGTCTAAAAGCTTGGATAACTTTTTCACCATCCGCGAAGTGCTCAAACTTTTCGCCCCCGAGGTGGTTCGCTTCTTTGTCGTCAGAAGCCATTACCGCAGCGCTTTGAATTTCAGCGATGTTCATCTCGATGATGCGCGGGCGTCGTTGAAGCGTTTGTATACCGCCTTGCAGCTTGTCCCGCCTGCGCCGGTTGCCATCGACTGGCAAGACACTTATGCTGGGCGTTTCAAGGCGGCCATGGATGAAGACTTTGGCACACCCGAAGCCGTGGCGGTGCTGTTCGAACTGGCGGCCGAAGTCAACCGCTCGCAGTCGGCTCTTTTGTCAGGCTTGCTCAAAGCCTTGGGCGCCATCTTGGGTTTGCTGCAAAGCCCTCCGCAAGATTTTTTACAAGCCGGCAGCGAAGTTGATGAGGCGCATATTCAAAGCATGATTGACGCACGCGCACAAGCCAAGGCCAGCAAAGATTTCGCTGAGGCTGACCGCATTCGCAAAGCCTTGGGCGATATCGGTGTGGTGCTGAAAGACTCGGCACAAGGCACACAATGGGAGCGTGCCTGATGGCGACGACATTACCTGTCAAGCGTGCTGTTCCCACTTACTGGGAGGAGGCTTGCAAGCATTTGGCCAAGAAAGACCGCGTCATGCGCCGCCTCATTCCACAGTTTGGCGATGCATGCTTAGAGTCTCGCGGTGACGCCTTTGTCACCTTGGCCAGAAGCATTGTGGGCCAACAAATTTCTGTTAAAGCCGCGCAATCGGTGTGGGACAGGTTTGCCGCCTTGCCCAAAAAAATCACGCCGGCTTATGTGCTCAAACTCAAAGTAGACGATATGCGCGCGGCGGGTTTGTCAGCCCGCAAGGTTGAATATTTGGTTGACTTGGCGTTGCATTTCTCCAATGGCACTGTTCATGCAGGCCACTGGGCAGACATGGATGACGACGCCATCATTGCCGAGTTGGTCACCATTCGTGGCATAGGGCGTTGGACGGCAGAGATGTTTTTAATGTTTTATCTGATGCGCCCCAATGTCTTGCCTCTGGATGATGTGGGTCTGATCAACGGTATCAGTCACAACTATTTCTCTGGTGAATCTGTCAGTCGCAGCGACGCGCGTGAAGTGGCCGCAGCTTGGGCACCGTACTGCAGCGTTGCAACTTGGTATATTTGGCGGTCGCTTGACCCGCAACCGGTGGCCTACTAGGCCTATTCGCAAAGCGGTCACAGCGCAAGGAGAGACGATTGGCGAAAAAAACATTTCTCGATTTCGAGCAACCCATTGCTGAACTCGAAGGCAAGATAGAAGAGCTCAGGTATGTGCAAACCGAATCTGCTGTCGATATTTCAGATGAGATAGAGCAACTCGCCAAAAAAAGTCAGCAACTTACCAAAGATATTTACAGCGATCTCACGCCTTGGCAAGTCACCAAGATTGCGCGTCACCCCGAACGCCCGTACACCCTCGACTACATCTCTGAAATCTTCACCGACTTTGTGGAGATGCATGGCGACAGGCATTTCTCCGATGACCTGAGTATCGTGGGAGGTTTGGCGCGTTTCAATGGCAATGCTTGCATGGTGCTGGGTCAGCAAAAAGGGCGCGACACCAAAGAGCGCACAGCGCGCAACTTTGGCATGACCCGACCCGAGGGCTACCGCAAAGCCCTGCGGTTGATGAAGACAGCAGAAAAATTCAAGCTGCCGGTGTTTACCTTTGTGGACACGCCCGGCGCTTTCCCGGGCATTGACGCCGAAGAGCGTAGCCAGTCTGAGGCGATCGGGCGCAATATTTTCGAGATGGCGCAACTTCAGGTGCCCATCATCACCAGCATCATTGGCGAGGGCGGTTCGGGCGGCGCTTTGGCCATCAGTGTGGCCGATCAACTGTTGATGTTGCAGTACTCGATTTACTCCGTCATCAGCCCCGAGGGCTGTGCGTCCATTTTGTGGAAAACCTCTGAGCGCGCATCCGATGCCGCTGATGCTTTGGGCATCACGGCTCACCGCTTAAAGGCCTTGGGCTTGGTCGACAAAATCGTGAATGAACCTGTGGGCGGGGCACACCGCGACACCAAACTCATGGCCTCGCAGCTCAAGCGCGGACTCAATGACGCATGGCGTCAAGTGGCTGACCTCAAGCCCAAAGAGCTGCTTGACAGACGTTACGAGCGCTTGCAAAGCTATGGTCGATTCACCGACACCAAAGCCGAATCACGCTGACTTGGCGCCTCCCTCTTTAGCGCACTTTTCACCGTCTTTGCCTTTCGCTGTCGCCTTGAGCGGCGGCGCAGACTCTTGTGCCTTGCTGTTGGCTTGCGTGCGGCGTTGGCCCATGCAGGTGCGTGCGGTTCATGTGCACCACGGTTTACAGGCGGCGGCAGATGACTTTGCTGCCCATTGCCAAATCTTGTGTGACTTGTGGTCTGTGCCTTTGGTGATCACCCGTGTTCAAGCGCACGCTGCCAGCGGCGAAAGCCCTGAAGATGCTGCCAGGCTTGCCCGCTACCAAGCCTATGCGCAAGTGTTGCAAACCCATTGGGGAGGTGCCATTCAAGACATTGCCTTGGCGCAACATGCTGACGATCAGGTGGAAACTGTGTTGCTGGCATTGACGCGGGGAGCCGGCTTGCCAGGCTTGTCGGCCATGCCCGCACTGGCCGAGCGTGGGGGCTTGCGTATTCATCGCCCTTGGTTGGATGTGCCATCTCAACAACTGCGCGATTGGTTGGTGCAAGAGGGCGTGACCTGGATTGAAGACCCGACCAACCAAGATCAGCGCTACACCCGCAACCGCATCCGCCATCAATTGCTCCCAGCACTTGACAAAGCATTTCCTTCATTTCGTCAAACCTTTGGCCGTAGCGCACGGCATGCAGCACAAGCACAACTGGTTTTAGATGACATGGCCCTCATCGATTTGCAGCACACCGGCACGCCGCCTCAGTTGTTGGCTTTGCAGAAACTCAGCGCCCCGCGTCAAGCCAATGTGCTTCGCGCTTGGTTGCAGCAACGGCAAGTCGCTTGCAGCACGGCGCAACTCGATCAACTGCTGCACCAAATCGACGCTTGTCGTACACGCGGGCATCAGATTGATATCAAAGTAGGCGAAGGCTTTGTGCGCCGAGTCGAAGACCACATCGATTGGTACAATTGAAAGCTTTCGCATTCACATAACAACAACTACGATGGCCTTGATTGTTCACAAATACGGTGGCACCTCTATGGGCACCACCGAGCGCATTCAACATGTTGCCAAACGCGTGGCCAAGTGGGCCAGGGCGGGGCATCACATGGTGGTGGTTCCTTCGGCCATGAGTGGCGAGACCAATCGCCTTTTGGGGCTGGCCAAGGAATTGGCACCCAGCGGCAGCCAAACAGACTATTTCCGAGAACTCGACGCCTTGGCCGCCACCGGCGAGCAAGCCTCTTCGGCTTTGTTGGCGATTGCCTTGCAAGCCGAGGGCTTGCCTTCTGTTAGCTATGCGGGGTGGCAAGTGCCTATTCGCACCGACAGTGCATTCACCAAAGCGCGAATTGAATCTATCGATGACGCGCGTGTGCGTGCCGATTTGGCGGCAGGCAAAGTGGTCATCATCACTGGTTTTCAGGGCGTGGACGCCCACGGCCACATCACCACCTTGGGGCGGGGTGGCTCGGACACCTCGGCGGTTGCGGTGGCCGCAGCCATGAAAGCTGCCGAGTGTTTGATTTACACCGATGTCGATGGCGTGTACACCACCGACCCGCGTGTCGTGCCCGAAGCGCGCCGTTTGCACACCATCAGCTTTGAAGAAATGCTGGAGATGGCATCTTTGGGCAGCAAGGTCTTGCAAATTCGCTCGGTGGAATTTGCCGGCAAATACAAAGTGCCTCTGCGTGTATTGTCCAGCTTCACCCCTTGGGACATAGACATTCATGAGGAAGCCAAGTCTGGCACTTTGATTACTTTTGAGGAGGATGAACAAATGGAACAAGCCATCGTATCGGGCATCGCCTTCACCCGCGATGAAGCCAAAATCTCCATCATCGGCGTGCCCGACAAGCCGGGTATCGCCTTCAAGATTTTGGGCGCGGTGGCGTCTGCCAATATTGAAGTGGACATGATCATTCAAAACATCAGCAAAGGTGGATTGACCGATTTCAGCTTCACCGTCAACCGCAACGACCATGCGCGAGCGATGGAATTGCTTAAAACCCAAGTCATGGCGGACTTGGGTGCGGCGGAAGTTTTAGGTGACGCCAAGATTTGCAAGGTGTCGATTGTGGGTATTGGTATGCGCAGCCATGTGGGTGTGGCCAGCAGGATGTTTGAATCTTTGAGCACCGAGGGCATCAATATTCAGATGATTTCCACCAGTGAAATCAAGACCTCTGTGGTGATTGACGAGAAATACCTAGAGTTAGCGGTGCGTGCCCTGCATAAAGCCTTTGACTTAGAGCAGAATCAGGCATAATAAATCTGCTGGAAACGTGACCGAGTGGCCGAAGGTGCTCCCCTGCTAAGGGAGTATAGGGTGTAGAGCCTTATCGAGAGTTCGAATCTCTCCGTTTCCGCCAGCTACCCAATGAATACGCCCCTTACGGGGCGTTTTCGTTTGCTACATACCATAAAACATACCAATAAGTTGCCGCCTGAATCGACTGCCTGATTGGTTCTTGCTTTACAAATTTTTATATTGAACCTGTTGGCAATGACCCGCACCACAAGCCAAAAGGTTGGAGTGATTACCGAATCGGTTTTAGAGCCAGAATCTTTTTTGCATCATCAAGCGAGGGGATGTTGATCCAGTGCCCTGAGCGAAAAAATTTCTGCCTTGGTAAAAACCGCCAAAAGGTTCCTTTTACCCACCCATTGACTGTTCGGTACGCCTCAACGTCCCACACCCATTTGTCAACAATACAAATTTGACCAACAGGAAAGCGCTTGTTGCTGGAAAAATAAAAAAGTATCAGGTTAAGCAGATACTCGCGTGTTGAAAACGAGTAGTAGTGGCCACCAAAGAAGGTGCTGTTAGTTTGGGGGTAGCAGGCATCAACAATGGTCTTTGCGTCTTCAATGACGGTTAAATCGTCGATGTCTGGGCATATGTTTGCATACCAATGCTCAGGGCCATGAATCTCTGAGCGAGTTCCACCCCAAAGGGTTTGACGTCTGCCATCTTGCTTGGGAAATAAAGACATTTAAAACTCCAATTTAGCCACTTTGACGAATGTCTGGGTGTGGCAATCAGGAACAAATCCACCCATGAAAAAAGCCCTCGTCAAGAGGGCTGAAACCCGCTTGGTTGCCTGTTAGGCCGCATCCAGCTTTCGCTGTGACCACCTTGCCCGGGTGGGGCAGGTTGGCGGTGGGTTAACCCACTCTCTTGATGAATCATTAACTTAACGTTATGAGCGTTTATTTAGTTGACAAACTGGAGTCGGCAGTTAACCAGCATTACAGATGTGGCGGTGCTATGCGCTACTTGTCACAGGCTGGCGCACTCATCAAAGCCGCCCATGTCAGTGGAAGCCATGAAGATAGTCAACGATTATTGTTAAGAAATTGGCATGATGGAAAATTCTTAACCTGCTGTTAAAGAATATAAGAATTGGTATTTCAACCTTAAAAAAATGTGTATGGCAAAGGGTGCTTTATTGGCAAAGTTATGACTCTATGATGCGCCTGCGCACGCACGGACAAAGCCATCAAAAGTCTTTGGGGTCTAAACACAATTCCCCATATGAAATCTAAGGATCAGTGAAGTAAAAAGCATAGCTTGTAAAGATGCAAATCAGTAAGGAAAAATAAACGAATGTGTAAGTGATATGCTTTTCACATCTGTACCTTCTCTATTGTAATAAGAAGTGAAGTCCAAAGAGACTTTCGATGTGCTGGTGCTCAGCGTACTCATGCCAAAACCATAGCTGAATCCATTACCACTTGCAGTATGTTTTCCACTGGGTATATTTGATCCACGTTGCTGATAACTGATATGTGTTAATCCTGCTCTCGCGAAAGCATTGATGCCAGCTTTAAAGCTTATTTCAGGTTTGTAATAAAGCCCCAAGATGTATGGAAATGTTACTTCTGTAACAGTTCCTCCGTAAGTTTCTTTACTTGACCTCACATTTACAGATGCTATTGCTTCAAAATTGTTTCGAGACAATGCAAACTTCAAATGTTGAGGAGTGAATTTTGGAAAGTCATCTTCTTTAAAAGTTAGTTTAGAGTAGCCAACATCAAAATTTAAAGGCTCTGCGCCCGCACCAGCGACAAACAGTCCAGCAAACAAAAAAATTCCCAGTTTTATAGAACTTTTCATAAAAACTTTCATAAGATACAGACATGTGATTCGGTGTCGTTATGTGAATCTTTAACATTTTCACAATATTGACGGTTAAATTACTGGCGTATAGCTATGTGTGATTAATTAAAAGCCTAATTAGTCCATGACGCGCATGCGCGTGTGCGCGATGTGTGCTGACATGGGTGGGACGGGAGCGCACACAAAAACTCCAGC
>Ga0209768_10001731_pt1 | contig 13787 bp, 16 predicted proteins | sample LauGreSBDMM110SD_3_FD_187564 | JGI IMG/M metagenome (GOLD analysis project Ga0209768, IMG submission 187564) | Freshwater lake microbial communities from Lake Michigan, USA - Sp13.BD.MM110.SD (SPAdes) (version 2) | ecosystem: Environmental > Aquatic > Freshwater > Lake | place: Lake Michigan... | reverse complement strand
TTCGTAAGACTTATAATTGGATCAAGGAGCAAATTAACAAATGAAAATACTCGTTCTTGGATCTGAAGGTCAAATTGGATCTTATTTAACTGAATATCTTCGGGACAAAGGACATGATGTTACTGAGTTTGATGTTGTAAACGGAGAAGATCAAGATCTTACAAAGATTCCAAATCCAAAACTTCAACATGATATTCGTATTTCTGACTTTGTATTCTTTCTTGCATTTGATGTTGGTGGATCTAGGTATCTAAAAAAATATCAACATACTTACGATTTTATTAATAATAATACTAGATTGATGGCAAATGTCTTTCAATGGTTGAAAGAGTATCGTAAACCATTCGTCTTTGCATCATCTCAAATGAGTAACATGAGTTACTCTCCATATGGTGTTTTGAAAAATGTTGGTGAATTGTATACTAAATCAATTAATGGGTTGACGGTAAAATTTTGGAATGTTTATGGTGTAGAAAACGATAAAGAAAAATCTCATGTAATCACAGACTTTATTCGTAAAGGATTTGAGGAAGGTGAATTTGAAATGATGACTGACGGCACAGAAGAACGACAATTTCTTTATGCAGAAGATTGTTGTGAGGCCCTGGAAACTATTATGAATTGTTATACAGATTTTAAACCAAATGATCCTCTTCATATTACAGCATTTCGTAATGATTCTATTAAATCTGTTGCTGCAATAATTCAAGGGCAATTTAATTTGATTGGTAAGTACAATGTAAAAATTAAACCAGGGATTGCTAAAGATAGTATTCAGTTAGATAAAAGAAATGAAGCAGACAATTATATTCATGGATGGTGGTTGCCCAAAACAAATTTAGAAACTGGTATTGCAAAAGTGTTTAATAAAATTAAAAAGGAGTATCTCTAATGACAATGTTAAATGTTGAAAAACTGAATAAAGTCGTAGAACATTTTGATATAGATGCAGAAGAATATCCAATCTGCGTAGAAACTGGAACTTATATGGGAGATACGGTTCGCAATATGCAACCATATTTCAAACATTTTCATACCATTGAAATTTCAATGAATCTCTATAATAATTTTATTGCAACACATCCTCCCTACGGAAATGTTAAAGCTCATTATGGAGATAGTACAAATATAATCCCAGAACTTTTAAATAAATTTAATGAAACTGAAAAATGTGTATTTTGGCTTGATGGACATTTTTCACATGGATGTACATCCAAAGGAGAAAAAGATGTTCCTCTTTTAGAAGAATGTAAAATAATCGATGAACTTTACAAACCAGATGCCGGTTTGATTTTGATCGATGATCTTAGACTTTTTGGAACAACTCATGCTGAAGACTGGGAAGAAATTACAATTGAAAATGTTCTTGATTGTTTCCATAATTTTGATGTACATCAGTTATCTTTAGATTCTTTAGATGAAGATTGCTTTTGCATTTACATTACAAGAAAAGATGTTGAATTTACTCAATGACGTATTCAATTTCTCATTGGTCTGGGAGAGTTGGTAACAATATTCAACAGACAGCAAATGCCATTATGTTGGCTGAAGCAACGAAAAATACTTTCGTTCAGTCTCTAGATCATGAAATTATTAATAAATTTTCTATTAAATTTGGAGAGAATCAAGATTCTGGATCTGGTAGATTTTACACTTGGGAACCAATTGTAAACTGTGGTAACAAGTCTTTGGATGGTAGCAATGAGATTGGTGTGAGTAAAGATCATGTGTATTCAAATATGAGGAGAATATGCAAAGAATACATTTATCCTCACCTCAAAGTTCCTGAACTGGAATCACTTGATGATAATACCCTAGTAATTCATATTCGTGGTGGAGATATTATTGCACATGAATACCCAAAAGATGCTCCGCATAATTACGTTCAAAATCCTTTATCATATTATCTTGCTTTAATTGAAGATTTTGAGAAAGTTATTATCGTTGCTGAAAAAGAAAATAACAATCCTGTTGTTCCTGAGTTGCAAAAAATTGACAGATTAAAATTCCAATCCCTTTCAATTGCTGAAGATTACGCTACTCTTTTGGCAGCAAAAAATTTAGCTACTGGAGGAGTTGGAACTTTTGCTGTATCGGCAGCTTTGTGCTCAAAAAATATTAAAAATCTTTTTTCATCTAATGTGTACTTGACAGAACATTTAAATTGTTCTATGTTGTATGATACAGACGTTACAGTTTATGAGGTAGAACTTGATGAATATATTCCAGTATATCCTTGTAGCTGGATAAATGATACTGAACAGAGAAAATTAATGTTAAAATATCAATTGTCAAAATGAAAATATTTGTAACTGGGTGCGCTGGATTGTTAGGCGCAAATTATACAAGGAATCTAATTGAAAATAATCATCAAGTTATTGGTATTGATGATCTCTCTGGTGGATATAAAGCATTTGTTCCAAAGGGAGAAAATTTTAGTTTTGTAAAACTTAATCTTGAAAAAAGAAAAAAAGTTGTAGAACTTTTTGAAGAACACAAACCAGATATTCTAGTTCACTTTGCTGCTTATGCTGCAGAGGGGTTGTCTCCTTTTATTCGTAATTACAATTACCGAAATAATCTTGTTTGCTCTGCTAATCTAATTAACGAATGCATTGCTCATAATACTAAATTTATCTTCACATCTAGTATGGCTGTTTATGGTGAACAAGAACCTCCATTCACTGAGGATAAAAAACCACAACCAATCGATCCTTATGGAATTGCCAAGTATGCTGTAGAGTGTGATTTGAAACTTGCACATGAACAATTTGGACTTAGTTATAACATCGTCCGTCCTCACAATGTTCTAGGAGTGTATCAGAATATTTGGGATAAGTATCGTAACGTGATTGGCATTTTCATTCGTAAGGCATTGAACGGAGAACCAATTCTTGTTTATGGAGATGGAGAACAGACTCGTGCGTTCTCAGATATTAAATATTATATGAAACCATTTGATAAACTGCTCATAGATTATAACGGTGAGACATTCAATATTGGGGCAGATAAATATTTTTCACTAAATGAAGTTGCCGAAACTGTTCAGTCGATTGCTAATAAATATGGTTATGTGGTTCCGATTGAACATGGTGAACCTCGCCATGAGGTAAAACATGCGTATTGTGATCATACAAAAGCAAAAACTATGCTAGACTTTAAGGATGAGACTGATCTTTATAATCTGATTGAAAGTGTATTTGTTTGGGCTATGACTCAACCAAATAGAAAGGTTAAAAAAATGGAATATGAAGTCACTAAAAACATCTATGATTATTGGAGAAACTAATGATTAACTCTGAATATATAAATCCTAACACTTACTTTAAAGAAAATTACGAAAATCTTAGAGTTAAATTTGACACTGCAGAAAATATTGAACAGAATTATTCACAGTCTCTTCAAGATATTTTTGTTCTAAGTGTTCTTAATGGAAAAAAGAATGGTACGTATCTTGAAATTGGTGGTGCTGATGGTATTGGAATTAACAATACCTATCTTTTAGAATCTCAATATGATTGGACTGGAATAGCTTTTGAATGGTTGGATCCAGGTTGGAATAGTTATGTTTCGAAAAGAAAGAATCCTTGCCTATGTGAAGACGCAACAAAAGCAGATTACACAAAGATTCTAAAAGAATATAATTTCCCTAAGCAAATTGATTTCTTACAGGTTGATATTGAACCCGCACAACAAACTTTAGATTCACTTAAAGCAATTCCTCATAATGATTATAGATTTTCTGTAATTTGTTTTGAGACTGCAATATACATCGGACAAGATCCTCATGTTCAACAAGAACAAATTGATTTATTAGAATCTCTTGGATATGTGCTGATTGCTAAGAACGTTTCTAATGTGGGCAATGATCCATTTGAAGACTGGTGGGTTGATCCAACTGCAGTTGATATGAACAGACTTACTCCTTATATCGAAGGTGGATTTACTGGTGGTAGAGAAAAGCGATGTCTAGAAGTTATTTACAAAGGTTAAAAAATGAAAGTATTCGATTCGTTTATCTTCTTCAATGAGTTGGATTTGTTAGAACTGCGTCTCAATATTTTAAATGATGTTGTTGATTATTTTGTTTTAACCGAATCTCCTTTCACTGTAAGTGGAAATGAAAAATCTTTGTATTATCAGGAGAATAGAGATCGTTTTAGTAAATTTAACGACAAGATTATTCACAACATTACTGAAGATATTCCAAATGACTTTAGTTATTATCTTGTAAAAAAGCCATTTCACACCGATTACGGTAGTACTGATGAAAGTGGAATAAGGTATATTGATTTGCCTATTCGGTTTCAGAGAGCTGTTTACAATCGTGAATGTAGTGCCTATGGACTTCTAAAAGCAGGTATTGCTGATGAAGACATCGTAATGACAAGTGATGCTGATGAAATTATCAATCCACATGTAATTGAAGATCTAGATTGGTTTGATTCAACATGTAATTATGTTTCCTTACAAAGAGCGTTCTACTTCAAACTCAATTGTCTATATGAAGAAAATTGGAAAGGTACTAGACTTTGTACATGGAAACATCTTAAAACAACTACTGTAGATAGACTTCGCACTAACTGGAGAGAAGCATATCAAATTGAAAATGCTGGATGGCACTTTAGTTTTCTTGGTGATGCTGATAATGTTCGTTTGAAACTTGCTTCATATGAACATACTGAAAATAATATTTCTTCTAATGTTGATAATATGGAACAGAGGATAGAAGAAGGACTTGATCCTATTGGACGTTCAAATAGATTAATCGATGTTCCTATTGACAATTCATATCCAGAATATATTATTAATAATCAAGAAAAATATACACAATTTATTAAACCATGAAATTGATAGAGGGAGTATCTCTTTCTAATCTTTGTGATTATTCTTTTGGAGATCAGTCTGGACAATGGGGAAATATTTACACCTCTTTTATGAAAGAAGCAAATCTTACAAACGTTGAGTTTGTTTCCAAGTTATTTGAAGTGAAGAAAAGTCGTGATTATATGACTTTGTTTATTGATAATATTCGTTTATATAAAAGACATATTGAGGAAGTAAGTGAGTCTGATCGTCCTTATATAGACTCTCTTCATGCTAAAAATGATCTACTTAATTTATGTGGAAATTTTCCAAACATGAAATTTATCATTTTTACAAATTTGGAAGATACTCCTACTGATGATTATATTTTTGATGCCATCCCTGAGAATGTTTTGTGTATTTCAGCAGTAAATGCTATCTCTCATGGAGGTAAAGTCATTCCAGCTCCTTATGGTGTTCAAAGAAGAATGACTTCACAGGACAATAGAATTGAAAACCTCACAGAATATATGTTGTTTCCTGAGGTATCTTATTTTAATCTTCTTTATGTCAGTCATAATGAAAGTTCTCACTTAGATAGGGTAAAAACCAAATCTTTGTTTGTTGATAAAGATTGGGCGGTAGTGGATAATCAAAGAGTTGAATATAGAGAATTTCTTTCAAAACTCAGGAGATGTAAATTTATGCTTTGTCCTAGAGGAAATGCTATAGATTGTCATCGTAATTGGGAAGTTCTTTATATGAAAAGAGTTCCTGTAATGAAACGTTATTCATATCTTGAAGTTTTGTTTAAAGATTATCCTGTTCTTTTTGTTGATAATTATTCTGAGATCACAGAAGAATTATTAATTGCTAACGATAATCTCTACCAAGAAGCAAAAAATATAAATCATGAAGGGTTGATTTTATCAAACTTCTATAATAAAATTGTATCTAATAACCTAATTTAAATCATGCCATTTTCACCTTTTAACTCTATTGAAATTGAATTCTTTAATAAAATTAAAGAAGACATTTCTGTTGTATTTGATATTGGATTGAGAGATGATATCGATTACCTAAAAAATTCTTTTGATAAATCTAGAGAATTTCATATGTTTGAACCAGATCCAAATTTTGTTCTGAGTTGTTACAAACAACTTGAAGATCTTGAAGCTCCTGATAATATTGAAAATGAAATTTATCTTAACACCTTTGGGTTGGGTGAACAAGAAGGAGAATTAGCATACTTTCCAAACACACAATCATTTGTTTTCAGAACGGTTCATACTACATCTCAAGATGTAGGAATATTTTTTCCAATTAAAACTTTGGATGGATATTGTAAAGAAAAAAATATAAAAAACATTGATTTTCTAAAAATAGATATTGAAGGAATGGAAATTGATTGCTTCAATGGTGGTAAAGAAATTTTAAATAACGGAACAAAAATAATTCAGTTTGAGTTTGCTTCTACCATGTTAGATAGAAAAATTTCTCCAGAAAATTATGTAGGGTGGTTTGATAAAAATATTTTTGATCTATATCTTCTTAGAGTTTCTCCTGAGCATCCTTATTATCCCGAAAATGATAAACTTCTGACACCATTGAATGATAACTTATATCAAGTTGTTAGACAGCATATGGTAGAGGCAAGTGGATGTAATTTAGTTGCTGTGCGAAAAGAATATTCTGAAAAAATCCTTTCATTTACAAATACTTAAAAATGACAAATAGAAAATTAGTAGTATCAAATTACTGCACAAATCTTCAATGGTTAAAAACTACACATGACTATGGTTTCTCTCCTCAAAATACTATAATTTATTCCAGAACTCCTGATGAGCATGGAGAAGATTTTTCTCATCTGGGTGAATATATTAAAAGTCCAAATGTTGGGGAAAATATCTATGATATATTTCGTTTCATAATCGAAAATTATGAAACACTTCCTGATATGAGCATTTTAATTAAGGGCAATCTATTCTCTAGGAAAAAAGATCAAACTCACAATCACCCAAAACCTGGGGAAGATTATGAGATTGATGAGTTTTATTATACAACCAGAGAAAAATTTGTAGAGTCTTTACAGACTGATAAGTTTTTGCCCATTGATAGATATCATCCAACTTCTTTATTTGGAGAAGATCAAACATTTGCACAACCAGTTCATTACGCTAATTTTTATTATAATAATGATGTAGAGACAAGATACTTTGGAGATTTTCATGAAATCTCTAATGCATTTTTTGTTGATCCTCCTAAGAGAGATGTAATTCAATTTGCTCCTGGCGGTAACTATGCAGTTCCAAAAGAAACTATTTTAAAATATAGCAAAAGTTTCTATCAAAAACTTCAAGAGATTGTATCTTATGTACCAAATTCTCCATATGTAAGAACTTCTGGAGAGTCTTACTTATGTGAAAGGTTTTTGTATTATATCTGGACAGAAAATTTGATTGAGAAGCAATGATCACTTTAACTACAATTTTGTATGAGAAAAACTTTAGATTTCATCTAAAAGAAAATTCTTGGTTTAAGAATTTCAAAAGCAACTATATTACTAAAAAAAGATTACTCGTTAATAATTTAAATTCAACTCAAGAATTTGAGGATATTTTAAATGAACTTTATGATTCAGAAGAAGTTGAATTAATATACATCGATGATTATGCTGAAGAGGTGATTGACTTTTTTAAATTAAATATAAAGGAAGGAGAACTGGGATATAACTATACTGTTCCATATTTTGTAAATATTTTTACCTGTAAAACTCCTTACTTTTTTAATGTAAGTTCTGATTGTTGTGTTGATATTTGCGTTAAAGATAGTTTCTTTGAAAAATCAATACGTCTTTTAGATCAAGATAATAAGTATGCTGTTACAAGTCTGTCTACAGAAAAGGACTGGAGTGTTCATGGTTATCCATCTTTTACCTCATGGGAATCTGAACAAATATATGGAAGAGATATAACCTGCCAAGGAGAATGGGAACAAGTTAATATTCCTGGATTTACAAAAGAACAAGAACTTGAAGATTTTTGGTGCAGTGCAACTTTTTGGGATGGAGTCTTTATAGGACATGTTCAGAAATTAAAAGAGATTGATTATCAAGAATGTTTTGGATCAAATCCAATTCAAGCTGTTGCTCCTTATGGCGGCAAGGGTGCCTTTGAAAATAGAATTGCCGATTATCTGATGTATAATAATGTGCATCGTGCAATGCTAAAGAGCAAAACTCAGTATGCCATGCACACTAATTCAGCACCTTGACTATTAATTGAAATCATGTTATTTTAATAGTACTTCACATTGCAAATATGTATCAATTAATTGAAAATTTTTTGAAATCCTCTAAAGAAATTGAAGATAGTATTTTTCCTTTTATTGCAAATAAAAAGAACTTTAATCCAGAGACAGATTCTGTTTATTATTCTGGACCTTACTGGGATGATAGTGAGATTATTGAGATTATTCATTCAGTAACAATGGGTAAGTGGTTATCGTCTGGAGAAAAAGTATATAAATTTGAACGTGAGTTTTCTAACAAGTTTAACTTTAAGCATTCTGTGATGGTCAACTCTGGAAGTTCTGCCAATCTAGTAATGTTTGCTGCCCTAAAAAAGCATTTTGGGTGGAAAGATGGGGATGAAATTATTGTTTGTGCTTGTGGATTCCCTACTACCATTGCTCCTATCGTTCAAAATGGACTTAAACCAGTTTTTGTAGACATTGATTGGACTGATCTGAATTGGGATCTCGAAGAAGTCGAAAAGAAAATTACAAGCAAAACAGTAGCAGCTATCTCATCTCCTGTTCTTGGTAATCCTTATAACGTAAATAATTTTGTTGATCTCTGCCGAAGAAAAAGTATTGCTGTTATCGCTGATAACTGTGATAGTCTTGGAAGTAAGTGGAGTGGAAATTATTTGACTGATTGTGCAGTTGCTGCTTCTTGCTCATTCTATCCTGCTCATCATCTTTGCACAATCGAAGGTGGTATGGTTTCTTCCAATGAGAAGGAGATTGTGGATCTTGCTCGTAGTTTTGCTTGGTGGGGTAGAGATTGTTACTGTGTTGGAGCACAGAATCTTCTATCTTGCGGAACTTGTGGTAAGAGATTTGATCGTTGGTTGAAAGACTATGATGGCGTGGTCGATCACAAGTATATCTTCTCTAATATGGGTTATAATCTCAAACCGTTGGATCTACAGGGTGGTGTGGGATCTGTACAACTTACAAAGTTTGATGAGATTCATAAACTTCGTAGAACGAATAAAGATAAAATTCAGTTTATTCTGGAAAAAATTCCTGGTGTTCGTGTTGTAAATGAACTTCCCCAAGCTGAAACAAGTTGGTTTGGAGTTCCTACCATTTGTGATACCAAAGAACTTAAGGAATCTTTGGTTGCTTTCCTTGAAAAGAGTAAGGTTCAAACTCGTAATTATTTTGCTGGAAATATTCTTCTACACCCAGGATATTCGCATCTAGATGATGCTAAAAAGTATCCAAAAGCAAATCAAGTTTTGGATAAAGTATTTTTTCTTGGATGTTCTCCCACAATCAATGAATCTATGATTGATTATATTGATCAAGTAGTTACTAAATTTATTGGTTGATATGGTTATAACTGAATTTTACTATGGACAAGGATTTGGAAATCAATTCTTTGCTTACGTTGTGACAAGAATGATTGCATACAAACGTGGATTTGAATATGGATTCTCTGGATTAGAAAACTTTGGAGATCGAAGATTCAATGATAAAGGTGTGTATTTTATGGATCTTGATTTGGGGAAGGGAGTTGTTGGCGGATTTAGTCCTCCTGGGGGCCCTCCCGATTCTTTACCAGATGGAATTGTAAACTATTACAGAGAGTATCGTCATGGACTTCACACTGATCCATATCTACAGACTGATATTCGTTTGACTGATAAAAATCTCTTTAAGATTTCAGAAAATACAAAAATCGATGGAAGTTTTCAATCAGAAAAATATTTCTATGATGAGATTGATTTAGTTAAAGAGTGGTTAAAAATCAAACCAGAATACAATCATTTTGATACTAATGGAGAAAATATTTGTATCATAAATTTTCGTGGAAGTGATATGATTGGTAATCCTGGATGTTGGTTGCCAAGATCTTATTATAATAATGCTATTACTGCAATGCTTGATTATAATCCAAATATGAAGTTTGCAATTGTAACTGAGGATGTAGAAACAGCAAACGATGTTCTACCTGAATACCCTGCATATCACAAAAATGTTGCTTGGGATTATGTCGCTATTAAAAATGCTAGACATGTAATTTGTGGAGCATCAACTTTTGCATGTTGGCCTTTATGGACAAGTGATACTTTAGAGTATTGTATTGCTCCTAAGTATTGGTTTGATCACAATAGATCCCAGGGATGGTGGTCTCTTGGGTCAAGCATATATAGTTATCCTAGTCATTATATGGACAGGGAAGGAAAACTTTTCACCCCAGAACAATGTAGAAATGAGTGGGAAGAATATAAATTGGTTTCAGATATCTATCAAGGTGACTTATGATTAATCTACCCAATGTAACATTATTTTGCATTTCATCGAATCAAGTTCCTGGTGCAATTTATGCTCTGAAGAAGAGTTTGGAAAAAATCACTTATGGGGCAGTGAAATTAATTACTCACACAGATCCTGGTAATCTCCCTGAAGGGATAGATTTTTGTAAGTCATTGTACGAAATTAAATCAATTCATGATTACAACTATTATTGCATCTACAATTTGTCTCAACATATTGATACTGATTATTGTTTACTTGTGCAACCTGATGGGTTCGTAATTAATCCTGAAAAGTGGGATAATGATTGGTTTAATTATGATTATATTGGTGCTCCTTGGATGATTGCACCTGATGCTTATTTGGATCCGTGGGGTAAAGGACATCGTGTTGGTAATGGAGGATTCTCTTTTCGCAGTAAAAAACTTCTTGATGTTCCTAAAAGAGCTTATGTTCACTTTGATGTAAATTGGGGAGACTTCTATAAGCATATGGATGTAGGATTTACATCTGAGGATGGAATTATCTGCGTTCATAATCGTCATATTTACGAAGCACTTGGATGCAAAATTGCTCCTATTGAAGTTGCTGCTAGATTCTCTCACGAAAGACAACTTCCCGAAACAGAAGGAATTGCTCCTTTTGGTTTCCATTATCATCTTCCCCCTGGTACTAAACTATGATTGGACATAATCACTTAGGTAAAAATGGACGTTTTGGTAATCAAATGTTCCAATATGCAGCAACAAGAGGAATTGCTGCTAGGCATGGATATGATTGGTGCATTCCCCCAGGTCCTGCTACTGATGAAGAGTTCTATGATGAAGAGAATCAACATAAACTTTTTATGGCATTTCAACTCCCTTCAGTGAAAGAAGTGAATTTGTTTCCTGCTCCTTATCGTCAAGAGAGTAGTTTTACATTTGATCAAGATTTGTTTGATAAATGTGAAGATAATATTAATCTTTATGGATATTTTCAATCTGAAAAATATTTTAAACATATTGAACAAGAAATTCGTAAGGACTTTATTTGGCGTGATGATGTGTGGGACATGTGTAAAGAAATTTTTGATGGTATTGTTCCTGATGGGAAAGCAATCTCATTACATGTTCGCCGCACAGATCATTTGATCAAGCCTACATATCATGCTTTACTTCCCATGTCATACTATGAAAAAGCACTTTCCAACTTTGATTCAAATCTTCCAGTTCTCGTTTTTTCTGATGATCCTGAGTGGTGCTCTCAACAACCACTATTTTCTGCCGATAGATTCTTAATTTCTGAAGGTGGAGACAACATTACAGATATGTGTATGATGTCAATGTGCTCTCATAGCATCATGGCAAATTCTACATTCTCTTGGTGGGGTGCTTGGTTAGCTGGACATGACAATGTTATTGGACCTACAATGTGGTTCGGTCCAGATGGACAAGATCCAAGAGACGTATTTGTTGATCGTTGGAAGTATCTTGAGGTAGACTTTGCTGATTGCCCATCTACGACAGCAGAGGCAAAAGATGTTGGAGTTGTAGCACCATGAGTGAAATTTCAGTATGTATTCCAACCTATGAATTTAGGGGAGAGGGTGTAAGATATCTAACAGAAATATTTGATGGACTTAGAAAGCAAACATTTCAAGACTTTGAAATTGTAATTTCTGATCATAGTAAGGATGATGAAATTCACGACTTCTGTGAAAAGAATAGTGAAGAATTTTCTATTACTTATATGAAGAACACAAATGATAGAGGATATCAAGCTTCAAACATTAATTGTGTAATTGAAAATGCTGAAGGAAGGATTGTCAAGTTAATCATGCAAGATGATTTATTTGTTGACGATACTGCACTTGAGAAGATTAAAAATGCCTTTGATGAAAGTGGGTGTAAATGGTTGTTCCATGGATTTACTCATACAACAGACGGAGTAGAAACTCATAGAGATTGTGTCCCTGAGTGGGCAGAGATGTTGCTTGATGGTAACAATTTGTTGGGTAGTCCATCCTGTGTTGCATTTTTAAACGAATCCAAAATGTATTTGGATCGTAAGTTAAAACTTTTGGTTGACACTGAGTTTTACCATAGAATGAGAGTGGAAAATGGATTGCCCTACATCATTTCTGATATTTTAATTGCCAACCGTGAACATGAGGCACGGACTAGTGCAAGTGGAATTGATTATGATGTAGTTCTTGAGGGAACTGATGGTAAGAGATGGTTGGTAAATAGTCAGGAACTTAATTACCTGCAACAAAAACATGCAGATTTTTATGAATTGAGGAGGTATCCAGATGAGACATGATTTAAAAAAAGCAACTTTTATTATTCCAGTTAGAGTTGAAACCGAAGATAGATTAAGAAACGTTGTTACTACTACTGCATTTCTTCTAGAAAATTTTGATACTAATATTATTATCAAAGAAGTTGATAGGGAATCAAACATTTCTAAGCATGTCATTCCCATTTTAAAAGAAATCATTGATGTCGATGTAAATATAAACCATATTTTTGAATGGAGTGAAGATCCTGTTTTTCATCGTCAGAAAATTTTAAATGAAATGCTTTCTGAATCTAAAACTGAAGTTGTTGTGAATTATGATTGTGATGTTATTCTTCCAATTGATTCTTACCTCACAGCATACATTGGAATTTTAGATAAAACATATGATGTGATATACCCATATGGACAGGGAAATTATCAGAAACAAGTTGATGCAGATGATGATACTGCCTCTAAGTTTTTAGAAACTGGTGATTATTCTGTGCTTGATGAGAAATCAAACATTCATACCTCAGACTTTGGATGGGCACAATTTTTTAATCGTCAAGTTTATATTGATGGTTTTATGGAAAATGAGAATTTTGTAGCCTATTCTCCAGAAGATAAGGAGAGATTTTACAGATTTGTGACACTGGGTTATAATGTAGGAAGAGTGCAAGATTTTGTATATCATTTAGAACATGCAAGAAGTGAAAATTCTTGGACACATAATCCACATATGGAATCCAACCATTACGAATGGTTGAAACTTTCCAGGATGAATAAGGAAGAATTAATTGAGTATTATTCAAATCAAGAGTATCTGAAAAAATATGTTAGCATTTAATCAAATTGGAAATCTGGGAAGACTTGGAAACCAGATGTTTGAGTATGCAGCTGTAAGAGGAATTGCAGATAAACATGGATATGAATGGTGTATTCCTCCATTCAATCGAACTGGTATTGAAAATTATAGTCTTCAACAATGTTTTAAGTTAGAATCAGTAAAGGAAGAGAACCTTAATTTCATCGAGCATTATCAATATGTACAAGAACCACACTTTCATTTCTCAGAAGAACTTTTTGAGGAGTGTCCTGATAATGTAAGTCTTCATGGATTCTTTCAAACAGAAAAATACTTTCAACACATTTCTGATGAGATTCGTAAAGAT
>Ga0209768_10001730_pt1 | contig 13797 bp, 16 predicted proteins | sample LauGreSBDMM110SD_3_FD_187564 | JGI IMG/M metagenome (GOLD analysis project Ga0209768, IMG submission 187564) | Freshwater lake microbial communities from Lake Michigan, USA - Sp13.BD.MM110.SD (SPAdes) (version 2) | ecosystem: Environmental > Aquatic > Freshwater > Lake | place: Lake Michigan... | reverse complement strand
GACAGCGTGTATCCCGACGGACATGTCGGGGACGGCGATGTACCGCTACCGGAGCCACTGTCCGTGTCCGAGGACGACGAGTACCCGGCATCTTGTCCAAGCTCGTCAAGTATGTCTGCATACCCACTCTCACTCGCAGCGGCTGCGGCCCGTTCGGCTGCATCAAGTGCTGCTTGTTGAGCTGCAGCGGACGCACCGCTTCCAAGAAGAGGGCCGTTTGCAGCACCCGCCGTTTGAGTGACAAAATAGGACACAAGCAGGGACTTAATATCCGCCTTGTTTGCCGTTACGAACGCTGAGTTTGTGCGCGTTCTCAGAAAGGTATCCACATTTGCTGTTGACAAAGGAGTGGTTGCCGGTTTATAGAACGTTGTATGGAAATCTCCCATCACGCTAGAGATCTCGCCATCTACGAGCTTCCTTTGGTACTCAAGAAGATCCGCATTGTATGCCGACATCTCACTTGGGGTCGGCGCGGGCCCCGTCGCTCGCTGGGTCGGCTTTACGGGCTTTGTTAGAGACTTGGCCGTTTCAAGGGCTTTTACGAGGGTAGCCGGCATGTGGTTTTCAACGATGGGTTTGTAATCTTCATTTCCATACGGCGGACCACGAAGAGCAATTGTGTCCTGAAATCCTTCGCGTGAAATGGACCAAAGAAACAGGAGCGCTGCAACAAACAGTAGAGCCCAAGTCCACGCCTTCATTACACTCTTACAAGACATTTCGCGCCGGAAGAAGAAGTGTGATGAGTACGGCAAAGAGTGCGGTGGCTGAGATGCCAATGGCTACGTACATCAGAGTATTATCTACCGGCGCCGGTTTGTCTGCATCCTTCTTCTCCTCCGGCTTGGGCGCTGCCGCTCGGATGGCCATCTGTCCCCACACAGTGTTCAGCGCATCCAAGTATCCAGACTGTGCCGCACCGTTTTGACCTTGAATGAAGTACCGTCTCAGGAACTCACGCACATCCGAGATGTTTGCCTTGACCCACGTCTCATCGTATGTCTCAAAGAACTTGTTAAGCTGAGCAAGGGTGATCGTGGATGTGGCCGGCTTGTACACCTGCCAATAGAAGGAGCTCATCACTTGGGCCACCGGACTGCTGTTCGTCCCGCTTCCATAGACGATCTTGATTTTTTCAGCATCGGACAGCGTTTCCGATTTGACGCCCACCTGTTTCTTGATACTCGTAAGCATTGACGGAGACATGATGGCAATCAATCTTGTTGCGGAGGCTGCCGTGTTTCCATACGGAGGTCCTTGAACCGAGGCAGTGTCCTCAAACGATTCGCGAGCTGTCCAGAGAAACAGGGTCACCGCTGCGGCGGCAAGGAGAAGCCACTTTGTCTTTGGTATCTTCATTGTCTTCCTACGAGAGGTTTTCTAAGCAGCCAGGGCTTTTTGTTTCGGAACACACGTCGTAGAATAAAGCCCCTGTCTTTCCAACCGTTCCGTAGTCTGCCTCACCTAACCGGCGGGGCTTTGTCTGTTGAACCAGAGGCGCATAATATCCTTCGGGAAGCGGCCCGCCTTTGCGAGGGTCTGCAGGGTTGTAGTTTTCTTCTTTGCGTCTATAGACTTCATCGCGCCCATTTCCCGGCTCCAGTGCTTTGCTTGGGTTGAATTTCACTTGTTCGCGTTCCCTAGCCGCCGCACTTCCCTCAGGCTGAATGCGAAACCCGTCCGCTAAGACCACGCGGAGCGCACCGGGATCAATAGGAGTTCCCGTGACGTCCGAGCTGGCAAGAAACCGTTCAATATCGGCAACAGTTGGCTTTGTCGTTGCTGGTTCGTACACCTTGTCGTAGAAGGCTCGGATTGCCTTCATATAATCGTCATCGTTAGCGCCGATGGGAACCTGTGCGTCAATCTTGCTTTTCCACACGGCATAGATCGGGGACTTTGGGTCTTCAGGCGGGCGCTGGACTGCAGTGGCAACACCTGCACTGCCTACGCCAAATTTGGCATTGCCTTCCGTGGAGGACTTGAACTCTGCGTCTACAAATGTTTCGCGCAAAGACCACACGACAAGGCTCAAAAAGACAGCGAGTGCGAACCACTCAATCATTATTATTGAACAACACAAAACCAAGTCTCCGTCTTGGGTGGAGCGGCGGGTGGTAGTATGGGCTGTGTCTTAGGACGAAGACTTCTGTCATCCGACGCATAGTCAAGCGCATAGATCCCCGATGCGATGGCCTTGTCCGACGACTCAACACCCTCCCACGAAGAGTTCATTGCGTCATACTTTGCGTGCAGTTCAGGGTTGCGAGGTGAAAATTCCTTGAACCCGGTTGCTGGCGTTTGAATTTCCAGCGCTCGGGTATAGGCAGCATACTGTTCTAGCGTTCGTCCGCCGTGGGCCTTGACAGGTTTTGCAGCATTCAACTCAGCGATGGACGTCATTTTTGTCACTTGCTTATATAAATGCCCACAACAGTTCTCCGTGGTGATGACAAGAAAGAGGAAGCCAAGGAGCTCCTGAAGAAGCAGCCTCTTCTTGTGTTGTTTTTTATGGATGGATGTCCCCACTGTGAGGCCAATAAGCCCGCGTGGGAGGAGGCGAAGAAGAAGGCGAATGTCCCGACAGTTGAGATTGAGGCCTCAGCAACCCCCGAGGAGGAGGCAAGTGGCTTTCCGACCATGAAGTACAAGAGCAGCGAAGGCACGAAGGAGACATCCGGCAAGAAAAATTCGGGCGATGAAATTCTGGAAGAACTGAAGGTTCCCAAGAAATCAACGGGAGGCAGACGACGACGTCTGGGTTCCCGTCGGCACGTCAATCGACGGGGAGGGAGGAAGAGCCGGCATCGTACCCTTAGCAGCTACGTAACCTTCTGAGAGCAGCTTGTCGGTGCGCTGTCCCTTGCCCATGAACTTCAGAAGGCCCCCGTGATCATCCGTGACCACGGTGTGGAAGTTGCGCTGGGCCTGAATCAACTGAAACACATCAGTTGTGTCCATGTAAATATTGGACGTCTTGGCAAAGGCCGCATTCACTTCATCGCGAATGTCCTTGCGCGTGACATCGGCGGCCGGAGGCAGCATAGGATTGTCCAAAATGTCTGTGAGATGAGGATTCATAAACGGGTTCTCATCCGACGGGCGGGTCTCCAAGTCTCCAGCATAGCCCGAAACAACAAGACCATTGCCGAAGGACTCCACGACCTTTCTCGCCTGCGGAAAGATAACATTCAGCACAATCGTCATGGCCATAACCAGGGGAATAATGAAAAGGTACAGCGGCTTCATACTGGACAAAAACAGCAGAACTCCGAGATACACAGAGAATCGCACGACTGCATTCAGTGCCTCAGAGACCGGCATATTGGCTGTAGGAACAAATTTATACCATGTATCCTGGCTGAGAAGGACACTTGGTTCGGAAAACCAAAAAGGTTCGGCTGACATCTCTCTTATCTTCACTTGCGAGACTTTTCACCGAGCTTCCTCTGTAGGCGTGCCATCATGCGAGCACGGCGAGCCTCGGGCGAGTTGGAAAGGATTTGGCGAGACGTGTTTCCCGTGGCCGGCTGCTCGCGCTGTCCAACCACCATCTCATTCATATACTTGCCAAACGAAGACGTCATCTTTGCCCGAAGCATTTCAATCTCACGAATGAGCTCCTGTTGGTTGATCTTCCCCGACGCAATACGATCCTTCAGGATTTCCTGCGCACGGTTCATGATCTCCTTCAGTGCATCGCTGTCTTGCGGGTTGCGCATGAGACGAATCAGCTCATCGGGGTCTTCTAGGTTGATATCCAGCTCTTCAAACCGAATAGACTGCACGAGATCGCCAATCACGGCGGCGAGGCGAGTGTTCATAACCAGATCAAGAATCTCCTTGAGAGAGTTCTGCGTCTCCTCGTCTTCCAGAATGGACATGACCTCGTCTTGGCGTCCGCCGGGAATGGCGCCCTTGATCTGCTCAAAGATCGCAGCAAACTTCTCCTTCGGGTTTCCATTGAGCACGGAATACATGAGTGCCATGCGGACCTTCTGCCACGCCTCGTCCGATCCGTCCCACTTGACCTGAATACCCGGGAACAGCTCAGGTGCAGTGTCCTTATCCGTGAAGAGCGTATTGTCCTTCTTCACAATCATCATCAAATGGGGAAGGAGTTCCTTCTCAATGTGAGCAAAGAGTTCATCGGTTGCCTTTGGAAACTTCGTCTCCGGCATGCGGTCCTTAAAATACTGAAGCAGGGACCTCAGGTGCTCCATTTATAGTTGTAGGAGAGTAGTCTTGTAAGCAAATTATAACTCGCGGCGTGTCTTGGTCGCAAGAAAGTGATAGAACATTGAGAAAAGGAAGACCACGAGAAACAGCAAAATCCGTGTCCCAATCTTCATCTCGTCCTCGTCGTCGTCCATATCGTAGAAATCAAGAACCATTGATCATCTAGGGCGGCCAGTCTTTAAGCAGAACGATTGCCACCGCGACCGGCAAACTCGGCCTTCTGCTTGTTCGTCAGACAGACACAGCCTAGGTCGCCCGAAAAGGGAGAGGGGCAACACTCGGCACTCTGCTTGTTGTTAGCAAAGGCGTACAGGGGCGAGTCGTCTGTCTGATCATACGGGTGCTTGGGGGTGGGCAGCGGCTCCGTGCCGAGGACGGGGGAGCTTGCGGAGTAGCCCTGAACAGATCCCATCTCAACAGGCATACCGATCTCCTTCTGCATAAACTTCTCCTTCACTGCAGGCTCAGTGGACAGCATTGTAGAGTTGACAAAAAGCCCTGCGAGGAGGGCGGCAACAAAAAAGGCAATGAGGGCTGTGCTTTTCTTCATACTTGTGTTTGTGGAGAGAAAAGAGTGTTCGCTGGGGGCAAAACGGATTTATGCGAGACAAACGAAGGGACCGGCACAATGGAGACCCCTGATTACAGCTCAATGTATCTTGCAGACCTTAAGCTTATCGCCAAGACCCGCCGCATCAAAATGTACTATATCAAGTCCAAGGAGGAACTGGTCAACCTTCTCAATATGCCCGAGCTCCCTCAAGCTATGAAGGTGGAGAAGATGACAATTCGCGAGCTTCGCCAAGAGGCGAAGACGAGGGGTGTGCCCGGTATTTGGGGACGGCGCCGAGGAGATCTTGTGAACATTCTATTTCCCGAGAACCTCCAGCAGACCACCCCGAACGAGGATAACCAGAATGAGGGCAAGACACATGAACATCATCAGCCAGAGGAGCATGACCCCAAATAGGTAGGGGTAGAGGATGTTGAGTACTCTTGAAATAAGTGGACGCAGAACCTCTGTTTCCAGTGCCGTCTGCATCTCGGCTGACTTTAATTTTTCAACGACGTCGTGAATGAGTGGGTCCAGAAACTTCGTCATTGCGAAATTTGTCTTTCCGTCAGTATAAACATAGAATGAAGCTTACGCAACCGAAACTCGTCCGCCTGGGCATGGTGCTTGCTGGCGTCGTCATCCTTTATACTCTGTTCACGTCCTATGGTAGTGCGAAGGGCTCCCTGCTCGACCGCGCCGAGGAGCTGGGTGGCCTCGGCCCCTCCGGTCCGATTTCTGAGGCCGGCCCCGGTATGGGTATGCCCTTTAGCATGGGAGGCAACGCCGCCTCTGCTGCCGGCCTGCAGGGACGCACCCCCTCTTCCCAGCAGACGTACCAAGAGACGACTCTGAATTCGGATGAGCTTCTCCCCAAGGGAACGATCGGCGCCTCGTGGGCCGCCGTGAACCCCTCGAGTGGCGACGACCTGAAGGGACAGAACTTCCTGCAGTCCGGATACCACTCCAACATCAACATCATTGGCATTGCGCAGACCAACCGGAACCCGACGTACGACATCCGTGCGGAGCAGCCTAACCCGCAGGGACAGGTCGGCCCGTTCCTGAACACGACCATTGATCCGGACCCTTTCAAGTCCACCCGCTCGCTGGAGGGACTTTCGGCTTAAATCTCGTAGTTAAGTAATGTTGCCTGTAGCCATTGGCGTAACAACCGTCCTAGCCCTTTCGTACTTTGCAGGGCCTAGAAACACATCGCCCATGACAGGTCCAGACGGAAAGACGTACGAAATTCAGAATCTTCCCAACAAGGAAGAAGCCGTGAAGCGTATGGCGGGGATCTGCGAGAAGCTTGATAAATTACGGGCTAGCTATGCGAGTGAACCGGCTCTGGTCGCGGATCCCCCGATTGCTCGCTTTCTTGCTCGGTTTCGGCCGGATTCTTTCGTAGAGAATGACATGTCGTCCAAGGACACATCGTATTCCGAAAACAAGGGGCAGAAGATCGTGGTCTGCCTACGGGACAAGACACGGCCCCCCGAGTATCCGTTGATTGAAGAGAATACTGTCATGTTCGTCATGCTTCACGAAATGGCGCATTTGATGACCGAGACCATCGGACACACACAGGAGTTTTGGACAAACTTCAAGCGTCTTCTTCACGATGCCGTCAAGATCGGAATTTACACATCTGTGAATTACGCGCAGACACCCACGCCGTATTGCGGAATGCAAATTACGGATAATCCTATCTAACCTCACTATAATGGAGTTGAAGTTGCCCTTAGAAGGCTCATCAACAATTCTGTCCTTCTTTCCGGATGACACAATTGAAACAGTTCGGCAAACGGTTGCGCTTGCCAAGCAAACGCATCCCGATCGCCTCTTTATTTTGGTTCAAGTTGAGCTGCCAAAGGACTATTACTCGTCCAATCCGAAGCGCTGGATGGACCTTTTTTACCGTATGTCCCACGGAAAAAGCAGCATTCCGTCGGCGACACTGGATGCCTATCTGTCGTATGTTCGTACAGGGACTGGCGTGTATGCGCGCGATGTATCTCGTGAAGACTGGCAATCGGTTGAAGAGTTCATTCGTCCGCTCTTTGCTTCGCCGAATGCGTTTCGAGAGTGGCGCATTCTCGGTGTGCCCGAAGAAAAGTCGGCTGTCCTTTTGCTTCCTCCCACCGCCACGGTTCTTCCCGAAGCATATAAGCCGGTCCCCGCTCGTCAGCTCTTGTTTGAGACCGCTCACCCCGAAGAGGCTCAGGCAATCATGGCAGTGGAACTTACGGAGGCCACCAGCGACACTGCAAAGCAGCTGTATTTCCCCTTTTTTCAGTCTTCTACACCTGCCAACATTGAGACCCTGCGAGCGCCTCTGAAAGCTGCTCGGGATCAGCTCATGTCTTTGATGAAGCTCAAGGCACCCAAACCTACCCACACCTCCATTCTACGCGCAAAGTGGTATATCCCCTTGATTTCAACTCGCTTCACGTCTCCTAGAGTCCGGTTTGAACAGATCTTCTACGGTCTGACTGTATCCACGACTACGCCGGTGATCAGCTATTTTACATCCAAGAGTGAAACCACTCGGCACAAGTTCTATGTGGAGGATTCGGCAACAAAGGAGCCTTATTTGGATACGACCATGTGGAAAACATGGACGGCGGGGACACAGCCTCAGCGGCGACTTCCAACCCTCCTTCTCTACCGCGGGAAAGAGCGCAACTCGTTTGATCGCATCGCCATCACACCCAAGGACATCACGGTCAGCACATGGAGGTCCAAGGAGTCCAAAGAGGACCTAGACGAATTACGGGATTCTGCGCTGAAGTGGATGCAGTCGTTGGATGCTGTCATGCCCTTTTTGGTAGAGACGGATATCGCGACCTCTCGCTGGGTTCTGAACGATCTCTCTGTTCTTGCGTCGTATGCCAAGGAGATTTCGGAGTTTGATATGCGCCGCTTCAACTGCCTACAGAGTGTCTTTACCTACCAAGACAATACGTTCCGTCTTTTGCGTGCCGACAAGGAGACCGATGTCTCGGACGATGTTCTTCGCGCCTATGCGGTTCTTCAGGCTGAAGGGTCTTTGGAAACAGAGCTGGGTCTATCGGACGAGGAGGCAAAGGAGATGATTGAAAAGATCAGGCGCTTAGAAGAGGATGCAAATTTCAACTTTGACAAGGTCATCAATAGCTACCCTGTGATTTCCTTCTCATCAAAGGACGTTATGATCAAATTTGTCAAGAATGTAGATCGCACACTTGACTATGCGAGCATGTTACGATACGTAATGACATCAGACAAGGAGGAGGTGAATGCAGTGTGCCCTAGACGTCTTGAGGTGGTGGAGCCTTCGGCCGGTGTGGCCACAACCGTACAAGTTGAGGATACAGACCTTGATTTGGGAGCGTTTGCAGAGGAGATTGCCGCCGCCGCCCAACAAGCTCCCAGCAACGCCGCCGCCGCCCCTGCCGCTGGACCCGCACCGATGCTCAAGGTCAAGAAGGGCGGCCCGCTAACCACACACAATTACTTCAACGACCGTGTGATGCAAATTGATTCCAAACTTGTTGACGACGATTACACCAAGCGGTGCGAAAAGCTTGCCCAAGTTGTGATTCTTACGCCGGCTGATCAGCAGCGAATGGGTGACAAATACAATTACTCTAGCGCACCCGAAGCAGAAAAGATGCCACTTGAAAAGGGTATTGGAATTTGCCCGCAATATTGGTGTATTCGGGATGAAATTCCCCTGTCTGAAAGTCAGCTTATCGTGGGAGACGACAACATCCAGCGGTGTCCTGAATGCAATGGAAAGGTTCGTATCACAGACAAGGAAGATACTCGTGAATTTACCGTCATCAAGCGCAAGACTGGATTTACGTATCCCAAGTGGAAGAAACCCTCCGAGAAGACATCCAGCAAGAAGAGTGTCCCCTGTTGCTATCAAAAGGCCGCCCCCGCTGCCAGCACTGCTGTTCTGGGACCAAAGGTAGAGATTGATGACTACTATGTCTTGACGTCAGGTGTCATTCCTCCGCTTCGCATTGCCTATCTGCCTCCTGAACTGTCTACCCGCATCGGCGTAAAGACGAACTATGCGACGACATGCCCTAGAAACCGAATTGAAGCCTCGGCAACTGACATGTTTCGTGTTGGAATGGGTCTTCCCCGCAAAACCCTTCCAGTTCTGTTGGACGACCGCCGCCCGCTTCCCTCTCCTGCCAACGCAAAGGACAAAATTCTTCAGTGTTCCTTCTTTCGTACGTGGACTGCCATGGGCGAGGGCGATACGTTGATTGAACGGATCACAGATGGCATTGATAAGGCGTTTCGTGAAGAGACACTGTCCCGTCTAGATGAGATTGAGTATATTTCCCTTCTGCTTGATTGTCGTGTCATACGAATCAACACCACCACAAACACGCTATCCTGTGGGTTTTGGTCAGACAAGACCAGTGCGCGATCGCGTACGCTCATATTGCTGGATACGGATGTGCTTGGAAAAGTATCCCGTCGGGCCGGAAACACAGGCACGAAATTTGACTATGTAGCGGACGTTAGCAAGTTTGACGAGACCGCAAAGAACACTCTTCGCAGGCTTCATAGTCAAGCATGTGCGGCAGCTGTCCCGACGTTTGATGATGCAGTTAAGGAGCTGATGGCAAAAGGTATGGCCTCGTATCAGGTTATTTTGGATCCCTTTGAGCGTATTCAAGCGGTCTTTGTTCCCCAAGAGACTGTCCTCCCTGTGCTTCCGGTGAATACAGAGATCCCCGAAGGTGTTCCCGTGAAGTCGGGGTATGCCAACGTCAATCCGGAGGAACTACCAACAAAAGAAACACTCTCTACCTTCTTGGCAGATACGCGGCACGCCGGCTTCAAGCAAACGGATCAACTGTCATCCTTTTCAGGTGAGCAAACGGAGTTCTTGCTGGAGTCCGGGTTTCGTGCGCCGTTTCGTCCAGAGAAAGCTGCCGAGGATGCCCCAGCGCGAGAGGTGATGGACACTATCCGCAAAAAGACCGAAGAGGTGCTCGTCACTGGAAAACCCAACCGAGAGGATCTGAGACTTGCGAGTGAAATCACCTATTCGTCCGAAGTCTTTGAGTTCCTGATGTTCTCATTGTCCAAGGATATCCAAGAAGCAGATCACGAAGAGCTGCGCAACTCCATAAAAACCCCGGGGCCTACGCTCTACAAGGACCTGTCTAGATGGCTAGAACGGGAAGCCTATTGGGACGAGGTGAATGAGCCTGTTCAGTTTGTGAACAAGGTTCGCACACCGTGTGGACAGATGGTAGAAAATGCCTGCAAAAAATCAACCCTTTGTGGATGGCACGAAGGAACCTGCAAAATCAAGGTCAAGTCCATCGTGGACAAACGCCAAGTGCTTGTACGTATGACCAAGACCCTCAAAGAGAATCCCAAGCAACGCGCACTGGTCTTGGATGGCCGACTGTCACCGTTCTTTAGCACCGTGCTTTACTTAGAAATGCCTCATGAACTGATCACTTCCGGCGTGTAGATCTCCGCCCCTTGCCCATCGCAAGTAGCCGGTCGTTCCGGTGAAGCAACTCAGACAGACGCTCTTGCTTCTGTTCCGATGGACGCGCCCAGTGGGGACGGTTCTCACGTCCTGACCGTGTGATCGCCCGAACAACATCATGAAGCTCTACATCCCGAGCCCTTTGAACCGCTTCAATTTGTTTACGTCGCAAGATCTCTTGCGCCTCACTCTTCGCTTTGTTTGCTCCACCACGCCGAGTTGTCCGACGTCCGCCTTTCTTGTTCATTTCAACTAGGCACTCTTCTTTTGTATCAAACTTCTCGAAAGTCCACCCTGCCCTAGTGTATGTATCAATCTCGGCTTGTGTTATAGGAAGATCCTGTGTGATCAGGGTTGCGTCTGTCCTACTTAACTCAGCATCGGGAAACTGTAGCCTGAACTCAGTATCAATATACGACTCTAAGGCATCCGGCGTACACTCCCCTTTCATCTTCTTTTTCCATTCACCCGTAAACGTACCGGACAGCAGATTGTAGGTATAGGTGTCACCTGACTTCCGCAGTTCGCCAGCTCCGTGCACTGCAGAGGCCCCCACACGTGATGCAATTGCAAGATGCGTCGTTCCCATTTCCAGTGCCGACCACGTTGTCGTGGCCGCAAACTGAACAGGGCTTGCCGCACGATGATAAAAGATCCACGTATACAATCCATCAGGAAGAGACTCTAAATCCTTCCAAATCGGAATGGACTTCAGATAGGCAGCCATCGTATCTCGTTCTGGAAGCGTGACAAGAACCCACTTATCCATTTCAGTCTTCACGTTGCAGTTAAAGGATTGCTTGCTATTCGGAATCTTCTTGACAAAGACAGGGAAAAACCGAGTGACGAACTTCCATCCACCCGGTCTTCTCCACCATCCGTCCACATAATGCTTTAGTCCGGCATTCCATATGTCCTGACACGCACCCTTCTCCATTCCGGGAACCACAATACCCGCGGCTGCATTCGCATCCAAAAGCTGTGCCATCGTGTTCCTGCGGGTCTTCTTGCCCGACTCCATTGTATCACGAACAGAAAGTATTGACACGGGAATCCGTAGCAATAGTTGCGTTCATGGGGAATCGAACCCCAGTTTAAAGATTGGAAATCTTTGATCCTGACCACTAGACGATGAACGCGGTTGCAAGAACGAGCTTGCGAGTGTGTCCTTTGATGGAATCGAACCATCGACTCGTTGTGAGTAAAACAACTGCTCTACCCCTGAGCTAAAAAGACGGGCTGCTCCATGGTGGAATTGAACCACCGACCTACTGCTGCTTCCGACGTACAAAGCAGGTGCTCTACCTCTGAGCTAAAAGAGCTTGGTATGTATTATTTTAGCGGCGACGAGTGTGGCGGTGCTTGCGGCCACGACGCGTGCGATGGCGACCACCGAAGTCGGCGCGACCATTCGCAGGCGCCCTCCTGTTCGCCCATGCCTCATACTCCCGCCTTCCCTTCGGCGTATTACGATACTGAGCAAGCGACAGTCCAGCGGGTCCCCCCTCTCTCTCCATCGCCGCTGTTTCCTCCTTTTCGTCTCTAGCGTCCCTCGCATTCAGCACCGCCTCAGTCATCTTCGCCATAATCCTTCGGCGACGATCCTTTGATATGGGCATTTATCTTTAACAGATAAAAAAACGCTTCACGCCTTGGGGGCCGTCTTGATGAAGTGGACCTTCAGGAAGGACTGGAGGTTCAGGTACGTCACCTCATCCTTGTCCGACACGCGCAGGAGCTTGGCGAGTGCGGCGTTCGGCAGAATGCGACGCTTGAACGAGGGGTCAAAGCACGAGTGCTTCTTGACGTACTCGCTGATGAACTTCGTCACCTGCGTCTGCGAGCGCGTCTCGCCCGACTTGAGGCCCATGAAGTGGCACAGCTCCTCCGTCAGCGGGCGCTGAACGAGAAAAGCATTGTTGGCACGGCGCTTCTCCCAAGCCGCGCGCTGCTCCGGCGTCAGCGTAGCCGGGTCAACCTTCTTCTTCTTCTTGGAGTCGCGGGCCTCGCGCTTGGCGGACTTGGCCGCCTCCTGCACCGCCTTCACGGCGTCGCGGACACGGGTGGAGAGATCAGCACTGAGCGCCTTGAGCGTCTCAGCGAGCGCCACAAGCTGGGACTCCGACGAGACAGCCGGCGCGGCCACAACCGGCACGACGGCCGGGGTGGCAACCGTGGGCACCGTGGCCTCCGCCTTCGCGGGCGTGGCGATCTTGGCGACCTTGGTCTTGGGGGCCTTCGGCTCGGCGGCCTTGGGGGCAGCCGGAGGGGCAGCGGCGACGACAACGGGGGCGGCGGCATCAGACTTCTTGGCGGCAGGCATCTTGTTTGACTTAGAAACAGAAGAAGAGGCAGACATCTTTAACGCACTGGTATACTCTTACCATCGGCGGTCATCTAAACCCTTTTCTTTTCCACAAATGGGGGGAGGGGTCTCTTGGAAAACTTCAGCATCCGTTCCTTGGCGCCGAGGTAGTATGCTTGGTAGGCAAGAACAGGGTCGTCCTGCTTGTATTCATCCGGCATGGCCATACGGAAGGGCGTGCGATCCCCCGGGGGCAGAGGCGGGATGTTGGCGGCAAGCCACTCCAGGTGAGCTTGGGTCTTGTGCGTCTTTCCATACCGGAACGTGTACTCTTGGCACAAGCAAAGCCCGAGAGTGACAAGCCAGCGGTAGTTTTCGGTGGTCTCGCGGACCCAAATGGAGCACGGGTGATTGGGATGGGTCTTGCGGTATGCAGTTAAGGGGACGTTCTCTGGGTTCTTGACCCAGTGGGCGCAGTATAGCAGCTGCGCACTTTCAAGGATCATCTTGACTACGTGCTTGTCGCAGTGGTATTCGGCAGCGATGCGGGGGTCAATGGAGAGAGCGAAGATATTCATGGTAACGACACCATCAAAAAAACAGCTCAACCTAAATCCATTTTACATCAGCACCGGTAAATCGCCGACATGACGTTAAACACGGTGACATAGGGTTCTTTTTGAAGAGTGACAAGCCGTATCAGCATTCGTAACGAATTGACAACGTACGTTGGAACATTTGCAGCAAGGAGCTGCGAAGACAACATATACGAAGAGCCCGGACTTGCAATAGGACAGTCATCTCTCAAAAAACGCCACACGGCAATATGAGATGCCTTTCCCAGAGAAACAAACTGCTCAAGAGATACATCTGTGAATCCATTGTCTGCAAAGACCTGACAGAGCAGAGACCAGCGTTGACGTATGCGATCGTCTCCATTTACCGCGTCTGCCGGCACACTCAATTTGCGATGTATTCGCAGTATCCACATTTCTCGGAGGCGCTTGCGAACCTCAGTGGACAGTGGACAGCGAGTATAGGGATTGACAGGTTCAAGGGACTTGAGTGACCAAACCCAAATAGACGCAAAATCAAACCACCACACTTTGCCATTCTCCTCAAACGCAAAGTACTCAAGCGGATGCTGGCGAGACGCATCGGTATACGAAACAAGTTCCTCGC
>Ga0209768_10001728_pt1 | contig 13807 bp, 16 predicted proteins | sample LauGreSBDMM110SD_3_FD_187564 | JGI IMG/M metagenome (GOLD analysis project Ga0209768, IMG submission 187564) | Freshwater lake microbial communities from Lake Michigan, USA - Sp13.BD.MM110.SD (SPAdes) (version 2) | ecosystem: Environmental > Aquatic > Freshwater > Lake | place: Lake Michigan... | reverse complement strand
TGGCGAGAATCATCCACTGGGCCTTCAAGGATTACACAAACTACTCGCGACCTGTATCTGGGTGCCCTCCGGACTGCGAGGTTGCCATCAGCGATGTGGTTCGGGCGATCGTCGATGCGTTCGGGTTCGCCGGTCCCATCGAGTACGACCCAGCACTTCCAAACGGCCACCTCAAAAAGACGGTCGCCTCGGACGACCTTCCGCACGGAATCGTCTTCATCCCTCTCAAGGAGGGCATCCAAAAGTCCGTAGACTGGTTTATAGAACATAAGGACAGCGCGAGATGTTAAATGTATGAAGTGCATCGCGACCACAACCATTTACGAGCCTTCGGAGGCTTTGCGCAAGTATGCAGCCATGAGCGACTGGACGCTGATCGTCGCCGGGGACCTCAAGACGCCTCACGACTCGTATCGAAAAATGGAAAATATCATATATCTCGATCCGGCTGAGCAGGAACGGCTCTACCCTCGTCTGAGTGATGCGATCGGCTGGAACTGCATGGAGCGTCGCAACATCTCTGTTCTTCACGCCTACAAGCTCGGAGCGGAGGTGGTGGCTCTGGTCGACGATGACAACATTCCACTCGAGGGATGGGGTCAGAACCTCATGATTGGCAAGCCGACAAAGTGCACCATCTACACTCCGACGAAGCACCCTCTGGTGTTTGACCCCGTGTCGGCCACAGAGTACAAGAACATCTGGCACCGAGGGTATCCCATGCCCTGGCTGAACGGCCGCCACGAGTGGACAAAGGAGGAGGGAGTCGTCACTCCGGCAATTCAGGCCGACTTTTGGAACGGCGATCCGGACATTGATGCGGTGTGCCGGTGCGAGCACGCCCCGGAGTGCACATTTGATCCGACCAACTTCCCTATCGCCACGACGGCTCTGAGCCCCTTCAATAGCCAGAACACTTTTCTGTCTCGGGGAGTGATCCGCGACTACTTCCTATGGCCGGAGACCCTACGCATGCAGGACATCTGGGCCGCCTACTATGTAGAGGCCCTAGGACACAAGGTGGTGTACGGGAAGGCGAGCGTCTATCAGGCTCGCAACGAACACAACCTAGTGACTGATTTTAAGAATGAAATTATAGGTTATCTAAATACTCACACACTTGTGACTGAGCCCCTGAACATCAAAAAGTACATTTCTGAAAAATCATGGGCCGCTTTTGTAGAATACCAGAGGGAGATTGACGCTTGAGAACCCCCACGTCTCGGGGTTCGATCCAAGGCCCGGTGGAATCTCCTGGTTCAGAAGGTCAGGCGCGTTGTTTCGTGCGTGTTCGAGGTGATACACCGGCGGGAAGTTGGTCGCCCGGACGGTCGCACCCTCTAGGATCGCCTTGTATTGTACGATCGAGTCCACGTAGAGGCGCTTGATCATACTCTCCTCGAACCCTCTAATTTTGAACCAAAGTTCCTTGTGGGCCACCTGAAAGTCGCCACAGGCGCAGATGATGCTTGAGGCGGTGTGGTGGGCGTTCAGAGGCAGAGTGTCGATGGTCCGTTTATCCATGGATAAACAGGGGATAATGAGACGGGCAGAGATTGGGTTGACCCCATACTGCAGAGGGAGGAGGTCCCGCAGTTCTGTGTAAGACTTTGTCTGCTCGAAAATCTTGTGGAGCTGGTCAACGTCCACGTCGTGTTTGGCGAACGTGACGAGCTCATCCGGCTTCAGGTTATTTAGGAAAATATCCAGATACTCCCGGTTCGGCGGAATAATATCGATATTTGTCGAAACGATCACATCTCCGGTCGCTCGACGAATACCAATATTTTTCGCCAAAACGTGACAGCACTTTTCGCTCCGCTTGTAGTCTTCGATCCCCATGATATCGCTGCACATCTGGGGCGTCACTGTGATAATCTTGAGACGTTCGGGGTTGACGCGGATGTCAAGCTCGTCCGTGAGGATCCGCTCACCGTCCGTGTTCCAGTCGACATAGATGACCTCGTCGAACGTGTCGAGCATCGTGTTGAAGCAATAGTTGGCCCTCTCGTTCAGCCGACCGCCGTAGTTGTCATTTCGACCAATCATAACTGCCGAGATGCGCATTTTGAATATAAATTGATCACGCCTTTAAGAGACCAAGTTGGATCAAAAGTTCAGGGGATCCAGGGAGGGGAATGCTCGAATGCCTGGGAATGAGCTGGGTGTGACCATCTGAGTGGACCCCACTCTCAACCCAGGCCCTAAAGTCCTCGTACGACATATTCTGATGTTTCGCGTCGTGTGCGTGTGCATAAGTCTGAATCTTGTTCCAGACGTGCTGTGCGTCCCCGAAGCTCGAGAGATGCCAGCCGGCGTGCTGAAAGACTGGGAACTTCCAGCGGTTGTCCCGAAAATAGTTGGGCCCGGAGCGCTTGAAGAGTTCGTAATTCGTGATGACCGTCCCGAACCACGGCTCTCCAGTAAACTCGTAGTCGAGAGAGTACTCGAACATCCACATGTGGACCGAATTGACGATATGAGGGAGTTTCTCAAAGGGCACTTTTGTGAGGTCCGGGATCTCGTCGACGTCACTGACCATGACGATGGCCTCGGGTCCCACGCCTTCGCACCCGCGCAGGATGCAGTGGCGCTGGTACTTTTCGCGAGCCCATGGGTCCTTGTCCTTTGGGGCCTCCTCGGCCGTCATCACGATGTGGTGAATCTTAGGAAGCCACTTGGCGAAGCGCTCCTTATTTTCCTGAAAGTAGAGGGGTTTAGGGCCACCTGCGTGATTTACTTCCGACTCGACGAGTACGAAACGATCGACGTACCGGTCCAGGAGGTTCAGGCGGAGCTCGAGCACCGCCAGCTCGTTGTAGAACATGAATGTATCAACGAGCATTTATATTGAAAAGACTTATTCTTTTATACTTAGAACGCGTCCAGTAAACATCCCTTGCGTCATATACCTGTGGTCGAGGGTGTAGGGCCACGTGATGAGCTCACCGCCATCTTTTTCTGATTCATTTTTTTCGTTATCATATCGGACGATAACAGGTTCGACAGAACCTGGGGGAGCGATTGAGACGGTGTACATCTTTTGAGGGAAGAACCCGAGTTTCTTTTCGAGGCCTGCGTTGAGGAATCGGAACCAGTGGTAACTCTCTGAATTGAGAACCCAGTCTCCTCGGAAACCCTTCGCGTTCAATTCATTGTAAAAATTGATCATAGGTCGGTATTGTTCGGCACTGATGGACCCACCGATTCCGAGGAACTCGCTGGCCATCTTGGACGGGACGACGATGTGTCGGTCGCAGACGCCACAGTGGAGCTCTCCATTGGGGATCCATGCGCGGTCCAGGTCAAGGGCCGGGTGATCCTTGACCCAGAAATAGTCCGATCGGGTGACAATAATCTGATCGTATTCTTCGAGGAGGTTCTTCTCTATGAGTTTTTGCAGAAGGAACCAGCGAAAAAAAAGGACTATGCCTCCGGAGTTTCCGTGCCGAACCGGAAGCTTGGCCGGTCCGAGCCAGCCTCCGGGGATCGAGGCGAACATCCTCCAATCCTTGGACATGAGGTCATAGGCCTCGGACCAGTCCGTTGGTTCGTCGAACCTCCAGATATGCTTTGCCTCGGTGAAGTATCCACTAGTTTCGTCGGCGGTACCCCCCTCGATGAGCTGTCCGAGGGTCCGAGGTCGCGAGTCTCCGATACAGAGGGCCAGGTCAGCCCCGAGGGCATCCACAACGTGCTTTTTGAAGGTTGGCCAGGTGAGGTTCCCGTTCCGAACCTGGGCCGTGATGCATACGAGCGTCTTCATCGTATATTTAAAGGCATCCACCCTTTTAAATATATAATGTCTTTGACTGACGTCACATTCGGAGTTGGTGGTGAAGGTTACATGTATGCATATTACAAAAATATCAAAGGTTTCTTGAACAAGGCGGACTGTGAGAACCTCATTTCACACGCCAAAGCCCTCCCGGATGGAGCAAAATATATCGAGACAGGAACCTTCATGGGCGTCTCGGCCCATCTGGTCGCCATGAACTCGACAGCGACCGTGTGGTGCCACGACATCTGGGCCCTCACGTCGAACATAGTTCCGGAGGAGTGCCCGTCGGAGTGTTTTTTCGAATTCTACAAATGCGTCAGTGACAACTCTTTGCAAAACCGCGTCATCCCCGTCACCGGCAACTCTCTCAAGACTGTTTCCATTCACGCCGACCAAAGCATCGACCTAGCGTTCGTCGATGGAGACCACTCGTACGAGGGCGCTCTTGGCGATTTCCGAAACGTCCTTCCTAAAATGAAAAAGGGCGGCGTGATTTTAGCTCACGACTGTGCTCCAGGGTCGGATTGCATGCGCGCGATGACGGATTTCACACACGAAACAGGTCTGAGTTTCAAGATTCTCACAGGGACAAGCGGAATGGCCAAGATTGATGTGGTTTAAATTCTCTCCTAAAATTAGATGGGCTTCTCGGAAACGATTTTGCCTTCAGGAAAGATTCTCTTCAAAGGACTCGAGAATCTTTCGTGCAAGGTGTTGCTCCACGACTCGCGGTTCTTCTACCTGACTGAGAGTCCCCGGACGGCCAAGAACTATGGGAACCTGTGTCAGTACAGGGTCAAGCGGACCCTCCGCCTCTTCGATCTGACCCATGCAAACATAGAGAAATTGCTCAAGAGCGGGTACCCCATCGATCGTGCGACCAAGGGACTCCTCCGGGTCGTCCTAGGTACTGGTGTGACTATCGGAGAGCAAGCCTTGGCGGCCAAGATCCTCATGGGCAAGAACGCAGGCAAGCTCCCAAATGTGCACAACGTGCGCAAGGGTCAGAGGCTGAGCTACAAGGACCTGAACCGTGCTGTATTTGCGAAGCTGACGCGCGAGTTTCTGATCCCCGAGGGCTACGACGGATACTACGCCCCAAAGAAGCCGAGTATTTACCATGGAGGCTCATTTCATTCTGAGATTATGCTCATCAACGCCCACCAGAGCATCGAACGCGCATCAGGACCTGCGCCCTTAGTCACCCAGCGGTCCTTCAAGCGGGCTCTTCCTCAGATCTTCATGGAATACTGCAAGGGGACCAGGAAGCTTGTGCGGCCCTATGGCGGTGGTCTGACAATCTTCTGCACAGGGGGGATGGCCGTCCGCATGTACCTCCAGAGCAAGAAGCGCAATTTACCTCCAAAAATCAGGAGGACAACGGACTTTGACTTTACTTTTGCGGTTCCCCGTCAACTCCAATCTGAGAAGAGGGTCGCATCGTACGTCTTCCTCATGCAAAAGATTATGACCGAACACCTCACGGGGTTCATCCGGTATCTGAACCGCGAGTACCAGGGCATCAACGCCCGCCTCAAGGTCAACCGCTACACTCGCTCCAAGTTTGACGCTCCTCGCATCCAGGTTCCTGGGACGGGTCGCAAGGTTTACCAGGTGATCACGTACCAGATTGTCACCGGCAAGGATGAGGTGACCGACCTGGTCGACACGGCCCTGGCTGTCTATCCTGGCTCGCGTAGAGAAATGCTCGACCTGCCTTTGTCGTACAAGACAGGAGTCCCTCTCCAACGCCTCAAGTACCAGCTCAAAGACTCCATGGCCCTTCTGGCTGGTTCCTTCCTCCACAAGGGCCTCATCGCAAAGCGCAACCCTCTTACTGGGAGCGCCAAGGACAAGGGTGCGAAGAACGCCGAGCGGGTCCTTGAACTCCTGCGCATCTCCAAGAGAAACACGAGCCTGGCGAACGCCCGGAAGGCAGCTCAGCCCCTCCTGCGCAACGTCGTCCTCAAGAACCTCAAGGCGGCTCGCAAGAACGCCAAGAAGGTCGAGTCGGTCCTGAAAAAAATCAGGTAATATGGTAGATGGAAACCATTCTGATCCTCCTCGCGGTCCTCGTCGTCATCGTGTGCATCGTGTTGCTGCTTACGGGTCGCATAAAAGGGAGAGGGTTTGCTGACGTCACTGCCGAGTGGGACCCACCGGTCATCGTGAACTCTATTCTGTCCCTCGATGAATGCAAATATCTCATAGACAAAGCGACCCCCATGTTTACAAGGAGCGCCGTAGTTGGGACGGCGGCTCCGGACGCATCACGGACCAGCGAGACTGCCTGGATCGACAAGACGGACCCTGTCGCTCGCAAGGTATTTGATAAGGTTCTCGAAATGACTGGAAAACCATTTGAAAACTGCGAGAATCTCCAGGTTGTCCGGTACGAACCCGGGACGTACTATAGAACCCATCACGACTCGTGCTGCGACGACTCTGATGGATGTAGAGGGTTTGGAGAGGAGGGTGGTCAGCGTGTGGCGACCCTGCTCGTCTATTTGAACTCAGAATTCACAGACGGAGAGACGCACTTCCCAGACCACGGTGACCTGAAACTCAAGGCGGATCCAGGGTCTGCTATATTCTTCAGACCACTGGCACGGGACTGCGACAAGTGCCACCCCAAGGCGCTTCATGCGGGTCTCCCTATCTCGTCAGGAACCAAATACGTATGCAATGTATGGGTCCGTGAAGATAAATTTGCTCGGTAATAATAAGATGAAGCTCACCGTCTGGACCCTCCTCATCGCCCTTGTGGTTGCTGCGCTTTTGCTTTCTCCTCGCGTTTCTGGGTTTTTGTACGACAGCGGGGGCGACTACAACGTGGTCTGGCCGCGGGCGTACAATAACTGGGTGAATATGGATGGCTACATTGATGTTCCGACAGGAGGCAAGTGCTGATCTGAAACGCAAAAATTCGTGTCCTCCCCACGCCAGGTTTAGGGTTTGGACAACACAAACAACTCAAAAGAGTCTCAGCTACCCGACCTCCAAAGTTCGTGTCGCGTCCGAGCCGCACTTAAACACCTCAAGCTTTCATACACCAAGTCAAAAGAAATGGCCTCCGTCTTCGCCAACGCTGTCGATGCCCTGGTTGCCGAGCGCGACCGCCTCTTCGTCGAGCGCATTTGCGCCGACTACAACCTCAACTTTGAGGAGCTGAACACCAAGTACCTCGAGACTGCGGCTATGGCCATCAAGGTCCCGCGCAAGTACAAGAAGCGCGAGCCCAAGGAGGTGACGGTCACCAGCGAGTCCGGTGAGGTCGTCAAGGCTCCAAAGACCCCGAAGACTCCGAAGGAGCCCAAGGCCAAGGCTGAGAAGCAGGCCTGCACCGCCTGCACCTCCAAGAAGGAGCCGTGCAAGTTCAGTGCCATCAAGGGCGAGGTGTTCTGCAAGCGCCACCTGGCCGCCTCCAAGCCGGTCGAGCCAGGGGCCCCGGTCAAGGCTCCCAAGCCCAAGAAGGCAGAGGCTCCGATGCACACGCACGAGCTGACCACCGAGGTCCACTCCGACTGCGCCCTGTGCCAGTCTCACGGCAACCCCCTGGCCGAGTCTGAGGACTTTGAGCTGGTCATGGAGTCCACACCGGCCAAGCCTCAGAACCTGGCGGCGCGCCTGGCGGCCCTCATGGAGGACGACGACGATGCCGCCTCTGACTCTGAGGCTCTCGAGGGCGTCATTGAGGAGGAGTTTGAGGAGGAGGACTGAACAAGGACTTGAAGCGTACGACTTCGGCACGAAGATAACTAAAGTCGGTGGCTTGTAATTTATAGAGTGTTATCATCCACAGAAAAGTTAAACCAATCCACACAAGTCTCTTTTCTTCGTCCTTGTCTTTTACCGTGTATATAGGCTTGAGAATACTCCCCACAAACGATTCGTTTTTGTAAATTGGTATAAATATTTGCCCAAAAAATGTATCATCATCCTTTTTACCCGATACTAACTTTTCCATTTCTGTCAAGGCGCAGACGGTCTGATTGGTCGCCCAGTGCAACATCACGAATGGAATAGTTAACGCATGAATTGATAAAAAGTAATCACCTCCCAAAAATGGGGCTGCAACTATAAATATTCTAACAAGTATATGAATAATTTGAATTACAATTTTCAACATCTATAAGCTGCTTATAAAAAATTCGCGTCTTCTTCACGCCAGGCCATCCCTGCAATTTTGAATCTAAATTGCAAAGACATGGCGGCTCCTCTCTTCAAGCGTCCCATTCCCTCTCGGGTCTGCCCGACCGCTCGAACTTTCGTCAGCTCCTTTCGAAATGGAGCCATGGTCACCGACTGGGTCGAGTCCGCGCCTCGGCCTCTGATTCCCAGTGGCTGCCCTGGTCGGGTCGGTGAGATTGTAGACGCCATGAACCGGGGGGCGGGTGCTGTGGCTGCCCAGCGTCAGACCACATGGACTCCACCAATGGCGTACGAGTTCATGGCATCGAGGATGTCAGTCGAACAGGGCGAGGCGTACCGCGTTCGATGCAAGACGTGGATTGACGAACACCCACTGGCTGTTCCAAAGAGGGACAAGCCTGTGCTCTCGTACGACGCTGACGTGGTCACCAAGTACTTTAGCAAACTCACGAGCGCCCCCGATACGGGTGAGCTCGTGAATATGTGGCGGTCTGCTGGCCTCCCAGAGTGGAGGCTTCAGAAAATGCAGGAGTGGCACGAGAAGATGGACGCGTCGGCCCCTATACGACAGGCTCGCATCGACGCCATCTTCGGCCCCGAGGAGGTGAAGAAGACCAAGAAGGTCGCCAAGGTGATCAAGGCGGTGAAGAAGCGGGCTTAAAACCTAGTAGTGTGTAATATCAAATGGCCCCTCGGTGCGAGGTGTGCACTGAACTTTTGAACCGGTCCGACCACAAACAGGTCGAGTGTCCCTACTGTCCCTACGTCGCCTGTACCAGCTGCCACGAGCGCTACCTGCTGGACATCACAGAGGATGCACACTGCATGGCCTGCCACAAGGCGTGGTCGCGCGACGTCCTCGCGTCTAATTTTACTTCTAAATTCGTCACCAAGACATACAAAGGGAGGCGGGAGGACCTCCTCTTTGAGCGGGAGCGGAGCCTGATGCCAGCGACCCAGCAGTACGTCGAGCTCGAGAAGAAGATCCGGCAGTTGGCCCAACAGGAAGTCCAGCTTCGCGTGAAATTGGTAGAGGAGAATGAGAATTTGGCCAGAATCCGCAACCTATCCACCTCCGTCATAGCCGTCAGATACGGCCTCCAGACCGAGTTTGAAGCTTTTATTCTTCGTCAACAGATGGTGGCAATTCAGATGAAGGTTATTTCTCCTATCCAAATAGACATTGATACATCTCAATGGCAACAGATACAGATGCGGGTAAGGATTGTCGGGCGCAATGTCGAGATGGAGAAGCGCGCGTTTGTCCGCGCTTGTCCACATGACGCCTGCAAGGGTTTTCTAAGCACAGCCTGGAAGTGCGGTCTATGTGAAAACTGGACGTGTCCGACGTGTCACGAGGTCAAGGGTCCTGAGAAGGACGCTGCTCACACGTGTAACCCAAACAACGTGGCGACGGCGGAGCTCTTGGCGCGCGACTCCCGCAACTGCCCCACGTGTGCGGCTGGTATTTTCAAGATTAACGGGTGCGACCAGATGTGGTGCACCCAGTGTCACACGGCATTCAGTTGGCGGACGGGTCGTGTCGAGACGCACATGGTCCACAACCCTCATTACTACGAGTATCAGCGGGCCCATGGGACTCCACTTCCTCGCGCAGTTGGTGACGTTCCATGTGGAGGTTTTCCAGAGTGGAGCGCCATCTTGAAACTTGTTGGTGGTCGACAGTCGATTCAAACGAATGGTTGTGGCGTTGTGCAAGAAATTGTCAATGCTTACCGCTCGCACCCTCACGCCATGTACTCACTGATCCCTCGATACACGGAGCAGGACCGGCAGACGGAGAACCGAGACCTCCGCATCAAGTTTATGATTGGTGACATCACCGATGATGAATTTAAGAAGAAAATTCAGCAACACGAGAAGGCGAACCAGCGCAAGAGGGCTATCCGGCAGGTGATTGAGATGTACACGACGGTCATAACCGACCTCTTCCAAGCTTTTCAGGAGAACCGCGACATTCTCGTTCTTCACGAGTCCCTATGTGGTCTTCGAGACCACTACACCGCGACCCTCAAGAAGGTCCAGTTCGCCTACAAGTGTGCGGTTCCAGACTTGGGGAGCAACTTTAATTTTCGCGTGTAGTAGTAGATGTGGCGCGTAGCGGTGGTACTGGCGATCGTCGTGGCGTTGGTGATCTTGATTTGGTCGAGAAAGAGTAGTTTCACAGAACCAGAAATACCCAAAATCATATGGTCATACTGGGTCGAAGAGGATTTACCGGAACTTGTTCAGAAGTGCGTCGACTCTTGGAAAAAGTTCAACCCGGACTATGAGATTCGAATTTTGAATCAAAATTCAGTGAAGAAGTGGATCCATGACCTTGACCTCCAGAGTCTGAAAATGAACGATGGTCCGGCTCGCGAGTCTGATTTCGTCCGTCTCTCCATTCTTCCAATCTATGGAGGGATATGGGCCGATGCTTCAATCAAGATGAACCGTTCGATGGACTATATAAGAGACATTCAGAAGGAAAAACAGTGCGAGGTGGTTGGATACTACCTCGATTCGTTCACTTCTAGGCCAGAGTATCCAGTCATTGAGAGTTGGTTCTTTGGGTGCATTCCAGAAAGTTCTTTCATGAATAACTGGAGAAACGAGTTTATGAAATTGAACACACACAACTCGGTGGGCGAGTATGTAGATGCGAAGCGCCGTCAGGGCGTCGATCTACAGACTATTAAATGGCTTGAATATCTTGCAATTCATGTTTCGGCCCAGACGGTGATGCAACTCATGATGAATCCCCAAGAGGTGGCTTCGAAGCTTCATTTGATGAAGGCAGAGGATGGACCCTTGAACCACGTCCCTAAGAACGACGGGGACCTTGCAAAATCCATCCGAGAGATTTGCCAGAATGGGAGCCAGTCTCCTTTCATAAAGTTCAGGCACACTGATAGGAACGTCATACAAGACAACAAGGATCTCGAGTGCGTCTATAAATAAATTATAGTCTAAAATTAGATGTGGTACTGGGCGGTGATTGCAATTGCCCTGGTGACCCTAGTACTTCTTTGGTGGCGGAGGTCAGATTCGTTCACCCTCAAAGAAATACCGAAAACCATATGGACTTATTGGGATACGGAAGAATTGCCCGACTTTATCCAAAAGTGCATCGCCAAATGGCGGCAGTTGAACCCCGGGTGGACCATCAACGTCCTCAATCCCAAGAACCTCGGTGAGTACCTTCCAGGGGTTGACATTTTTGGAATGAAATTCGCAGACAGCAAGGCCCGTCAGTCCGACTTTGTCCGTCTCCACGTGATGGCCAAGTACGGAGGGGTCTGGGCTGACGCCTCCATGGTCCCTACCCGGTCCTTTGATTGGGTACTCGACGCCCAAAAGTCCAAAGGGTCCGAGTTCATCGGGTACTATAGGGAGGGGGCGACGACCCGGCCGGAGTACCCGGTCATCGAGAGTTGGTTCTTCGCCAGCATCCCGGGAAGCAATTTTGTTTCAAAATGGAGGGACGAGCTTGGGATCATGAACACCTTAGAGAAGGAGGCGGACTATAAGGATCACGTCAAGGCCCGCGGGGTCGACATACAGGACACACCCCAACCAGACTACCTGAATGTCTACCTGTCGGCACAGGCCGTCATGCAGACCCAGATGACGCCAGCCGAAATCAAGGACGTGATACACGTGCTCAAGTCTGAGGATGGTCCCTTCGAGCACTCCGTCTCGAACAACTGGGACCCGGCCAAGTCGGTCCAGAGCCTATGTGCCAAATCCCCCTCGACCCTCCCTGACCTGATAAAGATTTACGGGAACGAGCGGAGAGCTATTGAGGCCGACCCGAGTCTTGCGTGCGTGAACAAGATCTTCGAGAGTGAAATCCAAGGCACTCCGTTATGATATTCAAGCGTACTTGTGTCGGTCGAGTTCGCTCTGGTGGATCTTGTGATAGTGCAAGTTCACCTCGAGTCCAAATTGGTCGTTTACGTCCATGGACTCGACAATGAAACCGTTGTCGTGTAGGAAGCGAACCCCGTCGGCAGAGTCGTACACCTGTTCATTGTAGGTGCGACCCTTGGCGTTCAAAGGCATCTCGATAACACCCTTGACCACCTTGTCAATATGAGGACCTAGGCCCATCAGGACCTCTAGGTCCTTCCCCTGCACATCACAGTGTAGGTAGTCGATTTTTTCGATGTTATTTTCCTCGATAAACTGCGCGAGAGTGACCACCTTGACCATTACTGACTGACCCAGTGGGCGGATGTCAAGTCGACGTGGGGCTATTTCGTCTATATTATCGACGAAGGTATTGAGAGAATTGCACCCAGAGCCAAATGCGAGATTGAATTGCGCCTCGCCGGCCACATTAGAAACTGCATACTGGAAAAACTTTACGTTTGGAAAGTTGGCAGTCGAAGCGACAAGTTGTTCGGCCAGCTTCGGATCGGGCTCGAATAGATACAAATTTATGTTTGGATTTGACCATAGATGTTTCGTCGATGATCCGTCGTTGGCTCCCACGTCAAACACGGTGATGCTCATATACCATAAATAGATTCTGGAACTTTAAGTTGTCCCAATTTTGAATCAGAATAGGATTCTCAAAAAAAACCTATAATATTAACAATGGTGAGCGCCGGCGTCATAGTCGCCCTTGCTATGTGCTGTGTCTTCGCGATTGTAGGAGTGGTTCTTGGTGTGTATTTTTCTAAAGTTGCGTGCCCAGACTTTGGATCGAAATGTACATCAAGCCCTGCTCCAGGACCGAAGTCTCCAGGACCGGCGCCGAAGTCTCCAGGCCCTGCTCCCGCGCCGAGTACTCCAGCAACTTACGCTGGCTTCGTCCCGGGTGCGAGCGGTGGTGGCATCGTCGGCATCGGAAGCGGAAGCGGCACCTCAACGGCGCCATGCGCAAGTGCTGGCACCGCGTGTCGACCCTTTCCGAACGATGTTTGCGCTAAGGGCTTCACTCCCACTAGAGACGGAAATAATAGAAAAATCTCGAATGCAAACGCAATAACCCCCGGGATGTGTTCAGCGTGTTGTTCAACGTCCGGTGATGGCATAGACTTCACGGGCATATCTAATTTTAATGATCCTTCTTCTGGAAATCCTTACTACTGCACCTATCAGCACTGCAAAGCCTGACCAGCGGACCTCGACCCTCCCTGACTTGATAAAGATATACGGGAACGAGCGGAGGGCGATCGAGTCTGACCCGAGCCTCGCGTGCGTGAACAAGATTTTTGAGAGTGAAATTGCGGGCCTCCAGATATAAAGAACTCGATTGAATTTACAAAGCCGTCCGGACAAAAAGTAATATGAAAAACAATTTATGGTCCCTGGGGGTCCATTCTAATCCAAAATTGCTCTGGATTCTCAATTACAGGATCTTCATGGGTCAAGGAAATTTAGGATTAGAATTGAGGTCCAAGGGGATCCAAGGGGTTCATCAATTTCAAAACAGAATTGATCCTTCCACGTCATGTGAGAATTTTAGGATTAGAATTGAGGGGCAAGGGATCCATGGGGTTCCCCAATTTCATAAACGAATTGGATCCCCGAGACTTCATTATACTATGGGATCGAAGGAAATTTAGGATTAGAATTGAGGTCCAAGGGGATCTACCCCTTCTCCAATTTCATAAACGAATTGGATCCCCGAGACTTCATTATACTATGGGATCGAAGGAAATTTAGGATTAGAATTGAGGTCCAAGGGGTTGCCCCACAGGAAATGGATTTCCTATAATCTATGGAGATCCAGAGGAATTTAGGTATAGAATTGAGGGTCAAGGGGGTCCAGTGTAGTGATCGCGGGGCTTCGCCCCCGCCCCCCACCGCTCCGCGGGGGCCGGCCCCCAGGTGGTCCCTCCAAAAATTCGTGTGGTGTCT
>Ga0209768_10001727_pt1 | contig 13807 bp, 11 predicted proteins | sample LauGreSBDMM110SD_3_FD_187564 | JGI IMG/M metagenome (GOLD analysis project Ga0209768, IMG submission 187564) | Freshwater lake microbial communities from Lake Michigan, USA - Sp13.BD.MM110.SD (SPAdes) (version 2) | ecosystem: Environmental > Aquatic > Freshwater > Lake | place: Lake Michigan... | reverse complement strand
CCCCATTGATGGCGCACGGTGAGTATCAATGCGAGCATGATGAAAGACCAGAAAACGCGATGCGATAAAATTTCTAGCGGTGGGATTGCTTTAAGTGTTTTTAAATAAAGCGGAAACACGCCCCACATAAAAAAAGCACAACCAGCACTCAAGACTCCAGCCAACATCTGTGATGCCACCTTTCAGGTGTTGAACATTCCAAGTTATCTCACTGGCTGGTTTGTTAATACTTCAAAAAAACCAGTAGCGAAATGGGATTACATACTGCGTCGATATTGGCCACCAACTTCAAATAAAGCATCGGTGATTTGTCCTAAAGAGCAAACGCGTACAGCATCCATTAATTTTGCAAAGACATTGTCATCATCAATCACAGCTTGTTGTAATGCGGCTAGAGCTGGGCCGGATGCAATGCTATGTAGCGCATGGAAATCTTCCAAGCGTTTTAATTGCGATTGTTTTTCATCATCGGTAGAGCGCGCTAATTCTAATTGCTGAGGAATAGTGTCACCCTTAGGATTGCGGAAAGTATTCACACCGATGATAGGCAGACTACCATCATGTTTTTTATGTTCATACAACATCGATTCTTCTTGAATCTTACTGCGCTGATAACCTGTTTCCATCGCGCCAAGTACACCGCCGCGTTCAGCAATACGTTCAAATTCTTGCATCACCGCCTCTTCCACTAAATCAGTGAGTTCTTCAATCACAAATGAACCTTGACTAGGATTTTCATTTTTAGCCAGACCCCATTCGCGATTAATGATCAATTGAATAGCTAAAGCACGACGTACTGATTCATCGGTTGGTGTGGTGATGGCTTCGTCGTAAGCGTTGGTATGCAAAGAATTGCAATTATCGTAAATAGCAATCAATGCTTGCAGTGTGGTGCGTATGTCATTGAAATCCACTTCTTGTGCATGTAATGAACGACCTGAGGTTTGTATGTGGTATTTCAGTTTTTGTGAACGATCATTAGCGTTATATTTTTCACGCATAGCCACAGACCAGATACGACGTGCAACACGACCTAATACGGTGTATTCCGGATCCATGCCATTTGAGAAGAAGAAAGATAGATTCGGTGCAAAATCATCAATGTTCATGCCACGTGCAAGATACGCTTCTACAAATGTAAAGCCATTTGAAAGGGTAAATGCCAACTGTGAGATGGGATTCGCACCTGCTTCAGCGATGTGATAACCCGAGATAGAAACTGAATAAAAATTACGAACTTTATGATCAACAAAATATTGTTGAATATCACCCATAACTTTTAAAGAAAATTCAGTGGAAAAAATACAGGTGTTTTGTCCCTGATCTTCTTTCAAGATGTCAGCTTGTACTGTGCCACGCACGTTTTGTAATACCCAAGTGCGTATGTCTGCAACTTCTTCTGTTGTTGCTTTGCGATTTTTTTCAGTTTCAAATTTTTGTATTTGCTGATCAATCGCCGTATTCATAAACATAGCCAAGATGCTAGGAGCAGGGCCGTTAATTGTCATGGAGACAGAAGTCGAGGGCGAGCATAAATCAAAACCGTCGTACAGCACTTTCATGTCATCTAAGGTAGCGATGGATACACCAGAGTTACCGACTTTGCCGTAGATGTCAGGGCGACGTGCTGGATCAGCGCCATATAAAGTGACTGAATCAAAAGCAGTGGATAACCGTTTTGCAGGCATGCCTTCAGAAACTAGTTTAAAGCGACGATTGGTTCTAAATGCATCGCCTTCACCAGCAAACATACGTGTTGGATCTTCGTTCTCACGTTTAAATGGGAATACACCGGCGGTGTAAGGAAACACACCGGGTAGATTTTCTTTCATGAGCCATGAAAGTAAATCACCATGATCATGATATTTAGGTAAGGAGACTTTACGTATCGCATTGCCTGATAGAGTTTCCCAACTTAAGCGCGTACGAATTTCTTTATCACGCACTGTGGTGATGTGTTCTTCACCTGAATAAGTCGCTTGTATAGCTGGCCAATTGTTAAGCAGTTGTTTGGCTTCGCCATCGAGTGCTAGATCACGCTGATGAATTAAGTCATCAAGTGCTAACGATTTATTTGCATCAGCCAGCATACATTTGGTTTCAGTGAGCTGCTGTCGTTCGCGTGCGAGTACGGCTTGTTTTTCAACGCGTCTATGATAGTGACGAATCGTGTCAGCGATTTCAGCTAAGTAGCGTGAGCGTGCCGGTGGCACGATGGCGTTGCGACCAGAAGAAAAACGCACATTAACTTCAGCAAGTTTTCCTGCTTTGAGTGACAGTCCTAATTCTTTTAAACGCGGCAATAAACCTTGATAGAGCGCTGTGACGCCATCATCATTAAAGCGCGAAGCTTGGGTGCCATACACTGGCATTTGCTCTGGATTTTGTGACCACAATTCACGGTTACGTTGATATTGTTTAGCAACGTCACGTAAGGCATCTTGGGATCCTTTACGATCAAATTTATTGATAGCGACAAAATCAGCAAAATCCAGCATGTCGATTTTTTCTAATTGCGATGCGGCACCGAACTCTGGTGTCATGACATACATGCTGCAATTCACATGCGGCACGATCGCTGCATCACCTTGACCTATGCCTGAAGTTTCAACGATCACCAAATCAAAACCTGCTACGCGACAGGCAGCAATCACATCCTGCAGTGCTTGTGAAATTTCTGAACCTGCTTCGCGTGTGGCAAGCGAGCGCATAAACACTTGTTGTTTGCCTGCCCATGGTGCAATTGCATTCATACGTATGCGATCACCTAGTAATGCACCACCAGATTTACGACGCGAAGGATCAATCGAGATCAGCGCGATTTGTAATGCGTCATCCTGATCTAGACGTAGGCGACGGATTAATTCATCGGTGAGAGAAGATTTGCCTGCGCCGCCTGTGCCGGTGATGCCCAGAGCAGGGACAGTGCGTTTGGCTGCAGCGTCATGTAAGGCTTGTTTAAGTTCATTACTAGCTTTGCCATTTTCTAAAGCGGTGATGAGTTGTGCGAGTGAGCGCTGACGGGTTTGCTGCTCAGATGCTGCAAGGACATCGATTGAAGTTGGCGCATATTGCGAAAGATCTGAATCACACGCATGCACCATGAATTCAATCATGCCTACTAAGCCCATGCGCTGACCATCTTCAGGACTGAAGATGCGTGTCACGCCGTAATCATGTAACTCTTTAATTTCAGTTGGAACGATGACACCGCCACCGCCTCCGAATACTTTGATATGTGCACCACCACGTTGGCGCAGCAAATCGATCATGTATTTAAAGTATTCAACATGACCACCTTGATAACTGGAGATGGCAATACCTTGCGCATCTTCTTGCAGAGCGGCGGTGACGATATCATCGACAGAACGGTTATGTCCTAGATGGATGACTTCTGCGCCTTGTGACATGAGGATGCGACGCATGATATTGATGGAGGCATCATGGCCATCAAATAGCGATGCAGCTGTGACGAAACGCACTTTGTTAACAGGTTTATAACCAGCGAGATTCTGGGACACAGAAAGGTCAGTCATGGAGGGTCTCCGGCCGTTCTTTTTATGGGATAGAAGAGATGACGTTTACGTCAACGTCAATTTCCGGCAGTATACCCGCAAACCCTTTTTATCGATTCATCTCTAGGCTAGGAAAACTGCATGAGCGATTTGATTTTGCACCACTACCCGAACTCACCATTCGCAGAAAAAATTCGTTTGATTTTAGGCTCAAAAAAATTGGCATGGCGATCAGTACATATTCCTATGATCATGCCGAAACCAGATGTGATTGCTTTAACAGGGGGATATCGTCGTACGCCACTTTTGCAAATCGGTGCGGATGTGTATTGTGATACGGCTTTGATTTGCGATGTATTGGAACAGATGACACCGACAGCAACGCTTTATCCAACCGCACTCAAAGGTGCAGCTAGAGTATTAGCGCATTGGGCAGATAGCACACTGTTTCAAACTGCAATGGCTTATAACTTTCAGCCTAAGGGTGCGCAAGCGATGTTTCCCGATCCTGAACAGTTGAAAATTTTTGCGCAAGATCGTGCAGCAATGCGTAATAACGCTCCTCGTATGCCATTGCCTGAAGCGACGGCTGCTTATAAAAGTTATTTGCGTCGCATTGCCAGTATGTTGGATGGACAAGATTATGTGTTGGGGTCTGCACCTTGCCTCGCTGACTACGCGATTTATCACCCACTTTGGTTTACGCGTTCACGTGTTGCAGCAGTGGCAGGCATATTAGATGCAACGCCACAAGTGCTAGCGTGGATGGACAGAATGGCAGGATGTGGTCATGGTCAAGTAGAGAAATTTTCTGCGGATGCTGCGATAGAGATTGCTAAGTCATCCACACCGCTCGCAGTGTCGCAAGAGATTTTTCAAGATGAGCATGGTATTGCACTAGGCAGTGATGTCACGATCACTGCAGAGAGCTTTGGATTGGAACCTACGCCAGGTAAATTAATTGCAGCAACGCGGACTCGATATACCTTAGCGAGAAGCGATGCACGTGCAGGTGAAGTGCATGTACATTTCCCTAGAGTAGGTTATGTTTTGCAAAAAGCAGAAAATTAATTGCGCAGTTTTTGTGCGAGTTAAATTTTGTTTGCACTGTATTTGGGATGACGAGCGAATAGTTTTTTCAATTCGTTCGTTAAATAAAAACTCGTTCGGTTAATAATTATTTTTGAGTTAAATTTTTAAAAATATGCGAGGGTTGAGTTGGCCTAATCATTGCTAATGTCTTAGTGTTTTCACTTAATAAAAGGACCACTAATGTCAACTAGCACTTCCTCAGCAAGTCAACGTAATTCTTACCCTTCCCAATCTGCATCACAAGAAAAATCAGATGTTTCGTTTCATTCAACTGTAAGCGTTAAGAATAAATCACAGATCAATGAGGAAAATTCTGCGAGAAATAACGATGAATCAGTGGAATTAACATCAACGATCAAAACACCGAGACTAAAGACCAAAACACCACAAGCACAAAATAGTCGTGAGTTGTTTAATAAGTCTTCAACGCCGGAACGTTCGGTAGATCAATCTGGTTCTCGCTATGCCTCTAAAGCGTCGAATGAATCAGAAGAAAGTGAAATAATAAAAGTAAATCCGGTGCCTGTAGCAGAGTCATCTTCCGAACCTAGGTTGGTAGCTCGTACAAATAGATTTGTACTCACTGCATCCGCAGTCGCTGGACTGAGTATGCCTTTTATTATGATGTTGGGCCCAAATGATCTTGCAAGTCGTGCGGCTTGGGTTGGTGTGGCAGTAGCATCAGGGCTAGTTTTAGGTGCCGCTTATTGTTTTGGTGATTATGTAAGCGAGCTTCATGACCAAGTTCAATCACAAATAAAAAGTGAAATTTCGCCAGCTTAATTTTTATTAGATTTTGGTCAGTCTACGGTTTGGTTTAACTTAGACTGACCGATAGTGAGTTATTTTTTACTGTTTTTATTAGTCTGACTAGCCAGTTCACGCGCTTGCATCATGGATTGAAGTAATTCAGCCGTCAAAGTTAGCTTAATACCTTTGCTGTGAATTTTCTGCGTATTGCCTTCTTCAATAGAACAAGCCATTTCTCTACAATTTGTTATTTGCTGTCCGATTTGTAACAGACGTGTTCTGAGTGCGCGTTCAGTTTGTGAAACTGATGTGTTGGGGAGTGTGCTAAGTCTGGGAATATTTTTTTGATAGTTAGGTGGAGACTCTTCTTGCGCATAACTAGGCTGTAAAGAAGTTTGCATTCCAATTACGTAATGTGACATTTGCGCTTGCTCCTTAAATCTGACATCTCAATGAGGAGACAGAGAGCAAAAAACATACCACTGACTTAAAGCCTAGGTTTTATCTTGCGAGTGATTTTGAAACGGCAAAGCTATTCCGGCTAATTGTTACGGCAAATTTTGATGTGGTCAGAGCTTGCCGTTTGCCGCTGTGCGAATAGGAGAGTATTGGTTAGTAAATTTTTTTACTGTTGGTTTATTCGACAGTCACTGACTTTGCAAGATTGCGTGGTTTATCAACATCGGTGCCTCGTGCAAGGGCTGTGTGATAGGCAAGCAACTGCAGTGGCAGTGTATGCAAGATAGGAGATAGTTGTCCGTAATGTTCTGGTAAACGAATGACATGCAAACCTTCACTAGAGGTGATGTGTGAATCTGCGTCGGCAAAAACATATAACTGTCCACCACGTGCACGTACTTCTTGCATGTTAGATTTTAGTTTTTCTATCATTGTGTCATTCGGTGCAACAGTCACAACAGGCATTTCTTCTGTGACGAGTGCAAGTGGTCCATGTTTCAGTTCACCAGCTGGATAAGCTTCAGCGTGAATATAAGATATTTCTTTTAGCTTGAGTGCGCCTTCAAGTGCAATCGGATAATGCAAACCTCTTCCTAAAAAGAGAGCATTTTCTTTGCGAGCAAAAGCATCAGCCCATGCAATGATTTGTGGCTCTAGTGCTAATACACTGGTGAGTGCGGCAGGCAAGTGGCGTAGTTGTTTGAGTTGTGATGCTTCTTGCTCAGCGTTTAAACGGCCACGTAGTTTCGCCAGAGTCAGTGTTAATAAATACAGTGCTGCTAGCTGTGTTGTGAAGGCTTTGGTTGATGCGACACCAATCTCAACACCGGCGCGTGTTAAGTATGAGAGCTCAGTTTCGCGCACCATCGCAGAAGTAGCGACATTGCAGATGGAAAGTGTGTGTTTGTGACCAAGTTGTTTTGCATACTGAAGTGCTGCCATGGTGTCAGCAGTTTCACCAGATTGTGAAATCACAATCACTAAGGCATTGGGGTTAATTGCTGGTTCGCGATAACGATATTCACTTGCGATTTCTACATTGGTGGGAATGCCTGCAATGCTCTCTAACCAGTAGCGTGCTGTCATGCCTGAGTAGTAGCTTGTGCCACATGCAAGAATTTGTATCGCATCGATTTGATTAAATACCTTGCCCGCTTCTTTACCAAATAATTCTGGTGTGAAGCTGAGTACACCTTCGAGTGTGTCGCTAATAGCGCGTGGTTGCTCGAAGATTTCTTTTTGCATGTAGTGGCGATAAGGGCCAAGATCAATTGCGCCCGAATAAGCTTGCACTGTTTGTGCTTGTCGCGTTACCAGCTTGTCGTTAAGGTCGCTAATGACTACAGCTTGTAAACCTACATCGGCGATATCGCCTTCTTCTAGATAAATGATTTGATCGGTAGTGCCCGCTAATGCCATGGCATCGGATGCGAGAAAGTTCTCGCCTTGTCCTAAGCCGATGATGAGTGGGCAACCACGACGTGCGCCGACTACGCGTTCTGGTTCGTCTTTGCAAAATACCGCAATAGCAAAGGCGCCATGTAGACGTTTTACAGCTGTTTTAACCGTGGCTAATAAGTCACCGTTATATAAATGATTAATCAGATGCGCAACGGCTTCGGTGTCGGTTTGTGATTCAAACACATAGCCTAGCTGCATCAGCTCAGCACGTATCTCTTCATAGTTTTCTATGATGCCGTTGTGGACTAAGGCGATGCGTTGTTCACCATCTTTGCTCGAAAAATGTGGGTGAGCATTGTTGGTAGCTGGCGCACCATGTGTAGCCCAACGTGTGTGCGCAATGCCTGTCTGACCAGTAAAGTGTGTTTCAGCGACTTGCGTTTCTAGCTCCGCTACGCGCGCTACACTGCGTGAACGTTTCAATCCTTGCTGATGCACTGCTACACCACAGGAATCATAACCACGATATTCAAGGCGTTTCAGTCCTTCTAGCAGGACAGGAACAATATTGCGTTGCGCTACAGCGCCGACGATGCCGCACATGAGGAATCCTATTTTTTCTGTTTAACTGGACGTTGCCAGTCTGCGATGCTGATTTGTTTGGCGCGTGACACAGTCAAACTATTTGCTGGAGCATCTTTGGTTAAGGTGGTGCCTGCACCGAGTGTGGCACCTTTGCCTACGGTGACAGGTGCAACGAGCTGACTATCACTGCCTATGAAGGCGTCATCTTCAATAATGGTGCGGTGTTTGTTGGCGCCATCATAGTTACAGGTAATGGTTCCAGCGCCTATGTTAACGCGCTCACCAACGGTAGCATCACCTACATACGCAAGATGATTGGCTTTACTCTTGCTACCAAACTGACTATTTTTTACTTCCACAAAATTACCGATATGAACGTGATCTGCAAGAGTAGTTCCAGGACGTAGTCTTGCATAGGGACCAATTTCTGCTGCTTCACCAATGACGCTGTCTTCGATATGGCAAAAAGGTTTAATTAGTGTGCCTTTTGCTATGCGAGCATTTTTAATCACGCAGTTTGCACTGATGGTCACGCCATCTTCTAGTTCAACTTTGCCTTCAAAGACACAACCCACGTCGATGACGACATCACGACCACAGTGCAATTCACCGCGCACATCGAGTCGTGCGGGATCCATCAATGTGACGCCTTGTTCTAATAAGGCATGGGCAATGTTATGTTGATGTATGCGCTCTAATTCGGCTAACTGTACTTTACTGTTCACGCCTAGCGTCTCCCATGCATGAGCAGGTTGCGATGAGGTTACTGCAACACCATCTGCAACTGCGCTAGCGATGATGTCGGTTAAGTAGTACTCACCTTGTGCGTTGTTGTTGGATAGATTGGCTAGCCAGCGTTTTAGATGCGTGGTGGGTGCGATTAGTATGCCGGTGTTGACTTCATGAATCTGACGCTCGGTTTCGTTAGCATCTTTTTGTTCAACGATGCGCACAATGTTATTTTGCTCGCGCACGATACGGCCATAGCCAGTAGGGTCATCAAGATCAACGGTGAGTACAGCGAGTTTATCTTTGCCTGCAGCTGCGACTAATTTTTGTAAGGTACTAGAGGTGGTAAGTGGTACATCACCATACAGCACGAGCGTGGGCTGTGTTTCATCTAAAACGGGTAGCGCTTGTGTGACTGCGTGCCCAGTTCCCAACTGCGGTTCTTGTAGAGCGAAATGCAAATCATCTGCAGCTAGTCGCTGCGGTACGAGATCGCCGCCATGGCCATATACAACACAGCATCGTTGTGGTGACAGGCTTCTTGCGGTATCAATCACATGCAAGAGCAAAGGTTTACCTGCTAATGCATGCAAGACCTTGGGTAGGTCGGATTGCATGCGTTTTCCCATGCCGGCAGCGAGGATGACAACGTTCATAGGCAGATATTCATTTGATTCAAAATTTTAGCACGCTGCTTTAAGGTGGCGATTGCTTGCGCTCTTGTTTGTTACATAATTTCTCATTTATTCAATTTACTTATCGCTATGACTATGTAACTTGATTACCGATGGTTCATTGATATTGCTTGCACAGGGCTCATCATCAAAAGCAATATCGCCATCAGGCATCGGTGAGCCAGTCACTGCTAAGTCTACAAAATTAAACTGGCTGCGATCCATTAAATGACTAGGTACGACGGTAGAGAGTGATGAAAAAATGTTATCTACGCGCCCAGGAAATTTTTTCTCCCATTCACGCAGCATGCCTTTGATTTGTTTGCGTTGCAGATTTTCTTGGCTGCCGCACAGATCACAAGGAATGATAGGAAATTGTTTGACTGCTGCATAACGCTCAGTATCTTCTTCAGTAACATAAGCCAGTGGTCGAATTACAATATGTTTGCCATCATCGGATTGTAGTTTTGCGGGCATGCCTTTGAGTTTGCTACCGAAAAACATATTCAAGAAAAAAGTTTCCATGATGTCGTCGCGGTGATGACCGAGTGCGATTTTTGTAGCACCTAATTCATCTGCAACACGATACAGAATGCCTCTTCTTAAGCGCGAGCAAAGTGAACAAGTTGTTTTACCTTCAGGTATGACGCGTTTAACAATACTGTAAGTGTCTTGATTTTCGATGTGAAACGGTATGCCTAGTTTGCTTAAATAATCAGGCAACACATGCGCAGGAAAATTCGGTTGTTTTTGGTCTAAATTCACAGCGATGATGTCGAATGAAATCGGCGCGCGTTCACGTAGAGTCATCAAAATATCAAGCATGGCGTAACTATCTTTGCCACCTGATAGGCAGACCATGACTTTGTCGCCTTCTTCAATCATATTGAAGTCGCCGATAGCTTGACCTACTAAGCGGCATAATCTTTTATTTAGTTTATTATTTTCATAGGCGATTTTTTCTGCTTGTTTGGCAGAGATGTCACTCTTGATTTCTGCTTGAGGCGTGAGTAGTTGATGCATTCAACTCTCCTTGATGTGAAAAACTTCTACACCAACTGCATCGCAATCAGGATACACATCGGGTTTTTCACTGGAGATGCTGACTGCGCGCACTTTTGGGTGGGCGAGTAATGTGCGAGCTATATTATCTACGAGTGTTTCTTGTAAGTGAATATGACCGTGTGCTACATGCTGCGTAATAGTCTTGCGTATGAAATCGTAATCCACTACTTCATCGAGGTTATCTTCTTTGGGTGTGGAAGCAGCTAAGGGAATGAAAAGATCCACATTGAATACGACGCGCTGTTCTCTTTTTTTTTCGAACTCATGCACACCAATATTAATCATGACTTCATAGTTACGAAGAAAAAGTCGGCGACATGTTGAAAGAGTGGAGTGAGTTAACGTTGAAGACATAAAAACTTTCGGATTCAAAGAGTGAGATGTGCGCTTTATTTGGCGACAAACATCACATCGCGCTGTAAAGGAATTAAATGTTGACCACCATCGACTAACAAGGTGGTGCCTGTGATGGCGTGTGCTTGTGCGAGATAGCAGACTGCTTGTGCAATATCATCAGGATTACTACTTTTACCTAATGGTGTTTGAGTATGTGCTTTTGCAAAACCTTGTTCGGTTTGATCGCCTGATACCATTGTTAAGCCAGGGGCAAGTCCAACCACACGTACTTTGGGTGCGAGCGCTTGCGCTAAGAGACTGGTGGCGGTATGTAGTCCTGCTTTTGAAAGTGTGTAAGACAAAAAATCAGGATTTAAATTAAATAATTTTTGATCAAGTAAATTAATCACAACTGAGTGTGCACCTTCGGGTGTGCTTGCATGTAAAGCTTGTGCTAATAAAATCGGCGCTGCCAGATTGGCTTGCATGTGTGCATCGAGCTTTGCTTGTGTAAAGCTAGTCGCATCATCATATTCAAATAGTGAGGCACTATTTACTACACATGAGACTGAACCGATTTTCGCTATGGCATGCGGTAATAGTTTTCGAACTGCAGTTTCATCAGCAAGATCACATTGCAGCGTGATCGCTGTTACGCCTAGTTTGCGAATTTCATTGGCAGTTTCTTCAGCCTCACTGGTAGATTGACCATAATGGACAATAATGTTCCAGCCTTGGCGCGCCATCTCTAACGCAATATGTCTACCTAAGCGCTTAGCAGCGCCGGTAATTAATGCGGTTTTAGGTAATGGCTGGGTCATGAAAGAATTTGCTCGCTGTTGATCTGGTCTTCAATACAATACTGCTTATGCAATTGCCTGAGCCTACAGAAGACGCACTCATTGCGTCCCGCGCTTTAACTTCCCTGATTCATCAAGAGATTCAATCCTGTGATGGATGGATCTCGTTTGCGCGTTTTATGCAGCTTGCCTTATACGCCGAGGGCTTGGGTTATTACGCCGGTGGTTCAACCAAGTTAGGCAAAGAGGGGGATTTTACAACTGCGCCTGAGATTACGCCCATATTTGGCCGTACTTTAGCGCAGTTTGTGATGCAGATGGCTGATGCTGAGCCACTACGCATACTCGAGTTCGGTGCGGGCAGCGGCAAACTGGCGCTAGATGTGATGCTTGCTTGTGAGACGGCGGGCATGCAGGTTGCAGAATATGTGATTGTGGAGTTGTCTGCGCAGTTGCGTGCTAGGCAGCAAAGTTTGTTGAAAGATTTTAGCTGCGTGACTTGGCTGGATGTGCCGCCTAAAGTTTTTCGTGGCACGGTACTGTGTAATGAAGTGTTGGATGCGATGCCGGTATCTTTACTGATTAAAAAACAGGGGCGCTGGCTTGAGCGAGGCGTGGGATGGCAAGGATCCTCTTTTTGTTTTATTGATCGTGAAGTTGAGCAAGACATTGCGCGTCAGATTCCGGATGCTGATGCACTTCCAGATGGCTATTTGACTGAGGTACACCCAACTCAACAAGGCTTTATACGTTCATTGTCTGAGATGTTGATCGCGGGTGGTCGTGGCTCGGCAGTGCTGTTGGATTATGGTTTCCCTGCGCGCGAGTACTATCTTGCAAACCGTACTAGCGGTACCCTGATGTGTCACTATCGTCATCATGCGCATAGTGATCCTTTTTTTATGCTAGGTTTACAAGACATCACAGCGCATGTGGATTTCACAGCAATGGCGCTAGCAGCAGTTGAATCCGGTGCTCAGGTGCTGGCTTATCTGAATCAGGCTGCTTTTTTGATTGCCGCTGGCTTGCCTGAATTAATGCAAACCCTTTCGCCCGAAGATGCAAAACAATGGTTGCCGACTGCGAATGCGGTTCAGCAGTTAACTTCACCTGCTGAGATGGGTGAATTATTTAAGGTACTGATTATTGGCTTAGGTCTGGATGTGCCTGCAGCTATTGTGGCGCAAGATAAAAGTTATCGTTTATGAGTTAAGAGCTAAGTATTTTGTTTTCATTTTAAAAAGATAAATGCATGTTTCGCTGGTTGATTATTATTTTTCTTGTGTTGATGGTTTTTTCATCCGCTTTGCCTTGGTTAGAAAAGTTGGGCATAGGACGTTTGCCAGGAGATGTGCGTTTTCGACTCTTTGGTAGAGAAATTTTTCTGCCGTTTGCTTCCACCGTACTGATCTCAGTGGTGGTATTTTTAATTGGTCGCTTTATCTGAGTTAAATCATGATACGTTGGGTTGTCGCCATTTTCGTCGCATTAGCCGTCTTTTATCCGCTTTTACCGATACTTGAGAAATTATGGGTGGGTCGTTTGCCGTGGGACGTGCGTTTTCGATTACGCGGTATTGTCTTTTGTTTACCCTTTGCCTCTGCCGTAATTTGGTCTGCGATTGCATTTTTAATTGCCAAATTATTAAACATTTTCTAAGACTTATTGCAACCGTTCGGCTTTGTAAAAATCCCCGCTTTGCCCTTATTTTTAGCCGCATTTGCCCTTGCTGCGCTTGGGGTTAAGAGCATTATTTCGATTGACAAAAATAATCCATCCCACTATAGTTAGCGGTTCCCTGCGGAGAGGTGGCCGAGTGGTTAATGGCAGCAGACTGTAAATCTGCCCTCTTGCGAGTACGCTGGTTCGAATCCAGCCCTCTCCACCAGGTAGTGTTTGGTAACAGATTGAGTAGTGGTCGAGGTTGCGCGCCCTCGCGGGTGTAGCTCAATGGTAGAGCTGAAGCCTTCCAAGCTTATGACGAGGGTTCGATTCCCTTCACCCGCTCCAAGAGTTTTTGTTGGTTGCGGCAGTTGGCGCGATCAGTAGGGAAGCCCTTTTAGCTCAGTGGTAGAGCACTCCCTTGGTAAGGGAGAGGCCACGTGTTCAATCCACGTAAAGGGCACCACAGGTTTAGTTTTATTTTGGATGTAATTAGTTCGGTCGGGCGTGTGCCTGAACATTCTCATCAAATCGTTAGGAGTCCAAGATGGCAAAAGGCAAGTTTGAGCGGACCAAACCGCACGTGAATGTGGGCACGATTGGCCACGTTGACCATGGCAAGACCACACTAACAGCGGCGATTGCGACCGTGCTGTCATCGAAATTTGGCGGTGAAGCCAAAGCGTATGATCAGATTGATGCAGCGCCAGAAGAAAAAGCGCGTGGTATCACGATCAAC
>Ga0209768_10001724_pt1 | contig 13810 bp, 15 predicted proteins | sample LauGreSBDMM110SD_3_FD_187564 | JGI IMG/M metagenome (GOLD analysis project Ga0209768, IMG submission 187564) | Freshwater lake microbial communities from Lake Michigan, USA - Sp13.BD.MM110.SD (SPAdes) (version 2) | ecosystem: Environmental > Aquatic > Freshwater > Lake | place: Lake Michigan... | reverse complement strand
GTCCGTTGAACAGCAGCTCAAAGAGGCCATCGAGGCCTCTAAGCAGACCCTCGCCCTCTCCGAACAGGTTTCGGCCCTCGCCCTGGAGAAGGATACCATCTCCAAGCGCCTCGCCGAAATCGAGTCGAGCCTATCTTCCCCGAAGGCTTCCGAGCCGGTCGCTGTTGACCCCTTGGTTATCGCCAAGCTGGGTGAACTGCTCGCCGAGCGCGAACTGACCGCCAAGGCGATGAAAGAACTTTCTGCCAAGACCGACGCTGCAATTGCCTATGCCACTAAGGTGGGTAAGGAAGCCGCCTCGAAGGCCGACCTCAACGAATACGTGAAGCAGCGCGTGGAAGACGGTGAAGAAGGCAACACCCCTGCTGAAAAGCAGCATCGTGACGCCGGCAAGAAGGGCAAGAAGGCTGAAATGCCTGACTTTATTAAGGAAAAGATTGAAGAGCGCGAAGAGTCCGAAGCCGAAGACTGCGAAGAAACGGAAAAGGAAGCTGGTCTTCATCGTCCGTCCCAGCAGTCGAAGGGCAAGAAGGCTGCCAAGGCCACCTATTGCGACGAAGAGTCTGAAGGTCTGACCGAAGACGAGCTTGAAATGCTCAAGGAATACCGCCAGGCTTGCAAGGCCAAGGCGAAGAAGGCCGACTCAAACCTCAAGTCTCCCCTCAAGGAAGAGAAGAAGGATTTCGGCGACGTTATCCCTCAGCCGGGTCTTGACCCGAACAAGAACAACGTGAACGAGGACAACACGACCTCTCCTACGCTTAACAAGAAGCTTGCTTCCAAGGCCTCCAAGAAGGGCGAAACCGACGTGGAAGAAATCATGGAGTCCCCTGACGTTCAGAAGAACGAAGGCGAAGAACATGAACACGAGACAACCCTATCGAAGCCGGGCAAGGGCGCAAAGAAGGCTTCTGAGCTCGCTCTTGAAGCCATCGCTGCCAAGCACAGCTCTGAAAACTCTGACGAAATCCCGCCTGCCCTGATGGAATACCTTCAGCAGATTGTGGACGAAGAAAAGGCTGCCAAGTCCAAGAAGGCCGCAAACTCCCTCCCCGGTATGAACAAGCAGGACGTTGTTGGTCAGCCTGACCAGGACGACGAAGAGTCTACCCTAGAAAAGAAGGACGCCAAGAAGGGCAAGAAGGCAAAGGACAACTGTGCCGATGACACCAAGGTTCACGAAGACGGCTGCGCTCCGACCAAGGGTAACACAACTGCGGTTGGTGACCTTGCTCCGCTCGCCTCTGCCTCCCTCGACTCCGTTGTGGACGTCGCTGTGGAACGCCTCGCTACGGTCGCCAAGGCCAAGCAAGTCGTTGAAGCACAGCTCGCCAAGCAGGGCGAAACCCTCGCCTTTGAAACGAAGGCCAAGGACGAAGCGCTCACCGCTATCGCCCAACTCCAAGCCAAGTTTGAAGCCATGATGAGCAAGCTCGCCAAGGCAGAAGCCGCGGACAACACCCTAGAGGCCAAGGCCGCTAAGATTGTCGCCGCTTCCGCTTCTGAACCGGTTAACGCCGAGATGCAGAGCGAAGCCCCGAAGACCGACTCCGAGTTCCTCGCCCAGTTTGAAGCCATCGCCGACAAGCGTGAGCAGAACAAGTTCTTCAAGACGAACGCCGCTGCTATCAGCCGCGCCGCCGCCGCGAACCTCAAGGGCCGTCCTCGCGCTTAATCTAACCACTAACCCAAATACTAATATGCCTACTTACGGAGCAGGAGCTTCCACATACGCCACAGGTTATGCTGGTGGCACAGGCGGTGTCCGTCGTGACGCTGAAGTGAACGCTGCTAACCGCGCTGTCGCAGGCGGTGGCGACGTCACAGAAGCCATTGGTCGCACGCAGAACGCTGGCGGCGGTGACATCAAGGTGTCGGGCGAAAAGCTCGCTGACGCTCTTGGCACTACTTCCCGTGGTATTGCCCAGGCCGAAGACGGCTCTATTCTCGTTCAGAATGGTCGCTTTGGTGGTGAAGGCGTCTCTATCATCAAGCCGGACGGCACAACTACCAATGCTCCTAACGCTACGGTTAGCGTGGGTCCTGGCGGTGTTCAGTCTGTCCAAGTTGGCAAGATGAACTATGTCATCGCCCGCACTCGTGTGGACGTGACCAAGAACCAAAAGGATGGCGTGATTAGCGTCACCCTTCCTCCCGCTCTCCGTGGTATCCGTATGGATAAGGCTGGTAACGTGAACGGCTTCTCCATCAACCCGAAGGCTATCCCGAACAAGGAAATCCGTGCTGCGGCCTATCGTCTGATGGGCAAGGACGGCGTTATCCGTATCCCTGCTGGTTCGCCCCTCGCCAAGCGCCTTGAAGCCGACATGTCGAAGGCTGGCTACAACCGCACGACCATTCAGGCCGTCAACAACGCCTTTGCTGAAACCGGCACAGTCTACCGAGCAGGCGATGACGCTGCTGGTCGCACCGCAGCTGGCCTTGAACGCAAGCCGAAGGAAACGGCATAAGTTGACAACTTTCCAAGCAGAACACTTTAACCCTCAAATATAAAATAACCTATGGCAAATACTCTGGGAGGCATTAACCTCCAAGTCATCGCGCAGGACTCGCTTACAACGCTTCTTGCTCAATTCCCCCTCGTCAACAAGTTCACTACGGACTTTGGTGGCGACATCCTCCAGCGTGGCGAGTCTGTCACCACCCGTATCGCCTCTGGCGTTGCGGCTACCAACATTGGTTCTTCTGGCTATGTTCGCTCGAACGTCGCCTCTACCGCCAAGACTGTTACCCTCGACAAGCATAAGGGCTTCGTGATGGGCTTCTCTGATGGCGAAGTCGCCAAGGGTGGCTACGACGTCCTGCGTCGCACCTTTATCCGCCCGGCAGCTCACGCTGTCGTCAAGGCGGTTATGGATGACGTGTTCCTACTTGCTACGAACGGCAACTTCTCGGCTACCGGTTACAATGGTACCGTCGCTGCTTTCGATGCTGACGCTGTCGCTGACATCTCGCAGTCCCTGACGGATGCCAACGTCCCGATGGCTGGCCGCACGCTCATCGTTCGTCCTTCCCTCTACACATCCCTCGCCAAGGATAACAGCATCCAGGCGCAGTATGCTTCGGGCACTAACGCTCCTCTGACTGAAAATCTCCTCCCCCGTATCCACGGCTTCGAGGTGAACCAGTATACGGCGCTGCCTAATGGCTCGATGGGCACTGTTAACGGCATCGACTTCTCGGTTCTCGACAACAACCTCAAGGGTATTGCTGTCTCGCCGGAAGCCATCCTTATCGCGGCTCGTCTCCCTGCTACCCCGACCAATTGGTATGGTAACGTCGCTACCGCTACTGATGCGGAGTCCGGCCTCTCCATCCAGGTTCGTGAGTGGTATGATGGTGACGCTGGCGAGCAGAAGCTCTCGATGTCCATCCTTTACGGTGTGACTGTCGGTAACGCTTCTTGCCTCACCAAGATTATCGCCTCGTAAGCGAAGCGGCATAAGCCGCTCCAACAAGACCTCATCTTCGGATGGGGTCTTTTTTTGTGCCCGTTACATAGGCTCACTAATTCACAAGTTGACAACAGCCCAATGACACTATGAGCCTTTCTGGTCCCAAAGCAATTTCCTTCCTGGTCACTAACGCTGGCACAGGTCAGCAACACCTCTACGCATACACCTCTGCCGAAGCTGCTCAAGCAGACTTTGCCCAGCAGGATGGCGCGGGTGGTCCTTGCTACCTTTACCTTGAAGCGATGCCTACAAAGTCTTTGGTCCCGACCAAAGTTTCTGGCACTTTTGTTGACGCCTTTGGCGTGACTCGCAACGCTGCCGGCGGCGAGATTACCGACTAAAAATCCCTGTTGACACAACAGTCGGCCAAGGCATCCTTGCCTCACTATGAGTCATAAGTTCGCTATTGTCATTGAAATGAAGAGTGGGAAGCCTGTTGCAACGGCTTACCTAAAAACGGATGCACAAGAAGCTCACCAGCATTTCGTGCGTCTGCGTAATGAGGAGAAGGAAGCATACTTCTTCCAGCATCCTGTTGCTGACCGTCGCTCGAAGAGCGCCGACCAGGTCATCGCTACGCTTGGCCTGCGTGATGAAAACGGCAAGGTGCCTGACAGCACACCGGCAGTAGACAATACTCCTAACACTATTCTTAATCCCGCAGTTGCGAAGAAAACTGCCGACAGAATGAAGGCCGCAAGCAGAAACAAAATCGAAGGCGTGTCTACCGACGTTGCCATCGACATGTAATTTTAACCAACCCAATAAAACACAATGATTACGCTCATCATAGGTCTTGTCATCGGCTTTATCGCCGGTGCTCTCGTCTTCAGAAACAACGCCAAGAAAGCCGAAGCTCTCGTCCAAAAGACGGAAGCCGTGGCTGACAAGGCTGGCCTCGCCATCAAGAACTTCAAGAAGTAAGACTATGGCCAAGAAAGACCCTAATGTCCCGGTGGCGGGTGACGACGAAGGCAACCTCATCAAGGCTGGCTGGACCGCTACGGAGATGAAGGAAGCCAAGAAGGTCTACGCCCAGGAGCTCACGGAGCGCCCCGAAGTGATGGCTAACACCACCTTCTCGGATTTCTTGTTTGAGCAGGCTGCCGTCGCTTACATCGTCTCTAACGAAATCAAGTAAGCGGAGGACTGGTTCTCTCCCTCAATGGGCATCTTAACGGATGCCCTTTTTTGTTGTTGACAAATTAGTAGGGGTAGACATACCCCAAGAGCAAATGGCACGAGGTTCAACTAGAGCGAGCAGCGAATTAGTCCGAGGTCGTGTTCTCAACACCCCTGGCGGGCTTATTGAAAAGATGGAGGATGAAGAGAAGGCCAAGCGACCCGATGGCGACGCCAACGACTATGTTGAAAAATTGATGTCCGTTGCAGCCAATCCTATCACGTCTACTGGCGGGCGCTCCAAGCTCGAAAGGGCTAAAGCAGTTGCCAGTCTTGCTCCAAGGGAGCGAACAGAGTTGGTCAATGAGCTTCGAGGAACGGTGGACAGATTTTTCCAAAGGGCAGATGAAGAAGATGGATTTGAGCCGGGCAAGTTAAACGAAGAGCTCGCCATCGCAACGGATGCCTACCTTGGTAGTATGGAGAAGCGCTACGAGCGCATCATGGATGACCTCTACATGGTTGAGGACAGTAACAAGAACCCAGAAGACCAAAAGGTCATAGACGTTTACAACAAGGCAGCAGGGACTCCCGGCTTCTTCGTTTCGCAGGGTCTTGGCAACAAGGAGTATCCTGGTCTAATGCCTTCCGAAAACGACCATTCAAAAGGTATGACCGCTGTTCGTAAGTATCTCAACAAAAAAGGCTGATTGACACTCGTCCATAGCGAATGGGCTCGCTATGGGATGAGATGGCATCTGACGGTCCGGAGTTTCAAGAGACTTTCGGCCGCCCTGTCATATTCCGTGGGGCCACTGTGTCGGCGCTTATCAGCAGAGCTCCCATTGACCAAATGTTGGGTGATGGTGGATTTACCTACAACGCTTCGTGGTCAATACGCTTCCTTGCTCCGACCGGAAGCGCCCTTGCTTTAGCCCCTCCGTCTCACGGAGAGCGCATTACAGTGTTCGGCAAGGTCAGCACCATCCTTAACGTCACATCCCGTCCGCCAAGCCCTTGGATTGATGTCCTTGTCGGCCCAGCCGCTACGGTATGAGCACGCCCCAGCCAGGCTTTGGCGTTACGTTGCGTGGTGATGGCATGCAGGTCCATTACCTATGCAAGCTTCAGGCGGCAGCTTGGAAGGCTGGATACGAGAAGATGATGGCAGAGGTGGCATTGGAGAACGCTACGGCGCTCTACAAGCACTCTTTCCCTGCTCCGGGCAACGACCCCCTCAAAGGGAACTCCGGCGGGCCAGAAGCCTATGAGCAGGGGCAGTATAACCTGACCAAGGACATCAACTCGATGTTCTACCCCATCGGCAACCATTCGGTCAGGGACCTCGTGGGGATGCGTAACCGCGCCGTCTTCCAAATCGACAACCCAATACAGTGGGAAAACCCAGACCTCGCAAGAGCCTGGCAAGCTCAAGACATGGACATCCTATTCATGGCGTTCCAGACGCTGGGAACTGATACCGGCGAGTCTGACTACCTGAACTTGGAGAAGACCAACTTCAACGAAGTGTCGGCAGACACGGTATCCTACATCGAAACGCCGAACGAAGAGGTCCACCAATCGTCGATGCGAAACGGCCGGTGGGACGGCAGGACAAAGACCGCTGTTCGCAGTCGAGCAGCTATTCAAACCTTCTTGTCCCAGAAAATGAAGAGCATAGGTCGCTCCGCCAACGGCTGGGTAGACTGTATCAAGAAGCTCGGCGGCCAAATCAGCGCCCTTATGCCAGGGAAGGGCTTGGGGACGGTAGACATCAAGCGTGACGCTACCGGCATAAAGTATGTCCTGACCAACGCTTATGGGAACCCTAATGGAATGGCAGACGATGCCATCGCAAAGGTCATCCAGGAAACCAACGCTACTTTTATCCGGAAAACCAAAGAGCTAGTGGACATGGTGGCAAAGGTGAAGCCCCCACCCAACAGGCGTAACCGCGGCAGACCAAGACCATGAGCATCCGAAGAGCAATTGAAGCACACGTCAAACTTGTGCTTGACCCCTATGTCCCGTCTGTGCCGAACGGCTGGACCCATGTGGTTGTCGAGTCCCTCCGGATTTCAGACCGCCCAATGCCAGGGGTGGTTATCATGGCAGGCGTAGCCTCGCCCGCCTTCAATGACCTTCCAGACTCCTTGGGGAACTACACCCTGCCGATAACGGTAGCGGTGATGTCCTCCATCGACGATACGACAGTCGATAGCCACTCCGAGCTTGCCCACCAAGTAGGCCGCATCCTCCAATCCCCCGCAGCTCGCAAGAACTCCAAGATACAGGGTCTGCGCTTCTACAACATCATCCCCACCAATGTGGGTCAGGAGAACCAGGGTCGGCGTATGGTGACTGTCCTGAACTATGAGGCCATCGTGAATTATATCCCGGAGACGCCTATCTAACCCATAGTTGACAAAACCCCACGCTCAATAAGCGACCAACATGGCAAATCCTCCTCTTCCCCTCACGCCTTCCGCCTCGCCCATCACATACGGAGTCGTTGTCCACTACGGCCTTGATGACCTTGCGGTGACGGGTATCATCATCGACTCCTACAAGCGCGACCAGCAGTATGCTGACACGCAGGAAGTGCAGAACCAGGCTGGGGTGACGGTTGGCGTCCGTATGACGGACTTCCGGGCCAACGTCTCTGTGGATGGTCGAGTGATTGAAGAAAACGCCGCCGGCGTTGCACAAGCTTTCACCGTTAAGGTGGGCGACATTCTGGAAATCAATGGCGACAAGATTGTCATCAATAGCGTGTCCTATTCTGGCGCTGCCAAGGGTTTCCACTCCCTGTCGATTTCTGGCACCTCTTACTCCGGCATCCTTGTTCTTGCCCCTTCGGGCATCACTACCGCCTCAACCACATAACCGAACATGGATGGTCGTTTTCTAACGGCCTTTATCCTGCCCGAAAAGTGGGAGATTATGGGTTACGAACTCAAGCCTTTCAGCTTGAGGCACACCATGACCCTCACGGCGCTGGAGTCGCCTATTATTGTGGGAGAGGCGTCAATGGTTACGCCAGAGGACATCATTATATTCCTGCGCGTCTGCTCGTCAAAAAACGCCTTTGTGGCCCTCAAGAAGCCCTCCTTGATGGACAGGTGGAACCAAACCCGAATGGAAAGGGATACGTCTTATTACTTCGACCAGTGGGTGGCTATCAACGGATACATGAAGCACTGCAACACGATGCCTAGCACATATACGAAGCCAGACGATACTGAAAAAAAGAAGCAAAACGTGCCGGTGGTTCTTGGTTTGGTGACCTCTTTGATGTCCAAGATGAACATGTCGGCAGATGAGGCGTGGGATTGCACATCTGGCCAGGCGGTGTGGTATCTGACGGCCTATTCAATTGGGGAGGGAGCTGAAGTTAAGATACTTAGCACCCAGGACGAGGAAAAGATGGACGCTGAAAGAGCGATGCTTTCTAAGCTGCAAGCTGCCTCCCGCGCAAAACTTAAAGGAGTTAAAAGCTAATGGCTGGAGGAGCAACCACAACAGTAACCGCCGAGTTCCTGGGAACAGAGAACGTCGCCCGGCAGATGAACGTCTTGGGGCGTGCTGGCGCGCAGTTCAGCTCTGACTTGACCTCGAAGCTGGGCAAGATGTTCGGCGCGGTTGCAATAGGCACCATGGCCTTCAGCAAGATGGAGCAGTCCATCTCCAAGAACATGGCTACGGCCAAGCAAGTATCGTCCTTGGCCATCAAGTTCAACGTAGACCCCTCACAGGTTCACTCGATGAAGATTGCGGCCGACGACGCTGGCGTGTCCATCCGGTCGCTGATGATGGCTTCCAAGCAGTTTGGTAAGGTCGCTGGGGAGTCGCTATCCAACAAGGATGCGGCCGCCAACATGAAGCAACTTGGCATAGATGCGGCGAAGCTAGCAGAGATGCAGGCGAAGCCTATGAAGTATCTCCCTGAAGCTGCCGTAGCCTTAGCAGGCATCGCCGACGAAAACGAGCGTGCTGCGGCTGGAGCTTTCCTCTTTGGTCGTCAGTATCAGCAGATTTCGCCCCTACTTGAGAAGCTGGGGACTGATGAAGAAGCGCGTGGCAAGTTCCTGTCGAACAACAATGCGATGACCAATGAGCAGATTAAGCTCAACAAGGAAGCCGCCCGCATACAATCGGAGATGTCAGAAGGTTGGGACAAGTTTATGGCAGGGGCCGCAAAACCATTGAATTGGGCGATGAACTTTGTGTCCTACCTTTCTAATGCCTTGTCGGTTCAGTTGGAATTGATGGCCAACTCCGATAAAATGGAGAAGGGAAAGGCTAAGGAGGATGCCGGCAAACGGGTCTATGGTGTTTCAAATTACACTGGAGCGTTGGCTATGAGAACAGACATAACCCGTAAAAAAATCGAAAGTAATAGCGAAGGCGAAGGTTTTCAAACCGACGAAGAGCTTGGCATCACAAAGGAAGACCGAATGGAATACGACAAGGTCGTTAAAGCTGGCGGGGTCGAGAAATACGCAGCCATTCAACTTCAAAAGGCAGCCGACATAAGCGCAAACAGGCGCCGGCGCGGTGACCATCGAACTAACAGCTCTGGCGACGATAACGCCTATGTTCCTTTAGACAAGACCGGCAAGATGGACGATAAAGAGATGGAAGCCGAAGAGTCAATTGACCAAAAGTTTTTAAGCCAGGCGTTTGGCAGAAACGGGCATCTTTTAAAAGAACTTGATGAAGATACCGCCAAGAAAGCTTTGCGTGAACTCCAGATTGCAAGTGCTAATTCATCGGTTGTAGATGGATTGGTTCAGACTGGGAACCTAACCGAGAACGAGGAAGGTTACAGTTACAAATCTGGATTGAGCAACCTTGCCTTAGACATGACTACTGATGGTCAAGCCCAGCAGAAAGCTGCCTCTGCCGCCGCCTTACAGTCTGCCAATGCAGCGAAGCAGGCGCTAGCCCGCATGGATGGAAACGAGTATGACACGGTAACCGGTCGTGAGTATAGCCGGGACCAATATGACGAGTTGATGCGTCAACGAGCTGCCGACTCTAAAAAGGGTCCAGGGGAGTTCCTAGAAGCTAAAGCCGCAGCAGCGGCGAAGAAGAAAAAGAAGGCTCAAACTCGAGCCTTGGAGAAATCCGAACGGCATCTCAATGAGGGCAATCTCAAACCTGTTGAAAAAGCCGAAGCCGCAATCGTGGATGTGCGTGGAGACATGCTTCCTATTGAGGAAGACATTTTAGATAAGACTGAAGAAATTGAAAAGTCAAAGGAGCGTCTTAAAGCCGCTGAAGAAGGACTTGTTGAATTGAGCAAAAAGAAAGAGGCCGGCGCCGAAGCGGCTGCTTTGCACATCGCTGAAATGAACAAAACACTTGCTAAAGAAAACACCAAGTTGACCGCCGAGGAGGAGGCCGACATCCGCAAAAAGTATGATTTAACCAAGGAAGATACTGAAAAAATAGCTCAACTTAATGGTGCCATCCGGGGCGAAGGCAAACTCATCTCACAAACGGAAGGAGAACGGCTTGAGTTGCAAACCAAGTTGAATGGCGAAAAGGCCAAGGAGGTTGCTATGATAGACGCACTTCGGAAGGCAAAGGAAGCTGAGTGGGCAAAAGACAAGGCAAGAGCAAAGGACTTGCACGAAGACGACCAAAATTATGAGCGAGAGATGCAGGAGTTAAAATACAAGAACATGAAGCTGTCCGGGAAGACGCAGCTCGACATCCTGAAGGAAAAATACAACTTTGAACTCAAGCGTTACGGCGAAGCGTCCGCAGAAAAAGATAAGCTTGAAGCAGAGATTGCTGACAAGCAAGCCGCGCGCGTGGCCGAGGCCTTCGCCGCTGGCGATGAGGATGCTTACAAGGCGGGTGAAGCCACGGACGAAGAGACGGCAGCCTTAAAGGCAGCTCGTGAGAAGAAGGACAAGGGGCGGCAGGACCTAGAGAAAGCCGTCTACGACTTTGACCAATTCAAGCCACAGGCCGTGGTTAGCGAGTTGGGCAAGATGGGTGGCGGTGCAGCCGTCCAGTTTGGCAACAACCCCATCGACGAAATCCGCAAGTCCAACAGCTTCTTGAAGGCCATTGAAAAGAACACCGCTACCGGCAACATCAAGAGTTTGAAGACATTTGAGACGGCCGATGATAAAACTTACAGGGAGATGGAAGCCGGCCTGTTCGGGGACGACGTTCCTATGTGAGGTGTGGACAGGCTGCCATAAGCACACATGAGTAACCCACCGACACCGCTTGCCCCAACAACAGGGCAAATAATCAATCATGGGGTAACGAACAACGTCATCCAGCCAGGATGGACCGTGAGCGAGGATACGCGCGGTCTGCTTGAGGGCGATTTGAGCATCAAGTATACACAAGGTGACCCCAATAACCCAAGGACGCCGGTCTTCCCTAATCGTGGCTCTATTCACCCATTTGACTCCAGGCTGAAGTGCTACAAGTCGAGCTCAACGATGTCTTCAGGTGGCACTATTACGGTGCAGGCGTCTTACATTGGACTGAAGCAAGACCCGACCTACTCGGAGACGGAGACGTCGGGGACAACCTCCGGCAACCCCATCCCGCTCCATCCAAACTTCAAGACCATCGCTATGGCGGTGCCGCCCGACGCCAACGGAGAGAACTTTCAATACTACCCTTACGTCCGAACGCAGAACGACGATGGTATTAACTTTGAGCGCTTTGATGCGGTCAAGGCCCCTGAAGGGCTGCGAGGGGTGGAGTCCTACTACGCGCCTCGTGCGACCGTCCGGGTGAGCTTCTACACCGCTTCCTTGGGCACTGCGGAGAAGATGCTGTCCAACATCGGGACTGCGGCTGAAACGCCGTATCTTGCTAATGGTCCGCTGCCCAAGGGCGGCAACTTCCTGCTAACCAGCGCCTCGGTTTCGACCTATGGCACTATCTACAAGGTATCCTCCGAATGGATGATGTCAGAGCAGGGTCACACTTGGACGGACAAGCTTTACCGGGCCTTTGGCTCTGGGGGTAAGAAGGTCCCTTCATACGCTATTGGCGGCGATTATTCCATCAAGGCCTCTTGGACGTTCTAAAATGTCGAACGCAAAATCATCTGGGCGCAATAACTTTGGCCTACCGAAGGTGGGTCCGGGCGACTCGCTGACACCATCGCTCGTCAATAAGTTGTCTGATGCGGTAGCAACTAATGCTCCAAAGCTTGGTATGGGAGCAAGTGTCCAGAACACTCCAAACGGTTCTTTTCTGTCAATAAGTAAGCGCGGTCAGGGCGGCCATCCGTGGAAGGTATACTTAGATGGGACGAACCTACACATTGAGCCTGGGCAGTTCTTCACAAACAGGCAGGGTGGCGGCGGGGAAAATCTCGTTACCGTCATGTCATCCAAGCTTGGGGGCAGTCGAAACGCATGGATGCACCAATCTTATCTTCCGGGCGGTCCTGGTTGGAACGATGCCAACGCCATCGACCTATTCTTTCTGGGAGGCTCGGAAGTCTTCTTTGAAGACCCTGACTGCAACGTCATCTCAAACAAGCAGCTCTACGTCTCTACGGATGGTTTGCGAACCAAGCGTAAGCGTGGCCTCTACTACATTGAGGTAAGCGCGTGGAACGGCCGGCAGATGAACCCGCCCTACCCCACTCCTGGGACTTCAGCACAGCTACTAGCCGCCAATCAAGCAGCCGTTGTTTACAACGCATACTCGCTTCGAGTGAAGGGCAAGATTGTGCCTATCTTTAAGTGGGCTCCATTTGAGGAGACAATCGTCAATGGCATTGAATACCCAGGGATGTATGACATCAAGCAGTTCGTCTACCCCATCGCCACGGTGTCAAAAAATTGGCAGATTTACCAAGGGGTAAGCTCGGACATTTATCATGTCTCGCCGGCGCCGCGTCCATTCGAGGTGAACCTAACAAATGATGCGGGCGCATACAAGGTATCGGTCTACCCAGGACTGGTTAATGGGATGGTGGCAAAGATGGGTGGCAACTACCTTGACGAAGTTCCAGTGCCGCTCTTGACGGTCAGCGGAACGGGACGCCTATTACTCAGGGTGACGCATGAGTCGCAGAAGTTCTTCCCACGGAACGTGGACATAATCTTTCAGGCCGGCACGACCATACCAGAAGATACGGAGCAATACGGCTATTGGCCTCTTGCGATGCTGGCGTTCGCCAATAATGCCTACACCTTGACGCAGCTCACATACGGCAACAAGTTGGTTAACCGGTTCAAGATGGGCGCAGCGGGGGCTTATTGGAGCTGGTCTGCATGAGCCTTCCGCCGCCGCCTAAATTACACCAAACGGTGTATGGTCCTGGCTCTATGATTGGTTTGGGGCGCGTGGTGGGATGGGACCAACCTTACTGCGTAATTACCGATTTCTTTGACTGCCAGCCCCTCTCCTCCGGGGCGAACACGGTAGACCCAATTACTGGTGAGGAGCTTCAAGACTTTACGCTTCCGACTAGCGCAACCTATTATTGGCCAGAGTGGTCGGAGACTCTAGACTACTCAGACCCAAAGCTCATCCCGCAAGTCGGCTGGATAGTTCTCTACAACGGCCTCTACTATCAGCCAACCATTTGGCTCTCCTCCTCACAAGTAGGCAAGAAGCCCAACATCGCCGAAGCTGCCGTTGGTGACCCCTTGGGCATCAAGTTCGACGCCGGTCAGTATGTTAACGTGGTGAAGAAAACCCGGTGCAAGAACCAAAGCCACGCCATAAGAGCTTGGGGGTGTCTTGGTTCGCGCGAGAATGACAACGGCTGGCAGCACACTGCTGGTGAAACCTTCCCGCAATACACCCCCGACAGCGATGAGTATAGGCATAACTTCATCCCGGTGTTCCTTAACGAATGGACAAACAAACCCACCCTCGCCGGCGGCGATGGCTATAAATCCTGCATCGAGGAATACTACCCAAAGCCACACAACTTGGTTGTATATGTGGAAGACCCTGAAGCCACCAAGCTCGCAAAAGAACCACGCATTAAGGTGTTTACGGGGACAAAAAGCAAGCCAGCTGCAATAGGCTGGGACCGCACTACCGGCGCTATGCCAGATAAGCAAATTGCCGAAGTTTCTCCATACATGTCATATAATTACTACGACTACGTTAACCTTGGAAGTGGTATTTCCCTGACCCTTTGGTCGCAAAAGGTTAAAGTGAAACAATACGAAACGAAGGTTTCAACGTCTGTCTTGCAGCTC
>Ga0209768_10001721_pt1 | contig 13869 bp, 15 predicted proteins | sample LauGreSBDMM110SD_3_FD_187564 | JGI IMG/M metagenome (GOLD analysis project Ga0209768, IMG submission 187564) | Freshwater lake microbial communities from Lake Michigan, USA - Sp13.BD.MM110.SD (SPAdes) (version 2) | ecosystem: Environmental > Aquatic > Freshwater > Lake | place: Lake Michigan... | reverse complement strand
TGCCAACCAGGCCGAAGTGCTTAAGCAGACAAGCCACTTTCGCGCGGCGCTGGACGACTTTGAAAAAGCCATTCAAAACAATGATTTACAGGCTTTGCGCCGCTTGATAGTCCAGGCAAGTCAGGTGCGCGCAGGCTGGATCTTGAAGTCCAGCGATGCCAGTGATGAGGATTAACTGCCTTAGCCATATAAGCGATTTAACCCAAATTGCACTGCAAAACGTATTACAAAATACAATGACAAAATTGTCTTTTCTTTTTCGCTAAGGAATAGCTATGCAGGCATCCACTTTTTCGTTTCGGGCTGATGAGGTTTTTACCGAGCAAACCCGCGCCATGGCCACTTCCTTGGGTCTGAAAAGCTCTGACTACATTCGGCAAGCCGTGACCGAAAAAAATGCCCAAGTGATGGCACAACGCATTGCCGCCTTGTCCAGGGAATTAGCCGAAGAACATTTGCAAGTCAACGAGTCACTGGAAGGCACGCTGTCAGATGGCATCGACTGAATTTCAACGCGGTCAGATTTGGGAGGTTGATCTCGAACCCCAATCACGCAAAGAAGAGCCCGGCAAACGCAAGCGACCGGCTTTGATTATTCAGACTGATTTATTGAATAACAGCGGTCACTCGACAACCATCGTGGTGGTGGGCACCAGCCAAGTCCGGCGAGACAAAGACTACTTTCCGCTGCGAGTGGCACTACCGAAACAGACGGGGTTGCCAGTAGAAACTGATTTGCTGATTGACCAAGTACGCGCAATTTCCAACCGCAGGTTTTTAGGAGATAAACCTTTGACCAGCTTAAATCCTGCCCAACTCAAACGCGTGGAAGACGCGCTCAAACTGCTGATTGGCAGATAAGGATTTCATGTTTTCCACCGACTTCCTCGACCTACCAGCACTAGACAGCGCCAGCGGCACGGTCACGTTGCCCGGCTCTAAAAGCATTTCCAACCGCGTGCTGCTGCTGGCCGCCTTGTCGCAAGGCACTACGGATTTGCAAGACTTGCTGGACTCGGACGACACCCGCGTCATGCTCAACGCCTTGCGTGAACTGGGTTGCCATTTGCAAGCCGATGCCAGCAGTTTGAGCGTCACCGGCATCAATGGCCAAGCGCCTGACAAAACATTGGATTTGTTCATGGGCAACGCAGGCACCGCCATGCGCCCGCTGACCGCTGCGCTCGCGCTCATGGGCGCTCACGCAGACATGCACGGCGTGCCGCGCATGCACGAACGCCCCATCGGCGATTTGGTGGACGCATTGCGCCAACTCGGTTGCCGCATCGATTACACAGGCAACGAAGGCTATCCGCCCTTGGCGCTGCGCGGCCACGCGGGTTTGCATTTTGGTAAGCCCATACAAGTACGCGGCGATGTGTCCAGCCAGTTTTTAACAGCGCTTTTGCTGGCATTGCCGTTGGTGGCCACACGAGACATCGTCATTGAAGTGGTGGGCGAACTCATCTCCAAACCTTACATAGAAATCACGCTCAATTTGCTGCAACGCTTTGGTGTCCATGTGAAACGCGAGGGTTGGCAACGTTTTACCGTACCGGCAGGAAGCAGCTTCACCTCGCCGGGTGTGTTGCCTGTTGAAGCCGATGCGTCATCTGCCAGTTACTTCATTGCACTAGGTGCAATCGCTTCATTGGAGGGTGTGCGCATACAAGGCGTGGGCGCGGACTCTATACAAGGCGACATCCGTTTCATGGACGCGGCCCGCGCCATGGGTGCGGAAATTTCCAGCGGACCGAACTGGGTGCAAACGCGTCGCGGAGCCTGGCCTTTGAAAGCCATAGACATGGACTGCAACCAGATTCCGGATGCCGCCATGACGCTGGCCGTCATGGCCTTGTACGCCGACGGCCCCTGCACCTTGCGCAATATCGCCAGTTGGCGTGTCAAGGAAACCGATCGCATCGTTGCCATGGCCGCAGAAGCGCGCAAACTCGGCGCACAAGTCGAAGAAGGCGACGACTGGATTCGCATTTATCCTGTTCAACGCTGGCAGGCCGCCTCCATTCACACCTATGACGACCACCGCATCGCCATGTGTTTTTCGCTGGCGGCCTTCAACCCAGCCAAGTTGCCGGTTCGTATCCTCGACCCGAAATGCGTGGCAAAAACATTTCCTGACTATTTCGAGGCGCTGTTCTCGCTGTCCAAGTCTTTGCACATTCCAGTAATAGCGATTGACGGCCCGACCGCTTCGGGCAAAGGCACCTTGGCCGCACTGGTCGCTCAACAACTCGGTTACCACTACCTCGACAGCGGCGCTCTGTACCGTTTGACCGCATTTGCCGCTTTACAAGCCGGTTTGGCTTTGGACACAGCCCATGAACAAGCCATTGCAGACCTGGCCAGAACCTTGCCGGTCGAGTTCCAAGGTGAGCACGTGCTTTTGTCCGGCGTCAATGTTTCCGAAGCAATTCGCACCGAAGAAGCCGGTATGAATGCGTCCAAAGTCTCGGTTTTGCCTTTGGTACGCCAGGCTTTGGTAGATTTACAACTCAGCTTCAGACGGCTGCCCGGCCTGGTCGCCGACGGACGCGACATGGGCACGGTCATCTTCCCAGAGGCTGATTTAAAGGTGTTTTTGACCGCCAGCGCAGAAAAAAGAGCAGAACGGCGTCACAAGCAACTGATTTCAAAGGGAATTTCCACTACAATAGATGTTCTTCGCGCAGACCTGACAGCGCGTGACGCCCGCGACACACAACGCAGCGTTGCACCCTTAAAGCCCGCGCAAGATGCTTTGCCACTGGACAACTCATCGCTTTCCATCGATTCGTCGGTGACCCAAGTGATGCACTGGTGGCAGGACAAACAGGTGTTCGGCCCCGGCCACGCCTGAACCAAGTTCCTCACCATCCCCTTCGCGCTGCATGGCGCACCGGTGGTGAGGTTGTTTCACCCAACTGCGGCAACCCCGCGCAAACAGTCGAACCAGTTTTCTCCCGCCCACTTTTGGCGGACGCTTGCTCGACGAAATTAGGAAATTGAATGTCTGAATCTTTTGCAGCCCTGTTTGAAGAATCCCTGAAACGCTCAGAGATGCGCATCGGTGAAGTGATCACCGCTGAAGTCATCCGTGTCGAGCATAACCACGTCGTGGTCAACGCGGGGCTGAAATCAGAAGCCTACGTGCCTATCGAAGAATTCAAAAACGATCTGGGCGAAATCGAAGTCCAGGCCGGTGACTTTGTGTCGGTGGCCATCAGCTCCGTAGAAAACGGCTATGGCGACACCATTCTCAGCCGCGACACCGCCAAACGTTTGGCCTCTTGGATGTCACTGGAAAAAGCCTTGGAATCCGGCGAATTCGTCACCGGCACCACCAGCGGCAAAGTCAAAGGCGGCCTGACCGTGTTGGTCAACGGCATCCGCGCATTCCTGCCCGGCTCACTCATCGACACACGTCCTATCAAAGACTTGTCGCCGTTTGAAAACAAGACCATGGAATTCAAGGTCATCAAACTTGACCGCAAACGCAACAACGTCGTGTTGTCACGCCGCGCAGTCATCGAAGCCTCCATGGGCGAAGAGCGCGCCAAGCTGATGGAAAACCTGAAAGAAGGCTCTATCGTTCACGGCGTCGTCAAGAACATCACCGAATACGGTGCCTTCGTGGACCTGGGCGGCATCGACGGTTTGCTGCACATCACCGACATGGCCTGGCGCCGTGTGCGTCACCCCTCCGAAGTGGTGGTCGCTGGTCAGGAAATCACTGCCAAAATCCTTAAGTTCGACACCGAGAAAAACCGCGTGTCTCTGGGCTTGAAACAAATGGGCGACGATCCTTGGATGGGCGTGAACCGCCGCTACCCGCAAGGCACGCGCATGCACGGCAAGGTCACCAACATCGCCGACTACGGCGCGTTTGTGGAACTCGAACCCGGCATCGAAGGCTTGGTTCACGTGTCTGAAATGGACTGGACCAACAAAAACGTGGCACCTTCCAAAATCGTGGCCTTGGGCGACGAAGTCGAAGTCATGGTCCTCGAGATCGACGAAGACAAGCGCCGCATCTCTTTGGGCATGAAGCAGTGCAAAGCCAATCCTTGGCAAGAATTTGCGTCTGCCACCAAGCGCGGCGACCGCGTCAAAGGCCCGATCAAATCCATCACCGACTTCGGCGTGTTCGTCGGTCTGGCTGCCGGTATCGATGGCCTGGTGCATTTGTCTGACCTGTCCTGGAACGAAACCGGCGAAGCCGCCGTGCGTAACTTCAAGAAGGGCCAGGAAGTCGAAGCCGTGGTGCTGGCGGTTGACGTCGAGCGCGAACGCATTTCCCTGGGCATCAAACAACTGGACTCTGACCCGTTCACCAACTTCGTGTCGGTCAACGACAAAGGCCAGATCGTCACCGGCACTGTCAAGACAGTCGACGCCAAAGGCGCAGAAATCGATCTGGGCGAAGACATCATCGGCTATTTGCGCGTCTCGGAAATCAGCCGTGACCGCGTCGAAGACGCCAGCCATGTGCTCAAAGTCGGCGATGAAGTCAGCGCAGTGGTGGTCAACATCGACCGCAAAACACGCAACATCCAGTTGTCAATCAAAGCCAAGGACGCTGCCGATCAGGCCGACGCCATGGCCAACCTGAGCCAGCAAAACGCCGGTAACGCCGGTACCACCAGCCTGGGCGCTTTGTTGCGCGCCAAACTGGACAACAACGAGAAGTGATCGTCTGCCCTGGTGGCTGATGATCACAGCCACCTGCGCGGCCCGGTGCCGTCAGGTGGCTTCTTTTTGAACACTATTTCTAAGTTGTATTGCAATGACCCGCAGTGATTTGGTTGAAGAACTGGCCGCACGATTTCCGCAATTGGCGCACCGCGATGCCGAGTCCGCCGTCAAGGCATTGCTTGATGCGATGAGCGAAGCGCTGGTCAAAGGCCACCGCATAGAGTTGCGCGGTTTCGGCAGTTTTTCCGTCAACCGCCGCCCGCCGCGCATGGGCCGCAACCCGCGCTCGGGTGAAAGCGTGGCCATTCCTGAAAAACGCGTGCCCCATTTCAAACAAGGCAAGGCCTTGCGTGAAGCCATCGAAGTACGAACGCAAGAATTATTGAAAAGCCCGGGTGGTTTGAAGCCCTAGAATTTCACCCATACAAGGGGACGCGCGTGAAAGCATTTATCAGGCTGCTTCAATGGATATTGAAAGCAGCTGTTTTTTTCATTCTGCTGGCCTTTGCCTTGAACAACCGGGATGACGCCATTGTGCATTTCTTCTGGGGTTTGCAATGGCAAGCCCCCATGGTGTTGGTGTTGCTCAGCGTGTTTGCGCTGGGTCTGGCTGTAGGCGTTCTCGGCATGGTGCCGCGCTGGTGGAGTCAACGCCGCCTGGCCAAAAAAGCGCAGCAAACCCCGTTACCTGCTGCCGACAAACCGGCTTCGCCCCCTGTAGCCGCGGACATGTATGGACCTTGATATCAACCTGATTTTTTTCGGTCTCCCGCTGGCATTCGTCTTGGGTTGGCTGGCTTCGCGTTTCGATTTGCGCCAGCTGCGTATGGAAAACCGCAGCAACCCCAAGGCCTATTTCAAAGGCCTGAACCATTTGCTCAATGAGCAGCAAGACCAGGCCATCGACGCTTTCATCGAAGCCGTGCAACGCGACCCGGACACCTCCGAGTTGCATTTCGCGCTTGGTAATCTGTTTCGACGCCGGGGGGAGTTCGAGCGTGCAGTGCGTGTTCACCAGCATTTGCTGGACAGGGCCGACATCAGCCAAAGCGACCGCGAGCGCGCCCAGTTCGACTTGGCCATGGATTTTGTCAAGGCCGGCATTCTTGACCGGGCTGAAGCCGCGCTCAAACCTCTGATGGGTACGCCGCTTACACCGCAAGCGCTGCTGGCCTTGCTCAGCATTTATGAGCGCAGTCGGGACTGGCAACAGGCGGCGGATATCTCACTGCAACTCGATCAATCCGGCCAAGGTCAGTTTGCCGTGCGCCGCTCGCATTACCTGTGTGAACTGGCTGCGACCCAAACCGACAGTGGACAAGCAAACGCTTTGTTGCTACAGGCCATAGAGACCGCGCCTTTGAGCGCCAGGCCGCGTATTGCCCTGGCCTTGCTGCTGGAACAAGTGCAACGCCAGGCCAAGGCCTGCGATCAATTACAAGAACTTGCACAACTGGTGCCTGCCGCCATGCCTTTGATCGCGGCATCGCTGGCCAGACTCGCGCCGCTGGTGCAACGACAAATCGGTGTGCTGACACTGCTGCAAGACAGCTACCACCAGTCGCAAAGCCTGGATGTGCTCAATGCCATCGTCAGTCTGCAATCAGACATGGGACAGGCCCATGGCCGCGAACTGTATGCCTCTCATTTGCAAAAATACCCGTCGCTGATTGCCGCCACCAGCTTGCTGGCTGATGCTGAGCTGGACCCTGCCCAGCAACCCCAGGTGCAGCGCGCCCTGGAACACGCGGCCAAGCCACTGCGGCGTTACCGTTGTGCAGCATGCGGCTTTGAGGCTTTGCAGCACTTCTGGCACTGCCCCGGTTGCCAGGCCTGGGACAGCTACCCGCCCAGGCGCATCGAAGAACTTTAAACAGGCGCAATGGCGTTTTAAAGCAGCGGGACTTCATCCTTTTCTGCTTAAAAAATTAAAGAATCAGACCAAGCCGGTTCAGCTATTCATGCGCTGCTTTTGGCCGGTGTCTTTGATGTCTTATTTGCAAAGGAATGCCCATGTACAAATCAAGCCTGGCTGTGGTGGTGTTTTTGCTTTTTCAGCAAAGCGCTGCGCTGGAAATCAACCAAGCCAGTGAAGCCGAACTTGACGGTTTGCGCGGCATTGGCCCGCCGTTCACGCGGCGCTTGCTGGCGGCACGAGAACAGCAGTTGTTCACCGACTGGAGTGACCTTCAAGCACGCGTCAAAGGCATGGGGCCGCGACTGTCACTGTCCTTGTCAGAGCAAGGCTTGACGGTGAACGGACAAAAATTTCAAGCGCAGACCGGCTTTGAAAAAACTATTCGCTGATAGTGCTGAGCTTGCGTGAATTGATGGGGTCGCGAAACACCAGCGGCTTGACCTCGACACGTTTCACATCAGGTACTTGCGCAAAAGCCACGGCGTCCAACACCACTTGATGGTGCTCGGATTTATCGCACACCGGATCGGCATTGGCTGCGTCGCCGGTCAGCATCAAAGCCTGACAGCGGCAGCCACCCAAATCTTTTTCTTTTTCAGGACAAGTGCTGCAAGGCTCTTTCATCCAGGCGTCGCCTCGGTAATGGTTGAACGACTCGGATTCGTACCAAATATCCTTGACCGTCATGTCTTTGACGTTTGGAAAATCAAGGTGCTTGATCATCTTGGCAGTGTGGCAAGGCAGTGCTGAACCGTCAGGGGTGATGGTCAGGAAAATATTGCCCCAGCCGTTCATGCATTTTTTCGGCCGGGTTTCATAGTAATCGGGCACGACAAAAAAGATTTTCAATTTGTCGCCCAGTTTTTCACGGTACTCGTTCGTCACGCGTTCGGCGCGTTGCAATTGCTCGCGGCTGGGCATGAGGCCGTCGCGATTGAGTTGAGCCCATGAATAGTATTGGCTGTTGGCCAGCTCCAAGTACTCTGCGCCCAGGTCCACCGCCAACTCGATGATTTTGTCTATGTAATCAATGTTCAGCCGGTGTATGACGCAGTTGAGCACCATGGGCCAGCCGTTGGACTGAATCAGCTCCGCGGCTTTTTGCTTTAGAGCAAAGGTTTTGGTGTGGGATAAAAAGTCGTTCAACTCACGGGTGGAATCCTGAAACGACAACTGCACATGGTCCAGGCCTGCTTCTTTCAATGCCTTGGCGCGCTCAGCGGTAAAGCCTATGCCGGAGGTGAGCAAGTTGGTATAAAAACCCAGCTTGTGCGCTTCGGCGACCAGTTCTTCTAAGTCGTCGCGCACCAATGGTTCACCACCTGAAAAACCGCATTGCACGCTGCCGGCAGCGCGCGCGTCGCGCAATACCTTGATCCATTCCTGTGTACTCAGCTCCGGGCCATGCTGTGTGTAATCGACCGGGTTGTAGCAAAAAACGCAGTGCAAGGGGCAGGCATACGTGACCTCAGCCAACAACCACAAAGGCGGCCCTACCGTGACTTCCTTGCCGTTGACTGTAGGTGTCATCATGTTTTTACCCATCCTTGTTTGTTGGCGATTTCAAGAAAGGCCAGCACGTCGTTTTGCAAACCCGTGGCTTCGAAATCTTTTTCCAGTTCGGCAATCAGCGCGGTAACGGTTTTTTTTCCATCCAGGCGCTTGATGATTTCACCGGCGCTACCGTTCAACTTCACCATGCCTTCGGGGTATAGCAACACCCAAGACTGCTGCACTTCTTCCCATTGCAAACGGAACATGGATGCCAGCGCAGGCGTGCTGTCCAAGACGGCTTCATCATTAGTCATGTTTAGGCCCGGTGATTTGTACCTTGCACTGGTCGAGCATGATGGCGTCAGCCAGTGACCACAACACATTGAGTTTGAACTGCAGTATTTCCAATGCACGCTCTTGCATGGCGCGGGTCTGGCTGAAATAGTTCAAGGTGAATGTCAAACCGTGCGCCACATCGCGGCGCGCTTGCGTCAAACGGTTTTTGAAATACTGCAAACCGGTGGCATCCACCCAAGGGTATTTTTCCGGCCAAGTGTCAATGCGTTGCTGGTGAATATGCGGCGCAAACAACTCGGTCAAACTCGAAGCCACCGCTTCTTGCCAAGGCTGACGGCGGGCAAAATTGACATACGCGTCCACCGCAAAACGACTTGCGGGCGCGACAAAGCGCAATGAAGTGACATCGTCACGGCTCAAACCCACGGCTTGCCCCAGATGTATCCAAGCCTCGATACCGCCTTCGTCTTTCAAACCATTCAATTCAAAACCGTCATGGTCCAGAATGCGCAAAATCCATTCACGCCTGATTTCACGGTCGTCGCAGTTAGACAAAATCGCTGCGTCTTTCAGGGGAATGGAGATTTGGTAGTAAAACCGATTGGCCACCCAACCGCGCAGTTGTGCGGCGTTGAGTTTGCCTTCGGCCATCATCACGTGAAACGGATGGTGTATGTGGTAGCTGGTGCTTTTGCCACGCAGCAAAGTTTCAAATTCTTCAGCGTTCCAAGGTGTGCGTGTGTCCGCCTTGGCCTCGTTCATTGCATTATTCACAGTTCAATCTCCATGCCGTCAAATGCCACCTCAATGCCGTGTGCAGTCAAGGTCTGGCGTTGCGGGCTACTGTCGTCCAAAATTGGGTTGGTGTTGTTGATGTGGATCAAAATTTTGCGCACATGCGAAGGCAATTTATCTAGCCATTCGATCATGCCGTCGACGCCGGTTTGCGGCATGTGCCCCATGGATCTGGATGTTTTTTTGGACGCGCCGAGCGCAATCATCTCGTCTTCGGTCCACAAGGTGCCGTCAACCAGCACGCAATCAGCTTGTTGCATGGCCTGCCACACGTGCGGCTCCATCTGCCCCAAACCGGGCGCGTAAAACAAGGTCTTACCACTGGTTTCGTCTTTCACACTCAAGCCGACGTTGTCGCCCGGCTGAGGTTTGTCACGGTGCGGCGAATAAGGCGGCGCGTTGCTGATGAGCGGCAAAGCTTCAAACTGCAAGCCTGACAGCCCGGGTACCTGAAAAGCCGTTTGCAATTGCAAATCATGCCAGTCGATATCGCAGTAGTGAGACAGGACTTTGAACAAAGGGTTGCCGGTGCTCAGGTCTTCGCGCACCAGCGGGTGGCAAAACAAGGGCAGCTTTTGGCGGTGTTCGCGCAGCATCAGCAAGCCGGTGGTGTGGTCAATCTGCGCGTCCATCAGCAAGACAGCGGCAATGCCGGTGTCGCGTAAAGCGCGAGCCGGTTGCAGCGCGGGAAAAGCCTTGATTTGCTGCAACACATCGGGCGAAGCGTTGATCAGCAGCCACTCGGTTTCATTGGCGGTGACTGCAATCGAAGACTGGGTGCGGGGTAAATGGTGACGGCTGCCGCCGCGTACCGCGCTGCACTGCGGGCAATTGCAATTCCACTGAGGGAAACCACCGCCGGCGGCAGAACCAAGTACATGAATTTTCACAATAGCGCCGCTTTAAAAAAAAACCGCGTCAAGCGCGGAACATAGAAAACAAAGGAGCAAAATAAAAAGGTCTGCCGGGTTGCCCCGACAGACCACCGTCAAATTAACGGTTAGCGATGTACATGGTGATTTCGAAACCGAAACGCATGTCGCTAGCTGCAGGTGTTTGCCATTTCATGGTGTATCTCCTAAAGAATGCCGCTGATTACGGCGAATCGTGTACAGAGCCATTCCGAACACAGGTATGAACTGTGCCTCATGCGCAGTTGTTCGCCTATAGGTAGGACATGGAATCTGACCTCGTGAATTTCATGAGACACGCCTAGGGTTTGCCCGAGGATTTCCAGGATCTCCAGGTTCTACGGGGCTGCAGCGGCAAAGCGACTAGCATTGGCCGGGTATGAATGAAAACCCTCACACCGACTTGTTTCCTCCGATCGAGCCCTACCGGCATGGTTTTTTGCCCGCGCAGGACGGGCACAGCGTTTATTTTGAAGAATGCGGCTCTGCCAAAGGCCTGCCAGTGGTGTTTTTGCACGGCGGGCCCGGCAGCGGTTGCGGCCCCAAGCATAGGCAATTGTTCAATCCCCGCAGTACACGGGTAGTGCTGTTCGACCAGCGCGGCTGCGGTCGCAGCACCGCAGACCGACCCTTGCATGCCAACACCACGGCACACTTAATTCAGGACATGGAGCGCTTGCGCGAGCATCTGGGCATAGACCGCTGGCTGGTTGCCGGCGGCTCCTGGGGCGGCGGACTGGGGCTGGCGTATGTGTCAGCCTATCCGCAAGTCTGCCTGGGCGCGGTGATACGCGGTGTCTTCCTGTCTCGCCCCGGTGATGTGCAATGGTTTTTCCACGACGCTGGCCAGTGCATGCCCGACGCTTGGGAGTTGCTCGCGCCGCATTTAAGCGGCTCGCTGCCGCAGGACTGCTGCGAACGTATCTGCCGCCACATGCTGCACGCCGATGACGCAGATGCACTGGTGCTGGCCCGGTCCTGGCAGTCCTGGGAAAACGCTGTGACCAACCGCAGCTACACCCCGGCTGCAGCCACCGGGCTGGACGATAAGTCTGCCCAGGCGCTGCTGGCCAAGTACAGGTTGCAAAGCCATTATTTGTTGAACCGGTGCTTTTTCCCGCAAGACGGTTTGCTAAGCCATTTAGCCGCCATACGAGACCTGCCGCTGCACATAGTGCATGGCCGCTTAGACTGGATTTGTCTGCCCGAGGCCGCCTGGGCGGTGCACCGGGCCTTGCCGCACAGTCGGCTCAACCTGGTGGACAACGCAGGCCACAATCCGTTTGAAGCACCGATGACCGGCGCTCTGGTGCAAGCGATTGAAACCATGGTTCAACAACTTTCTGCCAAAGGCTGACCACGCATGTCCTTAAGACTTCAAATCAATCTGATCATTGGCGTGCTGCTGGCTACCTTTGCATCTTTGCTGATTGCCTTTCAACTGCAAGACACACGCCAAAGTGTGGACGATGAAATGGAAGGCGCCAATATGGTGGCCACCCAGTTACTGTCGCGTCTGCAAGCCGCCAACCAGCAGACCAGCCTGATCGAAATGAAGGATTTTTTAAACAAAGTCGGACGGGTTCGCGCCAATGAAATTGAACTGCTGGACGACAGCGGTTACATGATTTACAACTCGCCGCCGCCAGTTTACAAAGCCGGACGCGACGCGCCTGCGTGGTACAGCAACATCGTGTCGCCCGCAGTCAAAACGCAGGAAATTGGCTTGGAAAAAGGTCGTTTACTGGTACGCGCCGACCCCTCGCGGGCGGTGCTTGACGGTTGGGACGATTTCGTGCCTTTGCTGGTGACGATTTTGTTTGGCATGGTCAGCGGTATGTTGCTGGTCAGTTGGTTGGTAGGACGCGCCTTGCAACCTATTCAACAAGTCGTTAAAGGACTGTACGAGATCGGCAAAGGCGACTACGACACCCGCCTGCCCGGCATGCGCGGACAGGAAGCGCAGTTGATGGGAAGCGCTTTCAATGCCATGGCGCAATCGTTGCAAGACGGTATGTCGGCGCGCGAAAAAGCCCGCGAAGCCACGCTGGCACTGGCGCAGAACAGGGAGTTGACGCAAGTGATTCAAACCCGGATTGAAGAAGTGCGCGGACAGATTGCCCGTGAATTACACGACGAACTCGGCCAGCAGGTCACCGCCATCAAAAGCGTAGGCATGGCGATTGCCCACCGCGCCAAAGGGGTGGACACGCAGATTGAAGCCTCGGCACGCATGGTCATGGATTGCGCCGATGCCATTTACGAAGAAGTACACCAGTTAGTGACCAAGCTCAGACCACTGGCGCTGGACCGTTTCGGCTTGCAGGATACCTTGCAGGATTTGCTAGAGGAGGCGCGCAGCCGACACCCCGGCTTGCAATTAAGCATGCTCATAGAAGCGCCGCTGGACCGACTGGAAGACAACCTGGCAACGGCCACCTACCGCATCATGCAAGAGTCATTGACCAATGCCTTGCGGCACGCGCAAGCCAGCAGGATTGACATGAAGGTCGTCGTTGTCAACGATGAATTGCACTTGGAAATACGCGATAACGGACAAGGCCCATCGGCGGATTGGCAGCAGTCGGGCCATTTCGGCGTCATCGGCATGAGTGAGCGAGCCCAAGGACTTGGCGGTCACCTGCTGTTCGAGCCTTTGCAGCCGCAGGGCGCTCGTGTGCTGGCGGTTTTGCCGCTCAGCCACAATAGCGACCATGGCTAAATTGAAAATCATGCTGGTGGACGATCATGCGGTGGTGCGTGGCGGCTTCAAAGTATTGCTGCAAACCTGGGACGATGTCGAGGTGGTGGCCGAGGCATCCAGCGGTGAAGAAGCCTTACAACTCTATGAGCAACACCGCCCAGACGTGGTGGTAATGGACATCGCCATGGCCGGTATGGGCGGCATCGAAGCCATCAAACGCATGATCGCCAAAGACCCGGGCGCGCGGATTTTGTCGCTGTCTGCGCATGAAGACACCAGTTACTCCAAGCGTGCCCTGCAAGCCGGCGCGCTGGGTTATTTGTCCAAACGAACCGCACCCGAGGTATTGATAGACGCGATTCGACTGGTGGCGCAGAAAAAACGTTTTATCGACCCGGTGATCGCCCAGCGCATGGCCATGCAGGATTTGGACGGCGACGAAAGCCCTATCGAAAAATTGTCGCCGCGTGAATTTGAAGTATTCATTCAGCTTGCGCGCGGTCAATCGGTGCAGCAAATTTCTGAAAGCCTCAAACTCTCGGCCTCCACCGTGGGCACGCATTTGTACAAGGTGAAACAAAAACTGCAACTGGCCAACCAGTCGGAAATCACCTTACTGGCCATGCGCCACGGTCTGTTGGACTCGGATGTGTCTTGAGATTTTAATTCAATGGTTGAATTTTTAGCCTAAAATCGATTTTTTCCAGGGAAAACCATGAGAAAACTCATCACATTAACAACATTGACTTTGTTGTGCAGCACTTCAATAGCCCAGGAGCCCGCACTGCATTACAACGAAGCCAGCTTGAGCTACGCGGCTTACAAATCCGGTTCCACCACTTACAACGGCTATGCCGCTGATGTGGGTGCCATGTTCACGCAGAACATTTACGGCTTGGCCAATTACCAAAGCGTTGACAACGGTCACATTTCACAAAGCAAACTGGGACTCGGCTACAAAATGCCGGTTGGCGGTGGTGCGGACGGATTCTTCACCTTAAAGTATGAGTCAGACACAGAAACCGCGACCACCAACGGCTACAGCCTAGGGGCAGGCG
>Ga0209768_10001713_pt1 | contig 13917 bp, 11 predicted proteins | sample LauGreSBDMM110SD_3_FD_187564 | JGI IMG/M metagenome (GOLD analysis project Ga0209768, IMG submission 187564) | Freshwater lake microbial communities from Lake Michigan, USA - Sp13.BD.MM110.SD (SPAdes) (version 2) | ecosystem: Environmental > Aquatic > Freshwater > Lake | place: Lake Michigan... | reverse complement strand
AGCCGGTTAGCGAAGCGTAAACAGTCACCGCCCGTTTTGAGGCGGGCGGTGGCGGTAGGGGTCGGGCGCGGTGGGGCGCTCATCGTCGGCGGCAGAGCCGCTTAGGTGAGCGGGGCGGCGGACCAGAGTTCCTTCGGGGTGCGTTCGAAGAAGTCCTCGAGGTACTTCGTCGTCGCGCCGCCCTGGCGGAAGGCCGGATCCTTCATGATCGCACGGCAGACCGGGATCGTGGTGTGGATGCCGCGGATGATGTACTCGCCGAGGGCGCGGTGCATGCGGTCCAGGGCCTTCTGGCGGGTCGCGCCGACCGAGATCAGCTTGGCCACCATGGAGTCGTAGAGGGGTGGGATGACGTAGCCCGAGTAGCAGTGCGAATCGACGCGGATACCGTGGCCGCCGGGCGTGTAGTACAGTCCGATGGTGCCGGGGCTCGGGGCGAAGTTGCGGGCCGGGTCTTCGGCGTTGATGCGGCACTCGATGGCGTGGCCGGTCATCTTGATGTCCTTCTGGGAGAGCTCGAGCTTCTCGCCACAGGCGATGAGGATCTGGCGGCGGACGAGGTCGATGTCCGTCACTTCTTCGGTGACGCCGTGCTCCACCTGGATGCGCGTGTTCATCTCCATGAAGTAGTATTTACCGTTCTTATCGACGAGGAACTCGATCGTACCGGCGTTCTGGTAGCCGATAGTCTCGGCGAGCTTGACGGAGACCTTACCCATCTCCTCGCGGAGTTTCGGGGTGAGGAAAGGGGAGGGAGATTCTTCGATCAGCTTCTGGTGGCGGCGCTGCACGGAGCAGTCGCGTTCACCGAGGTGAATCACCTTGCCGTGTTCGTCGCCCAGAAGCTGGAACTCGATGTGGCGGGGCTGCTCGATGTATTTTTCGATATAGACGCGCGCATCACCGAAGGCCTTATCGGCTTCAGCGCGGGCGCTTTCGAATTCCTTCGCGAAAGCCGCGGCGTTATGGACGATGCGCATGCCCTTGCCACCGCCGCCAGCAACGGCCTTGACGATGACGGGGAAGCCGATGCGCTGCGCTTCTTTGATGGCTTCGCGCTGGTTGTCGACGGGTCCGTCGGTGCCGGGTACGCAGGGTACCTTGGCGGCGGCGGCCGTCTGGCGAGCCACGGCCTTGTCGCCCATCTTACGGATGACTTCAGGGCTGGGGCCGATGAACTTGATGTTGGCGGCGGCGCACTTCTCGGCGAAGCCGGCGCGTTCGGAGAGGAAGCCGTAGCCAGGGTGGATGGCGTCGACGTTGGTGATCTCGGCGGCCGAGATGATGCGGTCCTCGCGGAGGTACGAATCCTTGCTCGGGCCAGGCCCGATGCAGACGGCTTCGTCGGCGAGCTGCACGTGCAGGGACTGCTCGTCGGCCTGGGAATAGACCGCGACGGTCTTGATGCCCAGCTCTCGGCAGGCGCGAATAACGCGAAGGGCGATTTCGCCGCGATTGGCGATGAGGATCTTGTTCATGCTCGGGTGTTCGCGCTCAGCTGACCTTCACGCGGAAGAGAGGCTGGCCGAATTCGACCGAGGTGCCGTTGGCGACCAGGCACTCGACCACCGTACCGGAGATTTCCGACTGGATCTCGTTCATCACCTTCATGGCCTCGATAATACAGACGACGGAGTCGGCCTTGATTGGGGAGCCTACGGTGACGAAGGGCGGGTTCTCAGGGGAAGGGGTGCAGTAGTAGGTGCCGACCATCGGGGAGGTGACCACCTTGATGCTGGGGTCCGCAGCGGCGGGGGCGGCCGGGGCGAGGGCGGCGGGGGCAGCCGGCGCCACAGGGGCGGGGGCTGCCGCCAGGGGGGCGGCTTGGGCTGCGACGGGGGCGCGACCGGGGACGTCGCGCTTGATACGCAGCTTGAAATCTTGGTCCTGGATTTCGAACTCGGAAAGGTCCGACTTCTTCATCAAATCCACGACTTGTTTAATCTTAATTAGGTCCAAGGTAATGTCCTCCGTAAGGGGGTGTCCCTCTCTGATACAGGGTGTCAGGGGGGTAAATCAATCCCTCATTCCTGAATTCCTTCAGGAATCTTCCCTAACTTGCTGTCCTTCTGCGAGTTAATGATATCTTTGAGGGTCGGAATCGCACGGGTTTCTGGCTTAGAAATGGGCCCTTTTAGCTTAATTTTTGTTAAGCTGATGAGGGCACGATTGAGGTTGATAAGGTCCAGCGGGTTGAGCCCGCCTTTGCGGGGTAGGGAGAAGTCCCCTTCGAAGTTAAGGGTGGAGGCCTGGAGGTCGATTTCGCCGGCTAAGTCCAGACGGGCTTTGGGGCCGGTGATGGCCAGGTCGGGGAAGTAAGCCTGCCCGCCCACACAGCCGAAAGTGCCCTTCGCCTGGCTGAGTTCGTAGGTTGTCGCACCCACGCCGAGTGCTTCCAAGACCTTGGAGATGTCTCCGAGGAGCCGCACCTTCTTGAGCTCGGGGTCGGTAAGCAAATATTGGCCAAGCCCCCTCAGCAGGCGGGGCTGCGCGAGGTCGAGATGCCCAGTGAAATCGAGGTCCAGCTTGCCAGCCGAGGTCACCCTGGCGGTGGAAGTCGGCGGGGCATCCTTCGGCGGGGGGGTGCTCAGGTCGTTGAGCAGTTGGCCGATTTGTGCGGGGTCGCAGCCTTTGAGGCCGAGCGAGAGTTTGGTTTGGCGCAACGGATCGCCGTCCAGCGTCAGCCGGGCTTCGCCGTCGGCGAGTCCGAGCTTTGCCTGCACGCGCATGCCGCCGTCGATATTCTCGGTGCTCACGTGCAGCGAACTTCCGGCGACGCCCCAGGCGGAGAAAGCGCCGGCACATTCGATTGAGGTCTTTACGTCCGGGCCTTTCGCGCCGGGCGTGAGCAGCAAGGTTAAGCGACGGTCGATGGGCAGGGAGAGCCCGCGCAGGGCTTCGCCAAAATCCTTACCCGCGCAGCGCGCGGCGATCCAAGGATGGAGGTTGCCTTCGGCGCGCACGACTGGCCCAGCTAGCGCGAGCGGCTTGGTCCAATCCCAGGTCGCTGATCCGTCGACACTGCCATCGGCTTCGGAATCGCCGCCACCCAGCCGATGCAGGCCGATGTGAGTGCGCTTCGGGTCGGCGTCGACTGAGACCTCGACGTGGCGGAAAGGTGCCCCCATGAAATCGAAACGGTTCAGGAGGGCGCGGCCGGTGGTCACGCTGGTCAGCGACCCCCAATGGCTTTCGACGTCGATGAAAGCGTAGGGATGATCGCGGAGGAGGAATAACTTCCAGATTGAGACCCACCACTCGCCAAGTACGCGGTCGAGGCACGCGGGGTCCATCTCGCCGTTCAGGTGGAGCATGTAGGCGCCGCCAGCCTTGAGCTCGCAGTCAACCGTTCCGGTGATCGAGGCCAGACGTAGGTCGCGCAGGCGGAGGGGGGCGCTGGCGCGGGAAGGGTCAAAGTCGAAGCACGTGCGCAAGGGCAGGGCCTTGTTCGGCGAGATCGCCTCCGCCGAAAGTCCGAGGCCCCGGAAGCCGGAGAGCGCAATTTCACCGGAGGCTTGGCTGACCTCGCCCTTCGCTGAAAGGTTCGCCGCGACCTCGCGCAAGAGGACGTCACCCCGCAGGTCGACGCCGGCGTCATGAAGGAGGCGGCCGAGTTCGGGCTGCGCACTGATCTCTGCACCCGAGAGGTGGGCGTGGTCGATTATGGCCGTCATGGCTCCATGCTGGGCGAGGGTGGCCGAACCGCTGGCCGTCGAGCCGTCGGAAAGGATGTCGAAGGCAATCCGGTAGTCGTCGGCTGAGACGGGGCGGGCATCCAGTTTCACTCGCCGAAGTTCAAGTCCGGCGCCCTTGGCTTGGGCGAGCGTCAGTTCGGCGACCGTATCTTCGCGGCGGCCTTTGCCCCGTGCACGCAGGTCAAGTCGCTCGGCTGTGATGTTACGCCAAGCCATCTCCTGCGCGCCGCCGTCGACCCTCCAGTCGGTGATCCGTCCGTCGGCCGCGACCTTGATCGCACCGCGGAGATTGAGCCCGCGCACTTGGATGAGCCCGAGCCCGCTATCAGACCAGTCGTTGCCGAGCACGGCCTGGACGGAGACTTCAGCGCTGCCGTCGCTGCTGCCTTGGCAACGAAGTGAGACAGAGGCCCCGCCGGATCGCTCCGCCACGTCGATTGCCGTCTCGATGGAGGCGAAGGCGTCGGCCAGCCGGCGGGAAAGGGGGATCGACCCTTTGTTATCTTTCTCGGGGCGAAGGAGCCCGGTCGGTACCTCGCCTGAAAGATGGCAGGTGATCTTGCCGCCCCGCGCCTGGATCGAACGAAGGTTGAGCCAGCGTCCTTCCTTGGTGACATCAAGGGTCAGGGTGTCGATCAGCGGCCGGCGGACGCCGCCGCGGGCGACGGAGGCCGGGCACCAAAGACGGGCACCCGACAGGCGTACCTGCGTCGGCTCGATCTGGCCGGCGATGAGGAGTGTGGGATTGAGCGCGATTTCTACGCGTGCCGCGGTGAAGACGTCGCCCGACATGCCGTCGACGCCGAGCGACAGGTCGTCGGCCGCCAACGTCAGGTCGGGTAACATCCAGAAATTGCGGGCCTGCAGGCGCAGGCCTTGTTCAGCGAGCTGCGTCGAGATGCGCTCCGTGAGGAAGTCCGGCAACTTCGTCGGATGGTCGAGGTTGGCGACCCAGCAAAGTGTCAGCTGGACTGGGAGCAACAGGAGCAGGCAGGTGTTCGTCAGTCCGCGCAGGAACCTGCGGAAAGGGGAACTTGCCGGCTTCGGTTTCATTTGCCGGTGTCGGCCAGAAGAGGAATCAGGATTTCGGCGAGGCCGGCTTCGAGGACAAAGTCGTCGTCATCGGTTTCGTCCCGCATGAGCAGCGAGCGGGTGCTGAAGGGAGCCGAGCAGAGGTAAGTACGGAACGTCTCGCTGGCGGCGCCGCCGCCGGTAGCCGCTTGGTCCGTCACCCGAATCTCGAATTTCCAGCCGCCCGAACCGACGTCGCGGCCCGGGAATTCCGACGCGCGCACTTCGGCGAGGCCGACCGCCAGTCGACGCGAGTTGGCGGGATCGAGTCGACCGGAGCCGGCCCAGTTGCCGTCAGGTCCGAGGCGCGCTTCGCCGAGGACCTTGCCATCGCCGCGGGCGGTGAGGCGGAGGCCGCTTACGCGGGCTCCCTGGGGAAGCTCCGCCAGAGAGCGCTTTCGCCAAGCCTGTGGCTCGACGTTTTGGTGGCCGCCGTTGAGCAAAGAGACGTCGCAGGTTGCCGCGAGCGGCGAGCCCTTGGCGTGCACAACGCGTGTGCCCGCACCTTTGTCCGGATCGTCCGTGAAGCTGAGCAGGATGCGTTCGGTGCCGAACTCCAGTTCCAAGGTCTGGATTGATGCGGTGCCGGGATTCGTCAGCGCCATCACGGCAGGTACGCTCGTGCCACCCGCGGATTTGCGGCGGGTCGCGCGGAGTTGGGAGACCGCGTCAAGGAAGCGCCCGACGATTCGGGTGTCAGCCTCGCGGCGCTTGGTGGCTGTGGAGCCAGGCGCGACCGGGATTTCCCAGCGGGCCTCGGCGGTAGCGCCTTCTAGGCGATGCAACGTGATGGTGCGGCCACCGGTGGCGATGGTGAAGCCGGTGACGAGCGCCGGATCGAAGTCGGCGGGCCGGGAGGCGGCGAGCGTCTCGCGGGCGGCGAACCAATCGTTGAGCAGGCGGGCTTCGACGAGGAAGACCGAATTATTTTCCTCGAGCCGGGCGCAGAGCATCGTGGGCTGGCCCGGCGCTGGGTTGCCGACGAGCAGCACCTGCCGGCGGGAATTCCCTTCGAGCGATAGGCGGAGCACGGGGGCGGTCAGGCCGGTGACGTCGTCGGCGAGGACGACGAACTTACTCGCGCGCAGGTTCGTCAAGTCAGCGACGGCGCGGGCGGTGGCGTCCGCATCGGCGAGCGCATCATAAGGGGTCTCGAAGCGCCATTCGGGAAGTTGGACACGTCGGCCGATGCGCGGGCGGGCTTCGGAGGTGAGGGCGGTCACGACTTCGCCATCCTTGGTGCGGTAACGGGCCGAGACCGCGCGCGCTTCGAAGTCGGCGATCTCAAAGATTTTGTCGACGCGGTAGCTCTCGGGCTTGGTGGCCAAGGCCGCCGTCATCGCCTCGGGTAGAGGGATGATGAGCTTACCGTTGTCGGTGAGCAGGAAGTGGCGGCGGGTCGAGGGCTGCACGCCGATCTTCGCTTCGACAATCGCGCCGGTTTCGGCGGTGACCTTGAGGGTCCAGCGCGGCGCTTCGAGGCCGTAGTCCTTAAGGCTGGAACCGTTGGCCTTGGCTTCAGCCGCGTCGAACCCGGATTCGACGCTAACGAAACGGAGTTCGTCGAGCAGGCGTTGGACGGTCCAGATATTAGCTGGCCAGTCGAACGGCTCAGTCAGCCGCCAGCCGGAGCTGCGCTTTTCAAGCACGATGCGCTCAGGGCCCTCGCTCAGGATGAGCTTCATCGGCGTCGACGGGAAGAGCTGCGTCTGGCCAATGGCCGTCGGCTGATGGCCAGACGTGGCCCTCCAGACAAGGCCGAAGGCGATTAGGTTGGCGACCAGCAAGATGACGGTGGTGCGGGAGATCCGCATAGGCACATCAACTTCTGCGTCGCCACACGGAAACCGCAAGCCCGACTGCTAGGATGGCCAGCGGAATCAGGGAGAAACGGAGGGCCAGGGCCCAGAAGTCGGACGCGGTGGCGTTGAGCTGATATTCTCCCTCGGCGCGGGCCGGCAGGGAGATCGCTCGGTCGCGATCGGTGAGCCAGGCGGCACACTGCGTGACGAAGGCGCGGTTGCCTCCGCGGTTTAGGCGTTGGTTGGCGGCGATCTGGGAGGTGCCGATGACGACGAGACGGCCACCCGCGCCGCCCACGCCCTTACGGATACCGGTGGCACGCTCGGCGGCGGCAGCGAGGCAGACGGGACCAGCCTGGTCGCGATCAAGGTCAAATTTCACCGGTCGTCGGACGAGGTCGGTTTCGCCCCAGGCGGCGTCAGAGGAGAAGACGAGTTGCCAGACTCCCAGCGTGCTGTCCGGGGCGCTCCCTTCGTCGAAGCGCGCCGGGCGAATCCGCGAAGCGATGAGCGGGAGGTTTTGTTCCTTGAGGACCTTGGTGAGCGGGTGCTCCTTCTCCTCGAGGCGAGTTAAGGCGATGTCGCCGTCGGTAGTGCGGCGCGCCGGATCGGGCTCTTGGAGTTCGGCGTCGGGCGAGAAGATCGCCCAGTCCGCCAGCGTCGGCTCAAGGCCATGATCGCGCCCCGGGTCGAGCAGTGCGAGCACGCGGCCGTTGCGTTCGTAAAGGTAGTTCTTTAGGCGCTCATTTTCGGAGGCGGAGAAGGGCGTAGCCGGTCCGGCGATCAGTACCATCGCCGCGTCCCGCGGCACTTCGGCGACCGTGGCGAGGTTCAGCTGGCGGACCTCAAAGTTACGGTTGCGCAGTTGGCGGGACAGCAGCGACATCCCGCGTTCGGGGAGGGCGTCCTCGACGCCGAGCTCGCCGTGGCCCATGGTCACGTAGCAGATGGCGGCCTTGTCTTCGGTCACCTCGATGAGCGCGGCGGTCACGGCCTCTTCGCCCCGAAAGCCACCTTCCGTGGTCACGAGTTCGCGGTAGCTGATATATTTGGCGCGCGAGCCGCAGCTCAGGATGAGCGCAATGGAAGCATCAGGGGCGCCGTGGCGCGCCGCTAGTTCGGAAAGTAGGGGCGCGTTGCGGCCGCCGCCCGCGAGTTCGACGGCAAACCAGGCGGGACCGCTGCGACCGGATTCGACGACATAGGAATCGAGGAGCTTCAGCAGCCGAGAGCGCACGACCTGCGCCGGCTCGGACGTGTCGTTGGTGACCAACACCGCCTTCACCCAGCCTTGGTTGCGACCGACGCCGACTGGGCTGCGGCGCCCGGCGGCGCGGACGGTCTCGGCCGATTCGGGCGCAAGCGAATGGCGACGGTCCGAGGTGATGTCGTGGCGGAGACGGAACTCCGGGAGTGAAGCCAGGAAGTTCACGACCACTGCGAGCGCAATCGCGAGCAGGGCCTGCGTCAGGCGGTTGAGCCGGCGGATGGGCCGGACGGAACCGAAATCATCGCGGATGGGAGCCATCTCACTCCTGTCCCTCCACGGACAATACCGCCAAACCTAGGCAGAGCAGGGTGCCGGTCCCGTATAGCACAATCGGACGGGAATCCAGGATGCCGGCAGCGAAATCCTGCAGGTGACCGAAGGTGCGCAGGTGCGCTGCGGGTTCCCGCAGCCAGCCGAGCCATTCCCAGCTTTCGATTGGGAGCGATTCCATCGCGCCGCCCGCAGCGGTCATGGCCAGTAGGCAGATGAATGCGAGGAGGGCCGCGAGCGCCGACGAGCGCGTGACACAGCTGCACAGGATACCGATGGCGACGTGCAGCAGGCCGCTGATGGCGATGAAACAGAGTCCGCCCCAAAGAATCGAAGGGTCGCCGAGGCGTGCGTCGCCAGGCGTGCCGAGGCGTTGGACGGTGAGGAAAGGGAAAAGGGTGAACAGCAGCCAGAAGACGACCCACACAATCCACGTCGACAGGAACTTTGCCCATACGATTGCGGTGGCGCTCGCCGGCGTGGTGAGGAGTGCGGCCAAGGTGCCCGAGCGGCGCTCTTCGGCGAAGGTACGCATGGTGAGCAGCGGCAGCACGCACAGCAGCGGCAGCCAGAAGAACCAGAGCGTGGACTCGACGGGCGTGCGGTCGCTCGGCGCTCGGCTGCCTTCGATGAGTGCGAAGAAATGAATGCCGCCCATTAATGCCAAGAAGAGCCCGCCCGCGGCCCAGGTGTTCCACGAGAGCGCGGCGGCGCGCAGTTCGTGCGCGAGCAAGGTGCGGAAGTGGCGCATCAGGAACGACGGGATTCTCCCGGGGTGCGCCGCGTGGCGGCAAGGAAGATGTCTTCGAGGCCGAAGCGATCTTCGGCGATCTCGCGGAGGCTGATGCCAGCCGCGATGAGCGCGCCGGCGAGTGTCTCGCGGGCGGGTGAACCTGCGGGCAGGCTGATTCGGAAGGTACTCCAGCCGTCGGCGGAGGGCAGGGCGGTCACGGTCGCCGCCGGTTCAATTGCGCGGCATGCAGCGAGTAGCGCAGCTTCGTCGGACCGGGTCACGAGGGTGAAGCTGACTTCTGGGAGGAGCTCGCGACGGAGGTCTTCCGTGCGGCCCTGGGCGACGAGGCGGCCGCGGTTGATGATGACGACCTTGTCGCACACCTGCTCGACCTCATGGAGGATGTGGCTCGAGATAAGTACGGCCATCTTGCCGCGCAACGAGCGGATGAGGTCGCGGATACCGAGAATCTGATGCGGGTCCAGTCCGATGGTCGGCTCGTCGAGGATCACGACCCGCGGTTCGGCGAGCAGCGCGTCAGCGATACCGACGCGCTGACGGAAGCCTTTCGAGAGTTGCCCGATGAGTCGACCGGAGGCGCGGCGGGTGAGGTCGCAGTCATCCATGACCTTGCGGACGCGCTCGCCGACCCGGGAGGGGTCGACGTCCTTGAGGCGGGCCCGGAGCGTGAGGTACTCTTCGACGCGCATGTCTTCGGGGAGCGGGTTATTCTCCGGCATGTAGGCCAGGTGCCGCTTGGCGCCAGCCGGGTCGAGGGCCACGGAGACGCCCCAGATGGTGGCGCGGCCGGAGGTCCCGGACATCGTGCCCGAAAGAATCCGCATCGTGGTCGACTTGCCGGCGCCGTTCGGGCCCAGGAAGCCGACGATCTCGCCCGGCGCCACGGAGAAACTCAGGTCCTCCACCGCGGTCAGGGAGCCATAGCGCTTAGTCAGCTTTTCCGCCACGACGGCGGCTTCCGGGAGGGGCGCTGCTTCGTTCATGTTTCGGGCTCCGGGAGGATGGGTTACGGCTCGTCGGCACCATGCGAACGGGTCAATGGAAGACACTCCGAACGACCTTTATTGGCAAGGAGAATAGGACTCGTCGACCCCGCGGGGAGCCAGTGCCAGACGGATTACTTGGCGGCCGGCGCGGCCGGTGCGATGAGCGACGGTTCGGACTGCACGAGCGCTTCCTTGTCGGACTTCCAAACGTGCCCGGCACGGAGCTTCTTGTCCATCGCGTTGAGCCACTTGGTCGCTTCGGCGGTGTCGCCCTTGGCGACGGCGATATTGGCGAGGGTCAGCATGGCGAAGCCGCGGAGAGTCTCGGGGGCGTTCACGTCGTCAGCGACGGCGGCGATTGCCTTGTCCGCGCCAGCTTCGCCGGCTTCGAGGCGACAGAGGGCGGCGTAGAGACGGGCGCGGGTACCGAGCGCGGTGATGGCCGGCGCCTTATCCGCGAGGCCGGTGAGGCGGGATGCTTCGTCGTACGCCTTGGCGGCGTCGGCGAACTTGCCGGCTTTCTTGAGGTCGTCGGCGACGTCGGTCATGGCGACGGCGGCAAGGGCTTCGCCCGGGTGGCGTGAAGCGAAGGAGCGGCGTGCCGCTTCGTCCTGGCAGGCGATAAATTCTTCGCCGAGATCTTCGCGGCGGCTTTCGTTCCAGAAGAAGTAGGCGAGGAAGGCCAAGATGCCAAAGACGAGACCGAAGGTGCCCTTGACGATGACATCCTTATTGCGCTCCCAGAAGAGCCAAAGGCGGTCCTCGGTGTCCGCATTCACGAAATCCTCGTCGACGACAACGAGATTACGGTCGTCGCCGGCCGGGGGCTGCTTGTTGGAACGGTCTTCAGGCATGGGGGGTCAACCCTTGGCAAAGGACCGTTTGTGTCAACCCCCGCTACGGGCTTGTCCCCGCCCTCGGGAGGGTAAGTATGGGTGGACTCATGAGCGCCTCCGCCGCCGTTCTTTCGCTTCTTCAAGCCGCCCAGGGGAAGGGGCAGGTTTCCGCCTCCAGCTTGGCCAACGCCGGGGATTGGCTTCGCTCCGGCGCCCTGCCTTCCGCCGCCATCGACTCCCTGAAAGACCTCTGCGACCGAGGTGCTTGGCCAGAGATCGAGGACCGTTTTTACAAGGGTATCGCTTTCGGGACGGGCGGCATGCGCGGTCGCACCGTCGGCCGCGTCTCGGCCGCCAACGAGCTCGACTCCCAGGGGCTCCCGCTCCGCGCCGCCATCGGCTCGGCCTGCCTCAATGACATCAACGTCCTCCGCGCGGTCATCGGTCTCTGGAAGCATGTCTCGGCAACCCAGCCCGGCGCCCGCCTCGTCGTCGCGCACGACGTCCGTCATTTCTCCCGCCACTTCGCCGAACTCATCGCCGGTGCCTGGAGCGAGCTCGGTGGCGAAGCCTATCTCTTCGTCGGCGCCCGCTCGACTCCCCAGCTAAGTTTCACGGTGCGCCATCTCGGCGCCCATGCCGGCGTAGTCATCACCGCCAGCCACAATCCTTCGCACGATAACGGTTTTAAATGCTGCCTCGGCGACGGCGGGCAGGTGCTCCCTCCGCATGATGCCACGATTGTCGCCGAAGTCGCCAAACTGGGTCCCGCTGATGTCGCTCCCTACCTCGAGACGAATCTGACCCGCGTGCTCACTGTGCCGGCCGCCGCCGAAGATGCCTATCTCGCCCGCCTCGCCGGCGTCGTCCTCGACCCCGAGGTCATTTCGCGTCACACGCCGAAGGTCGTCTTCACGAACGTCCATGGCACCGGCGACGTCATGGTCGTGCCCGCGCTCCGCCGCGTCGGCATCGACCCGCACGTCGTCGAGGAGCAGCGCGAGCACGACGGCCGCTTCCCGACGGTCGCTTCCCCGAATCCGGAAAACGCCAGCACCTTCGCGTTGGCCCTAAAGCTTGCCGACGAGATCGGCGCCGACCTCATCCTTGCGACCGACCCCGATTCCGACCGCGTCGGCGTGGCCTGTCCGCTGCCCGCGGGTGGATATCGCCTGCTCAATGGTAACGAAGTCGCCGCACTCCTGACCGAGTTCCGCCTCTCCTCCCTGAAGGACGCCGGGATCCTGCCCGAAGCCGGTTCGCCGAACGCCGCGGTGGTGAAATCGCTGGTGACCACGCCGCTCGTCGCCGCAATCTGCACCCGCCATGGCATCCGCTGCGTCGAGACGCTCGTTGGCTTCAAGTGGATTGCCCGCAAGCTTGAGAACTGGAGCCGACGTCTGGCTGAAGGCGCTGGTCCCGATGCCGCCACGCTTCCGCTCCGTCGGCGCGCCCCGCTCGCGCTTCGCCACTCGACGCTCTTCCTGCTCGGTGCCGAGGAAAGCTACGGCTATCTTGCGGATGACGCCGTCCGCGATAAGGATGCTAACGCCACGGTGGTCATGCTCTGCGAGTTCGCCGCGCTGCTCCGCTCCCGCGGTCGCACGCTGCTCGACGCTCTCGACGTCCTACACCTCAGCTACGGAGCTCACCATGAGGATCTCCTGAACCTTGCGTTCGAAGGCGCTGAGGGCGCCGCGTGTATCCGCCGCATCGTCGCCTCCTGGCGCGCCGCGCCGCCGGCCGTCATCGACGGCTCCAAGGTCGTCCGCGTCACGGATTACGAACGCGACAAGGTGCTCGACGCCGAAGGTGAACGCGTACCGCCCGAGGAGTTCATCCTCGCCGAGCTGGCCGACGGCCGCCGTATCGCGGTTCGCGCTTCCGGCACGGAGCCCAAGGTGAAATTCTATTCGTTCACGAAGGCCGAGGTCGCCGATGCCGATGACCTGACCGCCGCCCGTGATCGCGCCCGCCAGTCCGCCCTCGCGCTCCGCGCCTGGCTCGAAGTCGACGCCAAGCGCCGAGCCAAATAACCTTATCATGAAGACCCTATGCTTGCTCTCTCTCCTCCTGCTCGCTGGCTGTACCAGCCCGCTGGGCGACCGTTCCTTTGTCACGGAGAAGACGCCCGCCGCTGCGGCCGTCTCGGGTCAGGCGGCTGGCCAGGGGTCCCTCGAAGATCGCGTGCGCTCGGCCAACGAGAAGAATGATGACCGTCTGCTTAAGGGCGACTGGCGCGCGGCTAAGCCGGCCGTGGGTCCTCAGCAGTAAGGCCTACTTGGCCTTTGGCTTTAGCGGCAACTTGAGACCCATCTGGGCGTCGAGGTAGGCCGCCAACTGGTCGACCAGCGCCGCTGCGAACATGCGCCGGCTGGCGTCGGTGTCACGCACGCCCTTGGAGTGGCTCTCGATCTGCAGCCCCGCAAAACCGGTGCCGGGTGCGGTGTGGGTGCGGACGTTGTAGCCGCCATTGAAGTAAGGTTCGCCGGGGACGGGCTTACCGAGGCTTGGCGTGGAGGGGAAACCGGCGGCCTCCATCAGGGCGCCGAAACTCTGCGGTCCATGCAGAAGCGCCGGGTACGCGGAAGGATTCTTCAGCGCGAAGAATTGTAACGTGCCTTTCTTGATGAACTCCGGCTTGCATAGCTCCTCGACCGGTAGGCCGAACTCGTTCCGGTTATGCCCATAGCCCAGCTCGAGCCGCGCATCGGCGTGGCCGTGCCCGTGTAGGTCGATGTAGAAGCCCTTGCCGTGCTTTGCGACGACGGCCTTCTGCGCGGTCTGGATGAAGCCTTGGAAATCCTTCCAGCTCTGTTCAGTCAGCGGATGGCCGGCCGCACCTTCGATCATCTCGCGATTGCAGTCGATTTTCCGCCGGGCGACGCGGCAGATGACCACGTGCGGGTGCTGGCCGGTGCGCGCAACGAATTCGTCATCGATCGCGCGGGCGAGTTCTTGGGTGTTGGTGTCGAAAGCGAAGGTTCCTTTCGCGCGGTCCGGAAGTTCCTCGGGCTTATCGCGTCCGCCATGCGCAGCCGACAGCACAAAGGGTAACGTGCCGGCGATATACTCGATGTACTTATTACGACCGAAATAGGTCTGGCCAGGTTCGGGCGCCTCGGCGGCGCTTAGGCCGACGGAGGCTGCCAGTAGGCAGACGCAGAGGAGGCGGGGCATACCGTATCCAAAGCCAACCCACGCGGAGGGTCAAGCGGACGGAGCTCAGCGGG
>Ga0209768_10001712_pt1 | contig 13918 bp, 7 predicted proteins | sample LauGreSBDMM110SD_3_FD_187564 | JGI IMG/M metagenome (GOLD analysis project Ga0209768, IMG submission 187564) | Freshwater lake microbial communities from Lake Michigan, USA - Sp13.BD.MM110.SD (SPAdes) (version 2) | ecosystem: Environmental > Aquatic > Freshwater > Lake | place: Lake Michigan... | reverse complement strand
TACCGCCTAGGTTACCAACGATATAATCCAAATCGCCATCATTATCAAAGTCACCTGATACAATACTATTCCACCAACCAACTTGTTTATCCACTCCTGTATTCGCAGTTACATTTTTGAATACGCCTTTCTCATTTTTTAAAAAAGTAATAGGCATCCACTCCCCAGTTAAGATTAAGTCAATCCAACCATCATTGTCAAAATCCGTAAATAGTGCATCGCATACCAAACCAATTTTATTTAAGTCTTTCGCTACCTGCGCACTTACATCTGTAAATTTAATCTGCCCGTCTTTTGAATCATTACGATAAATAAAACTCGATACCGGCTTCGGATAGGCCGAGGGATCTACTCTCCCTCCAATAAATAAATCCAAATCCCCGTCTTTATCATAGTCTACCGACTTTATACAAAGCTTGCTTGTTTTATTAGCAGGTAATGCATTTTCTTGTGCTGTAAAATTACCTTTCCCATCATTCACATATAATTTATCTAAATAAACATCCGAGCCAGCTGGTTGTTCATAGCCTCCGCTCGAAATGATTAAGTCTAAATCGGTATCGCTATCAACATCTATTAACAATATTCCTTCATCCATATTTTGTTTTAAGGGAAGCAATGCTTTTGATAATAAATCCTTTTGGGTAAACCCACCATTTGGTTGTTGTAATAATATTTGAGCACTATTACCAATAGATCCGCCTATAATCATATCATCCAAACCATTCCCATCTATATCTCCCACGGCAACGGCAGGCGCATATTCGGTAAATTTATGTGGGATTAATTTTTGAATATTAAAATCTACATAATCATTTTGCGTATGTACATATTTCACACCCAAAGAAGCCGTCACGTCTGTAAATAAGGTGTTGCTTGCGAATACATTTGCATTCAATACATTAACCGATATCGCATTTTTTATAGAAAGCTTTACAGTTTGGTCGGCTTTTGTTTGAGCCAATACTTGCTTTTGACCGTTAGGCCAAATAATAATCGCAGAATCGATAGTTGCAGCAGTACCTAAACCAAAATGTACGGTGTTTTGTATAGTGGATAAATATCCTCTATAGGGGCTTTGGTCAACCGCTTGCTTTTTACCATGATCATAGTAAATAGATATTTCTGCACCAATGGCATTTACATTTTGCTCCGAACCTTGTAAATCGAATTTTATATAATGACTGGCATCTGGCTTTATTTGTCTTTGCTTGTTTTCATAAACTCCAGCTTTGTCATTGATATTATTAATGACAAAATCTAAGTCCCCATCATTGTCTAAATCGGCATATACTGCACCATTAGAAAAACTAGGTGCATCAAATCCCCATTCAATTGACTTATCCTCAAAACCTAAATTGCCATTATTCTTAAATACATAATTGTGAATTTTAACTTCAGGAATCTCCTTTAACAATTGCGATTTTAAAACATAACTAAATGCTTTAAAACGATACATAATAAAATCATGGTCGGTAACATCTTTTGGGAAACCATTGGTCACAAACAAGTCTCTGTGGCCATCATTGTCTAAATCGGCCAAAAGTGGTGTCCAACTCCAATCTGTTTCGGCGATATTGGACATATAAGCAATCTCGCTAAAAATAGGTGCTCCAATACTATCATTAGCATTCACCCTTGGCCCTTGATTAATTTGCAAGGTATTGCGCACGTATTGATAGTTATACCCATACAAGTCATTATTCTGAAAGGTTTGATAACTACTTGGATTCATCATCATCTTCTTCCGATAGTTATCACGTGGATTCATATCCAATGTTATAAAATCCATTAAGCCATCATTATTCACATCCGCCACATCTGCACCCATTGAGTTAACAGAACTGTGTTTAAAATAATCATTCAAATGATCCGTGAATGTCCCATCATGATTATTAATGTATAAATAATCGTTAGGTAAATAGTCGTTGGTTACATAAATATCCTTCCAACCATCTTTATTAATATCGGTCACTACTACACTATGCCCATAGCCCTCTTTAATAAGCCCCGCTTTATCAGTCACATCTGAAAAAAAAGGATGTTTTAAATTTGCATCCCAATTGTTTTGAAATAATTTAGAACTGCTATACAATTCTGGTAGTTGTGCTTTTGGGTGATAGATATTGGGTGCTCTGGGATCTTTAATTTCATTCACTAATAAATACATATCTAAATCTCCATCATTGTCATAATCAAAGAAATTGGCCATGGTTGAAAATGAAGTATCTGCTAACCCATATTCAGCAGCCAAATTTTTAAAATGTGGAACCCCTTTCTCATCATTGCCTTGATTAATATATAAAATATTTTTACGTAAAGTGGTATCCGTCCCTAAAGTAGCGCTAATATAAATATCTGATTTACCATCATTATTAATATCCACCACACTTACACCTCTACTCCACTTTCCTTCTCCTTCCACTCCAGCAACACTGGTAATGTCTTCAAAATGGAGCGCCCCTTTATTCAAGTACAATTCATTAGAAACTTTATTGCCTGTAAAGTAAATGTCAGCAAGACTATCGCCATTAAAATCACCAATGCCTACACCACCCCCATTATAAATATTAGAAATATCCAAAACATTTAAAGAATCGGACTCTTTTAACTCGTTATTAAATTCAATCCCAGTAGCAGAAGCTTCTAGTTTTGTGAACAAGGTTTTTTTAGAATTACAAGCGGCACACACCAACAAAATAAGTGACAAACAAGCGGTAACAAAACGCATATAAAGAATATTTAAAACAAAATAAAATGCTGTTTAAAGGTACCAAAAAGGAGGCACAAAAAAAAGGGCCCCGATTACTCGGAGCCCTTTCAATATGTATTGAAAAACTATTTCAATTAATAACCAGGGTTTTGAGTCAACACCGATTTTCCGTCTTTCACAGATTTGTCAATTTGTGTTTGAGGAAGAGGTAAGTACTCAGACTTTCCGGCTTTGTAAGTTGAACCTTTAATTTGTCCATAACCTAATGCTGCTTCTTTAACCGCATAAGTGTTTAACTCGGTTACACCTTGTCCCCAACGAGTAAGGTCAGAGAAACGGTGTCCTTCCATAGCTAATTCTAATCTGCGCTCAAAACGAACCGCTTTTCTTGCAACAGCAGCATCAGTCCAAGCTGCAGTGTAAGTTTTAATTTCATATTTAGCTGGAGATACTAAACCTGCATTGTTGGTTGGTCCTACAAATCCAGCAGGATTTGAAGCACGCGTACGAATAAGGTTTACATATTCTCTAGCTTTTTCTAAACCACCTGTTTCAATTTCAGCTTCTGCAGCTAATAAAAGCACATCAGCAAAACGTATTAAAGGATAGTTATTGGCAGTGAAACCGTTTGTCCAAGAAGAAACATCGGTATAAACACCAATTTGAGATTTTCTAAATAAGTGCTTTAATGGCTCGTATGGTCCAGCTGTACCTTGGTCTCTTACCCAATTAGAACCTGGCATAATACCCCAATCTAAGTATGGAATACCACGACGACCTATTGTCCAGTCGATACGAGGATCTAATGGAGTTGTGTTATCTGCAGTAAAAGGTTGATCAGAATTAATACCTTGGTCATTTTTTAATGGGTTTGTGAAAAACTCATCATTTAACATTGGCAAACCATTAGCATCTACTTTGTAAATATTTGCTAAAGTGAAAGAAGGTTGGAAGAATCCGCAACATCCTGTCTCTCCACCATAAGGGAAGTTTAAGGCGTCACCAGCGTTAGCGTTAGCTGCACCAGTACCATCGTTTGCAGTCATTTGAACAGAGAACACATGCTCAGAACCATTCTTTTTTGCTGGATCAAACACATCACCAAATTTTGGTAATAATGCATATTTAACGTTATTGTTTGTTACACCACTTGCTATAACTGCAGTTAATACAGTTTTAGCTTCAGCATATTTCTTTTCAAACATATAAATTTTACCTAAATAAGCACCAGCAGCCCACTTATTAGCACGACCAACACCTCCTGCACTAGTTGCAGGTAAGTTAGCATAAGCATAAGCAAAATCTGCTTCAATTTTAGCTAAAACAGCAGCAGCTCCAGCGTTTGGTACTAAAAAATTATTAGCAGCATAAGAAATAGTCTCATCGATAAAAGGAATATTACCGAAGAATTTTGCTAAGTCGAAATGGTAGTGTGCACGTAAGAATCTTGCTTCAGCAGTAATACGAGTTACATCAGCTGCAGATATATCTTTAGCTAATTTTAATACTCTTAAAGTTTCGTTTGCACGTTGAACACCATCATAACGTTGTTGCCACAATTGATCTAAGTATGCGTTAGACGCAGTTGCATTCCACTGTTCGATTGGAGTGATCAAGTTTTGGTCACCTGGATCAGATCCTTTGTGAGCGTCGCCACCCGCAACAGAACCGTAAACCCAGTTACTTGAAGAAGTTGCCCAAGGACCATTTCCAGTACCTGCACTACTACCCTGTCCATCTAACAAGGAGTAAGCGCCAACTAATAATGCTTCTACACCTATTTTATTCGCTAACACACTCTGACTTAATGCGCCAGCTGCGGGAACCTCTAGGTATGATTTATCACAAGCATATAATACAACCAGGGAGGAAAGAACCACTGGCATTATATGTTTTAAATTATATTTTTTCATAAAGTAATTAATTTATTTTTTTTATTAAATTAAAAATTAAGGCTTACTCCTACGTTGAATGTTTTCATCGGAGGATAGTTACCTTGATCAACACCAAAACTAGTTGTACTACCTGCAACTTCTGGATCTAAACCACTATAGTTGGTAAAAGTAAACAAGTTAGCACCTTGAACAAAAATACGCGCTTTGTTGATGCCATATTTTTTTAATGTAGTTGGATCGATGGTATAACCAATACTTAATTGTTTAACTCTCAAGTAAGAACCGTCTTCTACATAAAAGTCGTTAATTACACCGTTTACACTGAAGTATGTGTTGTTTTCAACAATAGGCCATTTTGTATTAGGTCTTGTTGGTAACCAAGATTCAGTTAACAATGGAATACTTTTAGAGTTTTGGAATGAAGGAAGGAAATCTTGGAAATAACGAGTTTCGTTTAAAATTTCGTTACCGAATGAACCATAAAGATTTGTTGATAAATCAAAACGCTTGTAAGCTACATTTAAGTTAATACCTAAAGTAAAGTCAGGGTTTGGATTACCAAAGAAGGTTCTATCTTGATCATTGATTACTCCGTTTTTATCAATATCCTCGTATTTGAAACGACCTGGAGCAGCATCAACCATTTTAGCATAAGAAGCTACGTCAGCTGCTGATTGGAAGATACCAGCAATTTTGTAACCAAAGAAAGAACTTACTGGCTGACCAATTTGGTTTCTAACTTGTGGTCCTGAACTGTGCGTGTATGCAGTTTCAAAGAAACCAGCAGAACCAGGAATATTGATAATTTCATTCTTGTAAGCACCAAGGTTAACACCTACAGTATAGCTTAAATCGTTGTTTACTTTACCACGGTAGTTTAAAGTCAAGTCAATACCCGTGTTTTGCATATCACCGATGTTAACCTGAGGTAAAGAAGAACCTACACCCACAACAGCAGGCGCTTGGTCTTGGAATAATAAACCTTGGATTGTTTTTTTGTACCAATCAAAACTGATATCTAACTTATTGTCTAAAACAGTAGCTTCAAAACCAAAGTCTAATGTTTTACTCTTCTCCCAACCAGTACTTAAGTTACCTAAGTTTTGTGCAAAGAAGCCCATAACTGTTTGATTAGAAGTACCGTATAAGTCGTAGTAAGAAGACCCACCACCACCACCATATAAAGTGTATTGGTTTAAGGCACCTACGTTAGCGATAGAACCTTGAAGACCATAACTACCACGTAATTTTAATGAATTGATAAACTTAACATTCTTGAAGAAATCTTCTTGAGAAATTACCCAAGCACCAGAAGCCGACCAGAAGTTACCATATTTTGTGTTTGGTCCAAATACTGAAGATCCATCACGACGACCGTTTAAACCAACTAAGTATTTATCTTTGAAAGCATAGTCTACTTTAGCTAAGATAGAATTAGTAGTTGTTTTGTATAAATTAGAGTAGTTGTTTTGTCCAATTGGAGATCCTGTATTTAAACTTAAGTAGTTTATATCATCAGAGAAGTAGTTAACTCTAGAGCCACCTACTTGACGACCTTGTACTTTTAATGCCTCATAACCAGCCATTAACTTAACGCTATGGTTTTCTTTGAATACATTAGCGTAACTTAAAGTATTTGTGAAGTTCCAGTTATTGTTATAACCTGAATACTCACCGTATCCGTTAGAAGCAGGATTTTCAGCATTCTCATAACCACGATAGTTATGGTAGAAACCATAATAATTATCTAAGTTTCCACCAAATACTGTTCTTGCTGTAAAGTTTTTCGCGAAATCAATTTCAGCGAACACATTACCTTGCACTTGCCAGTTATGGTTTACGTTGTCTTTTGCACGAACTTGGTTCGCAACAGGATTTGAAGAGTTACCTAAGTTGCTACCTGCAGTACCACCAAATCCTCCACCTGCATCATATACAGGAATGATTGGTTGTTCCCATGCAGTGTTGTTTACAGCATTACCACGTTGGTTGTTACCAATTCTTGGGTTAGACTTGTAGAACAATTGTAGGTTTTCACCAATACGGATATTGTCTTTGATATTCCAAGTAGTATTAGCTCTCATTGAGTAACGCTTCAAGTAAGTATTTAACAAAGTACCTTTTTGATCAAAATAGTTCAAAGAGAATAAATAAGTAGATTTGTCTTGTGCACCAGATGCAGTAATTGAATGACTCATCATAGGAGCTGGGTCAAAAATTTCATCCCACCAATCAGTTCCTTTTTTGTTTGCAGGAACGATCAAGAAGATATTTCCTTTAGAATAGTCGTTGTTATATAAAGTAAAGTCAACAGGACCACTATAACCAGAACGAGTACCGTATTTAATATAGTTAGGTAATACAGGTGTTTTACCAGTACCATATTGACCAGATGATACGTTACCGTTTGCATCTACTTGACCTGAATTCTTAGCAGCTAAGAAAGCTAATTCAGCCATACCTTGAGGATCTAACTTATTCCAAACGTTTCCTGTTCTTGGCACTTGAATACCAGCATATGCATCGTAAGTAATAGTTGGTTTTCCTTTACCTCTTTTAGTTGTTACAATGATAACACCCGCAGATCCACGCGCACCATAAATAGCTGCTTGACCATCTTTCAATACTTGTATTGATTCGATATCGTTTGCAGATAAATCACGGAAAGAACCTAGATCACCAGGTGAAGATTGAACTCCGTCCACAATTACAAGTGGAGTTGCGTTACCAAAAGATGTGATACCACGAATGAACACGGTACTTGGTTCTCCTGGGCTACCAGAACCAATGATGGTAACACCAGCGGCTTGACCTTGTAACATTTGTTCTGCAGTACCAGAAGGAACTGCTTTCATGTCTTTTACACTCACTACTGATACAGAACCAGTAATTTCTTTTCTTTTCTGAGAACTATAACCTGTAACCACAATTTCATTTAATTGTGATGACTCTTCTGTTAAAGATACTTTAACAGTGTTTTGATCTCCAGCAACAGATACAGATTTATTTGAAAAGCCAACAGACTTAACAGATAAACTAACTGCTCCAGAAACGTTTACAGCAAATGAACCATCTTCGCTAGTTATAGCAGAGACTTTAGATCCATTAACTGAAATAGTAGCACCAACAACAGCTTTACCATCTGTAGCTGAAACTACCTGTCCCTTTATAGTTCTTGTTTGTGCGTTCGCAACAAGACCTAATAATAGCAAAGGAACAGTAATGAAACGTAGGAATTTTCGCATAGTGTTCGGGTTTGATTTTAAAATATTAATACAATCGTACCCCAATTATATAACAGTTTCTTAACAATCGCAAACGATTTTGTAAATTTTTAATAACAATTTATCTTTATCTGTAAATTTTACACAAATGCGCTATATTAATGTGTATTATTTACACATTAATATAGCGCATTTTATTCAACATTTGGGGGTAATTCAGCGAAAAAATATCCTAACTTTTAATTTGGTTAACAAATAAATATGCATCATAAAATTCATAATTGGACCATTTATAGTTTAGGCGATCATGCTATTGTATTTGCATTGACGCCAAAAATGCATATTTCTGTTTTACAAAAATTGAAACAATTACATCAATTGATTGAATCAAAAAAAATAAATGGAATACTAGATGTCATTCCCTCCTATCATACCCTTACCATAATTTATGATATCACATTATTTTTATCCCCCACCCAAAATGTAAACGATCAACTACAATTGTTTAGCACCCAACTATTAAGTGAATATGAAAATAATGCATTAACAATAAATAAAAACGAAGAAACTATTCATCAAGTACCCGTTTGTTATGAAAATATTTTTGCTTTAGATATGGAGAACATAAGTAAGACAAACCAAATTAGTTGTCAAGCAATTATTCAATTACATACTTCCAAACAGTATGATGTTTATAGCATTGGATTTTTACCTGGGTTTACTTATATGGGTAGCGTAGATGAAAAAATAAAAATAGCCAGGCACCCAAAGCCAAGGAATGAAGTAGCTGCTGGAAGTGTTGGTATTGCAGGATTACAAACAGGCATCTACCCTACCAATAGCCCAGGGGGATGGCAAATTATTGGGAAAACCCCATGGAAAATATTTGACCCTGACCCAAATAAATTAGCAAAATTTAAAGTGGGTGATCAGGTACAATTTTACGCTATTGGTAAAGAAGAGTTTGATTCATTAAATGAACACATTTAAAATTATGTCCATAAAAATTTTACATAAAGGATTAGCAGACTCCATTCAAGATATTGGAAGATATGGATTCCAACATTTGGGTATCCAACCAAATGGATGCATGGACTTATTATCAGCTTCGCTTGCTAATTCTATTTTACAAAATGACATTCATACACCCGTTATTGAATTACATTTTCCAAGTAGTCAAATACAATTTTTAGAAGATGGTATAATTTGTATTACCGGTGCTAATTTTGTACCCGTTCTCAATGAAAAAAGTATTGCATTATACAAACCCATTCTAGTTAAAAAAAATGATGTGCTATCTATGCTGCAACCCTTAGAAGGCAGTATTGCATATGTTGGTATCAAAGCTGTGTATGATAGCCCAAAATGGTTAAACAGCCATTCCTTTAATACTGCTAAATTAAAGACGGAGGATGTATTGCCTTTTTCAATGCATCCATCCAATCCTATTGCTATGAAAACCTTAAATGAAAATTTAAACCATGCACTAATTGAACAAGTGCATAACAATATTTTTAGCAACACCAACCCTATCCGCATCCTACCTGGTCCCGCATGGCAGGACGTAAACGAAAATGCTTTATATGAATTAATAAATACTCCATTTACAATTTCGGCACAAAGAAATAGAATGGGCTATCCGTTAACAGGACCTAAACTTAATTTGAATATCCCCAACGCTTACTTATCAAGTGCCGTTACCAGAGGCACCCTGCAATTATTGCCTAGTGGAGATCTCATTGTATTAATGGCCGATCATCAAACCATTGGCGGCTATGCTAACCTGGGTCAAATAATTTTGGTAGATTTACCAAGATTTGCGCAAATGAAAACAGGGATTTCATTTAAATTTAGTGTAGCCAATTTGGAAAATGCACAAACATTATTTAGAACCATGTATGCAACATTTTAAAATTGATATAAACTGTGACATGGGGGAAGGTATGGGCAATGAAGCTTATATCATGCCTTATATTAGCAGTGCCAACATCGCTTGTGGAGGACATACTGGAAATGCAGATTCTATTAAAAGAACTATTGAAATTGCCGTAAAAAATAATGTTGCGATTGGTGCACACCCCAGTTATAATGATAAAGAAAACTTTGGTAGAGTTTCTCAATTTATTTCGGTACTTGAACTAGCAGAACTCATTGCAGAGCAATATTATCAATTTGAAAAAATAGCTAACCAACTGGGTGCACCTATTCATCATGTAAAGTTACATGGCGCCTTATACAATGATTGTGCAAAAGACGCTTCGCTGAGTAAAATGTTTATTCAAACCATGCAAGCCATTGATCCCACATTAATTATATATGGATTAAGTGGAAGTGAAACTATTCAGGAAGCACTCATGGCTGGCCAACCCTTTGCTAGAGAAGCTTTCGCAGATAGATCCTATCAAAATAATGGACAACTTACCCCAAGACATTTAGATCATGCCATGATTGAAGAAGTGGATCAAGTGATTCGTCAAGTCACTCAATTAATTAAAGAACAAAAAGTAATTTCTTTGCAAGGCGATGTCATTGATTTAAAAGTAGATACTATTTGCATTCATGGCGATGGCCCCAACGCTATTTTATTTTCGGAAGCCATTTATGATGCACTAAACAATAATAATATTGAAATTAAAAAATACTAAATCGGCTGCTACCCTGCCCTCTTTAACGGGGGTTAGTTTAGGAGCGGCTTTTTTAATGGCCAACTCTTCTATTGGCCCTGGCTTTCTAACCCAAACATCCGTTTACACCGAACAATTAATAACCAGCTTTGGTTTTGTAATTCTAGTTTCTATTTTATTGGATTTAGGCGCACAAATAAATATTTGGAGATGCATTACCTTAAGTGGAATGCGCGCACAAGAAATTGCCAATGAACTATTGCCAGGATTAGGTCATCTACTTTCTATTTTAGTAGTTTTAGGCGGACTCGCTTTTAATATTGGAAATATTGCAGGCTGTGGTTTAGCACTTAATATTTTAACAGGCATTTCATTTGCAAAAGGTGCCATGATAAGCGGCTTTATTGCCATTCTTATTTTTTGGATTCAAGAAATTGGGAAGATGTTGGATGTGATTACAAAGTATTTAGGAATCATCAAAATTGGACTCACTTTAATTATTGTATATGCAGCTAACCCGCCCATTTTAGATGCAGTGCATCATACATTTGTTCCCGAAAAAATTTCATTGCTTGCCATTGTAACGATTGTAGGTGGAACGGTGGGAGGTTATATTACTTTTTCAGGTGCACACCGATTAATTGATGCGGGCATCACAGGACCTAGTCAAATTCCATTTGTAACTAAAAGTGCGAGTAGCGGAATTCTGATATCCTCTTTTATGCGCTATATTTTATTTTTAGCAGCTGTGGGTATTGTTACCAAAGGAATTCATTTAGATCAAGACAATCCAGCTAAAACCATTTTTGAATCGGCAGGAGGGAGATGGGGCTTATTTATTTTTGGAATTGTTTTATGGAGTGCCGCAATCTCTTCGGTCATTGGTGCCTCCTATACTTCATTTAGTTTTGTAAAACATTTAAAGTTTAAAATCATTCAAAATGAAAGAGCTATTATTAGTGGCTTTATCATTTTCACTACCCTCCTTTTTGTGTTTTTAGGAAAACCAAAAGAATTGCTTTTATTAGCAGGATTGGTGAACGGTCTTATCCTACCCTTTGCATTGGCTATTATGCTTATAGCAAGCAGAAGGTTGCCCATCCTTAAACAATATGCTTATCCTTATTGGATTCAAATTAGCGGCTGGCTAGTGGTGATACTCATGGGTACCATGAGCGTTTTTGCCCTGATTGAAAAATTCAACGCTTAAGAAAAAGAAAAAATGCTTTACCCTTTTATTTACTTATTTATTATCCGTTCCAATATCTAACATATCCATTTTGTTTTCTTTGGGCTTAAATCCAAAATTATATCTAAATGTCAACCCCCATCTTCTCGTGTCACTTTCTCTATACCCTATAGCGTTTTGTGAACCTTGACGTAGGGTAAAATTATTTTTATTGGTATATAGGAAATCATTATAACTGGCAGTTACAATTAATTTTTTATTTAAAAACTGTCTATTAATAGAAGTATTGAGTGAGCCAAAATTAGATAATTCATAAAATTGTTGTTGGCCACTTAATCGCCAAAATCCATTTAATGTCATAGTGGATAGTCCATCTAACTTAAGGGATTGGAAAGTAAAGAAAGTCCAAGTTCCTTTATTAAACGAAATAGGTTTGCCTTCATAAAACCCATTGTAATCATTGCGATTGTATTGAGTACCCAATACTGCAAAGAATTTTTTCCCTGGAGGTATGACACCTAAAATTCTGAAATAGGTTTCCCTACTCTTCCCTAAATTATCATAGGTACGATAACTCACTTGTTTATTTGTTGGGGATTGATAAACTACATTGGTAAATATGTCTTTGGTTTCATTTACACCATATGCAAACAAGGGCTTGTCATCCACACTAATATTGGCCTCATAGTTATTGGTAAACTGTGGCCTTAAGTTAGGATTACCTACTTCATACAAAAAAGGATCTATATACTTTGCAAATGGATTTAAAAATTCATAAGAAGGTCGGCTAATCGTTTTACGATACACCAAAAAAGCGCGCACTTCATATTCTAAAATTTTAAAAATCTTTCTGCTTAAATAAACATAAGGAAATGCGTCTGTTCTGTTTAAAGAAAAAGTAGTATCCTTTGGCACTAATTGGCGCCCTTGCATGATGGTTTGCTCAAACCTCGTACCTACTTTTAAAATAACAGGTCCCCAGGTTTTAGCACCTTGGATATACGCCGCATTAATTTGTTCGGTATAGGTAAAACTATTGGTTCTAAATGGATCGGGGCTTGTGATATTTTGTGCAGTCTTTGTATAATTAGAACGGCTATCAAAATTCAAAGTAGATGTCTTAAAACCCGCTTCCGTACTCAACCCCAATAATTTCTTTTTAAAATCAGACTGATAGGTAAAAAAACTTCGGTCATTTCCAAAATTTCCATTTCCCCCAAATAAATTAGAATTGCCTACAAAAAAATTTGTGTACACCTGAGTGGTATTGCTATTGGAAAAATTAAAAGCTAAATCGTTTATCCATTCTCCACCAACGGTATCTAATTTCAACTTAGCTCTAAAGGATTGATTAATAAATTTATTGTTTGCATCATTATCCACCAATGAATTCAGTTCACTTAAATTCTTATTGAGTGAAATCACTTTTACGATAGAAGCATTTAAAGTATTATTGTCCGACTTATTTTGACTGATTCTTCCATCATAATTCAACTCCCATTTTTCACCAAAAGTTTTGCCAAATCCATATCCCATATTTATAGTATTACTTGGAGAAACTGTTCTTGCATTTTGTATTAACAAAGTATCCAAGGTAACACTCCGGTCTGAATTTAAAATGGTATACCCATTGTTATTACTATACTGGGCATTCACATAAGAGTTTAACTTATCATTATTGTTTGCTAAATTAAAACCAATAAACTGATTCCCATATAAACCTTGGGCAAAGCCTGTATTCACGGAACCATTCACCCCCAATTTAATACCTTTCATTAAAACAATATTCACCACACCCCCGCCCCCCGATGCATCATATTTAGCAGATGGGGTACGGATTAACTCAATCTTTTGAATCGCATTAGGAGGTAAACTTTTTAACATGATGGCTATATCTGTTGGACTCATCTTTAAATCTCTACCATTTATTTGTATGGAAGCGGGCGACAAACCATTTAAATATATATTACCATCTTGATCCGTAATGATACCTGGTGTTTTTTCAATGGTCTCAAAAGCATTGGTACTACTCGCCGCCAAAGGTTCCGGATCTACTATGGATTTGTCATCCTCTTGACGAATTAAGGGCTTAGAGGATTTAACCACCACCTCGTTTAACATGGAAGTGGATTCCTTTAAAAGCAAACTTTGAAAGCTATTTTGACTAAAATTAAAAACCGTATCTGTTATTTGATATCCCACCCAACTTGTTCTAAAAAAATAGTTTTTTGCACTGTCTACTTTAAGATACACGATACCAGCAGCATCCGCAA
>Ga0209768_10001709_pt1 | contig 13934 bp, 12 predicted proteins | sample LauGreSBDMM110SD_3_FD_187564 | JGI IMG/M metagenome (GOLD analysis project Ga0209768, IMG submission 187564) | Freshwater lake microbial communities from Lake Michigan, USA - Sp13.BD.MM110.SD (SPAdes) (version 2) | ecosystem: Environmental > Aquatic > Freshwater > Lake | place: Lake Michigan... | reverse complement strand
GAATTAAGCAAGGGAGATGCAGCTTGCAAGCATATGGCAGCAGCTATGAAGGCTCAATCAAATCCCAAAGATTCCCATAAAAATCTTTAAACACCGCAACGGTTCCATAAGCTTCGACATGCGGAGGGATGGTGAATTCAACGCCTTTGGAAATATAGTTTTGATAATCCCTTTCAAAATTATCGGTGTATAAAAATAAAAATACACGACCACCTGTTTGATAACCAATAAACTTTTCTTGCTCGGGGGTAGCGGCTTTGGCAAGTAATAACATGCAACCATTATTGGCCCCAGTTGGTTGCACCATTATCCATCTTTTGGTTTCAGATAAAACGGTATCTTCTATTAATGTAAAACCTAAAGTACTAGTATAATAAGCAATGGCTTCGTCATAATCACGAACCACCACAGCAATATGTGCCAAGCTTTGTTTCATATTTCAAATATACAATAATTAAAATCTTTCTTTAACTTCACCACACTATTTATTCTTAAAATTCAATATCAATGGCTGCTGTAAAAAATTTAATTTTCGATTTAGGCAATGTCTTATATGATATTGATTTTAAAAAAATGAATACCGCTTTTGCCTCCATTGGTATTGAAGACATTGACCAGCATTTTACTTTAAATAAATCACATCAATTATTTTTAGACTTAGAAATGGGCTTTGTGAATGAACAGGCATTTTATGAGGGTGTGAGGGCCTTAGTGAATTTACCTTTAACGAATGAGCAAATTCATTTTGCTTGGAACGCACTACTTGTAGGCTTTAGAAAAAATAGCATTGACTGGATTCAACAAAACAATACTAAGTACAATACTTTTTTATATTCCAACACCAATCAAATTCACCACGACCATTTTATAGCTGAGTTTGAAAGTAAGGTGGCTGCTTACCCTTTTGTATCTCTTTTTAAGACGCCCTATTATTCTCATGAAATGGGTATGCGCAAACCCGACCCCGCTTCTTTTACTTATATAGTAGAGAAAGAGGGCTTGGTGGCAAGTGAAACCCTATTTATTGACGACAATGAACCCAATATTATAGCAGCCGCCTCTTTGGGGCTTCAGGTGCTTCATTTAAAAGAGGGGATGACGGTGGAAAAGGATATCGAGGCCTATTTATAGCCTCTATTTCTTCACTCTACTTTTTCTTAACTTCCTCAAATTCAATGTATTCTGCTTCCACTGGCTCCTCTTTAGGAGCGTAGTTGGCGCTTGTATTTTGACCAGCCTTCTGACTGTTTTGCGCATTTCTTACTGCTTCGGCCTGCTTCTTCTGCATCTGCTCCATATTCTTCCTTACAGACCTCACTCCCTTGGTTACGGGAACCACTACCTGAAATATTACTTTGTACAAAAAGTAAATCAAGAACCCATATAAAATAAACTTCGTCATACTGCAAAAATAAGGGCCTTGCCAATATTTTTGGGATATTTCATCCTGTTTTATTACCTTTGGCATAGAATAGAAGAAAATGTGAAGGGAACGAAATCGTTCCCTTCTTCTTTTTTAAGTATGCAAGCAAACGAGATTATAGCCTTAGTGAATCCAATTTTGGAACAACTTCTTAAAGAGGAGCCTAGTTATTTCTGCGTTTCGGTGAAAGTGAAGCCAACCAACAATATCAAAATATTCTTGGACGGCGACCAAGGCCTGCCTATTGAAAAGTGCACTTTTATTAACAGGAAACTATACCGCATTATGGAAGAAGCGGCCTGGTTTCCGGAAGGCGACTTTTCTTTAGAGGTTTCTTCCCCAGGAATTGATGAGCCTTTGATTTTGAATCGTCAGTATGTCAACAATATAGGGCGCAAGGTGGAAGTAACCTTTTTGGATGAGACCATTAAAGAAGGAGTTTTAAAAACAGTAACAGAGAAAGACATATTAATAGAATGGACAGAAGGGAAAGGTAAAAAAGCGGTAGTGCAAACTTTATTAATTCCTTTTGATCAAATAAAAACAACAATTGTTCAAGTTCAATTTTAACAAACAAATCATCAAGCAAGTAGCTTGAAAAAAAATTATGTTATGGCAAGTATAAATTTAATTGAAGCCTTTCAGGAGTTTAAAGACGCAGAAAGCATTGACCGTCCTACCATGATGAAAGTGGTGGAAGACGTATTCAAAACCTTATTAAGAAAAAAATACGGTAGTGATGAAAATTTTGACGTTATCGTCAACGCTGAAAAAGGCGACTTAGAAATTATTCGCCGTCGTCAAATTAGAGACGATGATGATGTAGATAATCCTTTAGAAGAAGTGTCTTATTCTGAAGCTATTAAAATTCAACCCGACTATGAAGTAGGTGAGGATTTACTAGAAGAAGTAGACATCTTGGACTTCGGAAGAAGAGCCATACTAGCGGCTAAGCAAACATTAGCTTCTCGTATCAACGACTTGAAGAAAAACGCTTTAGTAAAGAAATATTCTGATAGAATTGGAGACATCATGAATGCTGAAATTTATCAAGTATGGAAAAAAGAAGTATTGTTATTAGATGAAGAAGGCAATGAATTAATTCTTCCTAAGTCGGAGCAAATTCCTCAAGACTTTTTCAAGAAAGGAGAAAGTATTAGAGCGGTTATTGCTAGAGTGGATATGAAAAATAATTCACCAGTGATTATCTTATCTAGAACAAGTCCCTTATTCTTAGCAAAATTATTAGAAATAGAAGTACCAGAAATTTTCGATGGTTTAATTACTATTAAGAAAATTGTACGTGAGCCAGGTGAGCGTGCGAAAGTAGCAGTGGAGTCTTTCGATGATAGAATTGATCCAGTAGGTGCTTGCGTAGGTATGAAAGGAAGTCGTATTCATGGTATTGTAAGGGAATTGAAAAATGAAAATATTGATGTGATTAATTTCACTACCAATACACAATTATTAATTCAACGTTCATTAACACCTTCTAAAATTAGTTATATGAATATTGACTCCGAAAAAATGCACGCTGAAGTGTATTTGAAAGCGGATCAAGTTTCATTGGCCATTGGACGTAGAGGGGTGAATATTAAATTAGCTTCTGAATTAACCGGTTACGAATTAGATGTATACCGTGAAGACGAAGAAATTGTTGATGAATTTGATATTGACTTAGATGAATTTAGCGATGAAATTGAAACATGGATTATTGACGAATTCAAGCGTGTGGGTTGCGATACGGCAAGAAGTATTTTAAACTTAGGCGCTGAAGAATTAGAAAAAAGAACAGACTTAGAAAAAGAAACGATTGCAGATGTGCGTCGAATCTTACAAGAAGAATTTGATAAAGGTGAATAACCTTTGGATTTAGTAAATAATAACTGGGACAAAAAACAACAGAATGTCAGAATTGAAACTACCAAGATTGTTAGCAGCTGCTAAAGAATTCAACATCGGTCAAGACACCTTGATTGAATTCTTAGTGAAAAAAGGTTTTCCTAAAGACGACCTTAAGCCAACAGCTAAATTAACTGAGGATCAGTATTATTCTCTACAAGCAGAATTTCAAAGCGATAAAGTAGCTAGAGATAAAGCAGACCATGTAGAGCTTCCTAAAAATGCTGTGGCCGATAAAGACAAAGCCAAAAAACCTGTTGTCATTGAAGTGGAAGCAGTCAAACCTGTGAAAGTAGAACTGAAAGAAGAAGATGCGAAGGTATCTAATGCAGGAGGAAAACTTAAAGATGGCAAGGCTGCAGAAAAAGAAGTAGAGAAGCCAGCTACTGTTAAAATTGAGGCACCTGAAGTGGAGTCGCCTAAATTAGTTGACAAAATAGATTTATCCTTAATAGACTCTTCTACCCGACCTAAAAAATCAGTAAAAACAGAAGAGCCAGCTGAAAAACCAGCCAAAGAAACGCCTGCCAAAAAACCAGTAAAAAAAGAAGAGCCTGTAGCAAAGCCAGTGAAAGCAACGCGCGCTCCAGTGGATCATTCTATTTCACCTGAAAACGTGCATGGCAAAATTGAAAATATTACTACCAAAAAATTAGAGGGTCCTAAAGTAATGGGTAAAATTGATTTACCTATTAATAGCGAAACCCGTCCTAAGCCATTGAGTCAAGAGGAAAAACGCAAACGTAAGCGTATTCCTTCTCATGGTCCTCAAGGCCCACAACAAGGTGGTGGTCAGGGCGGTAATCAAACACAGGGCGGAGGACAAAGACCAGCTGGTGGATATCAAGGACAAGGTGGAGGACAAAGACCAGGTGGAGGTTATCAAGGACCAGGTGGAGGACAAAGACAAGGCGGAGGACAAAGACCAGGTGGAAATAGAAATGCACCTCAAACTGCAGAACAAAAAGAAATTGGCCAAAAAGCCATTCAAGATAAGATCAAAGAAACGCAGGCAAAATTAGCAGGCGCAGGTGGAAGAGGAAAAAGTTTGAAATCGAAATACAGACGTGCTAAAAGAGATGAAGCTGCAGAAAATGAAACCAATGAAATAACAGATAATAAATTACAAGTTACCGAGTTTGTAACTGTAAGTGAGTTATCAAGTTTGATGGATGTAAGTTTTGCTGACATTATTAGCAAGTGTATGAATTTGGGTATCATGGTTTCTATTAACCAACGTTTAGATGCGGAGGTAATTGAACTAGTAGCCAGTGAATTTGGTTTTGAAGTAGAATTTGTTGGATTAGAAGATGCAGAAGAAATGGATGAAGAAGAAGAAGCAGACGATTTAGCCAACTTGGTAGAGCGTCCGCCCATTGTAACTATTATGGGTCACGTTGACCATGGTAAAACTTCTTTACTAGATTATATCCGTAATGCCAATGTGGTTGCAGGTGAGGCAGGAGGTATTACACAACATATTGGTGCCTATGAAGTGACTTTGCCGAATGGTAAAGCCATTACTTTTTTAGATACACCAGGGCACGAAGCCTTTACAGCCATGCGTGCGCGTGGTGCGAAAGTAACCGATATCGCTATTATTGTCGTAGCTGCCGATGACGCGGTGATGCCACAAACCAAGGAAGCCATTAGTCACGCGCAAGCAGCGAATGTGCCTATGATTTTTGCGGTGAATAAAATTGATAAAGATGGTGCACAGCCACAAAAAATATATGAGCAACTTTCTCAAATGAATATTTTAGTAGAAGCTTGGGGTGGTAAATTCCAAAACCAAGAATTATCTGCTAAGCAAGGTTTAAATGTAGATACTTTGCTAGAGAAAGTTATTTTAGAATCTGATTTATTAGATTTAAAAGCCAATCCTAATAAAGAAGGTTCTGGAAGTATTATTGAAGCCTCTTTAGATAAAGGACGTGGTTATGTAGCTACGATATTAGTACAAAATGGAACTTTAAGACAAGGTGATTTAATTTTATCTGGTCAGTTCTATGGTAGAGTGAAGGCCATGTTCAACGAGCGTAACCAACGTATCGAAGTAGCGCCTCCTTCTACACCAGTGGTTATCTTAGGTTTAAATGGTGCACCACAAGCGGGTGAGAAATTTAAAGTGTACAATGACGAGGCAGAAGCAAAAGAATTAGCAACGAAGCGTGCTCAATTATTAAGAGAGCAAGGTTTAAGAACTAGAAAACATATTACATTGGATGAAATTGGTCGTCGTCTAGCCTTAGGTAACTTTAAAGAATTAAATATTATCATCAAAGGTGATGTGGATGGTTCTGTTGAAGCCTTAAGTGATTCATTACAAAAATTATCTACTGAAGAAATTGCCATTAGAGTTATATTAAAAGGGGTAGGTCAAATTTCTGAATCGGACGTACTACTTTCTGCAGCTTCTGACGCCATTATTATTGGATTTAACGTTCGACCTTCTATGCAAGCTAATAAATTAGCAGAAACAGAAGGTGTAGAGATTAAATTATACTCAATTATCTACAACGCTATTGATGAAATTAAGTCTGCGATGGAAGGTATGTTGGAACCAAAAATTCAAGAAAAAATTGTGGCCAACGTAGAAGTAAGAGAAGTGTACAAATTCGATAAAGCAACCGTTGCTGGATGTTTCGTATTAGATGGTAAGTTGAGTAGAAACAGCAAGATTAGAATTATACGTGATGGTATCGTTGAATATCCTAAAGGAGAAGGTCAAAGTGCTGAGTTAGGAAGTTTAAAGCGTTTCAAAGACGACGTGAAAGATGTCGTATCGAATATGGAATGCGGTTTAACGATTAAAAACTTCATCGACCTTAAAGTAGGGGATATAGTAGAAGCCTTTGAAGAAGAGGAAGTAAAACGTACTTTATAAAAAAATTAAGATTTGCTATTTGGGTAAATGACCCAAGCAGCAGAACTTTACCAAATAATAAAAAATAGATGAAATTAATTAGCATTACATTTTCTTTATTTTGCTTGACCATTTGCTTTTCAGCGAAGGCGCAAGTAAAAAAAGTATTAGCAGATAAAATTATCGCCACCGTAGGCGATAAATTTATTTTAAAATCAGATGTTGAAAATGCCATTGGCGATTATAAGCGTCAAGCGCAAGGACAAGAAAATGTAAGCCTACCTTCTGACTGTCAAATCGTGGAAGGTCAATTAATTCGCAAGGCCTTAGTATTACAAGCACTCATCGATTCTATTATAGTTACAGAAGAAGACATAGAAGTAGCGATGGAAAGTCGAGTTCGTAGCTTCATTCAACAATTTGGCTCTAAAGAAGTATTAGAAGAGGTAGCAGGTCGTACTGTCTTCCAACTAAAAGAAGATTTTCGCATTTTAATTAAGGAGCAAAAATTAGCTGACGAAATGCAGGCTAAAATTGTAGAGAAAATTAAAATCACCCCTACTGAAGTTAAAAATTACTATGAAAAAATACCTTTAGACAGCCTGCCTTTATATGAAAGTGAAGTGCAAGTAACAGAATTAGTAATGCATCCTAAAGCCAATAGAGATGTGGAAGAATATGTGATCCAGCAAATGTTAGAGTATAGAAAACAAATTGAATCAGGTGCTAATAAATTTGATCAATTAGTTAAATTATATTCTGAAGACCCTAGCGCAAAGGAAAACCTAGGTATGTTTAATTTAAACCGTAACGAGAAAAATTTTGATCCAGCCTTTATGGCGGGTTCTTTCCGTTTAAAAGAAGGCCAAATTTCTGCCCCCATTAAATCTAAATTCGGCTACCATATTATTCAACTTGTTTCAAGATCGGGTGATGAAGCAGTTGTAAAACATATTTTACGTATTCCTCCTATTACCAGTGACGAAATCAATGAAACAAAATTATTTTTAGATAGTATTAGAAAAGAGATGACAGCGAATAGATTAAGTTTTGGTGAAGCTGTTAATAAATTTAGTGATGATGAAGGCAGTAAGTTTAGCGGTGGTGCTATAACAGGTCGTGATGGGTCTACTTATGTAAACATTGACCAATTGGACAAAGAAATGGTGGTCTTAATGAAAAATATGAAGCCAGGCGAAATTTCTGCACCGCAGGTTTACTTAGACGATCGTGGTAGAAAAACAGTAAGACTTATTTTTTTCAAAGAACGCACTACACCGCATAGAGAAAATTTAAAAGAAGATTATAATAAAGTTTCACAACGTGCACTAGAAGAAAAAAAGGAAAAGTCAATGCAGACTTGGTTTAAAGAACATGTTCCCAATTATTATGTTTTTGTAGACGATTCTTTTCAAGGCTGCGTTGAATTAACGGATTGGACTAAAGTGGCCAATCAGATTGTGAAAGAAAAAGTATTTTAAATATACTTACTAATATGCTATCTATTTTTTATCCAGCGAATGAAAGAGGCCATGTTCAATTTGATTGGCTAGACACCTATCATAGTTTTAGTTTTGGACAATACCATGATCCTAGTAAAATTCATTTTGGTGCCCTACGTGTTTTAAATGATGATAAAATTGATGCAGCTATGGGTTTCGGCACACATTCCCATGATAACATGGAAATTATTACCATTCCTTTATTTGGAGACTTACACCATAGAGATAGCACAGGAAGAGATTGTATTATTAAAGAGCATGATGTTCAAATAATGAGCGCTGGTTCGGGTATTCAACACAGTGAGGTGAATCCTAATAAAGATAAAAGGGTAGAATTATTCCAAATCTGGATCATTCCTAAAGAAAGAAATATTACCCCTAGGTATGATCAAAAATCATTTCTTCCAGAAGATAGGGTGGATCAACTACTTACCGTAGTTTCTCCCAATGAACCAGGAACCTTATTCATTAACCAAGATGCCTGGTTGTCCTTAGGCCATTTTAAAAAGCCCTTTGCTACTAACTACGCTATGCACCAAGAGGGCCAAGGCCTTTTTGCCATCTGTATTGAAGGGACTTGCACCGTGGGTGGCCAAGTTTTAGGGCGTAGAGATGCAGTGGGCATTTCGGGGGTAGAAGCGGTCCAAATTGATGCGCCAGCCGGCTCAGACCTACTACTTATTGAGATTCCTCATTTTACGACGGGCGCTTAGAAATTTTTTTACTTCTTTACTAGTATACAATAGCTAACTATTGTAAATTTGGGACTCCTTAAACTCCATCATGAGCGACGAAATCAAACACGAATGTGGCTTAGCCTATATTCGACTTAGAAAGCCTCTTTCTTATTATCTTCAAAAAAGAGGGTCGGTTACCTACGGATTAAACAAATTATACTTGTTGATGGAAAAACAGCACAATCGTGGTCAAGATGGTGCGGGTATAGCTACACTTAAATTAAACATAGAACCAGGCAATCCTTTCTTATACCGATTACGCAGTAATGCACAACAACCTATTGCCGATTTATTTTATAAAATAGGTTTAGAAATACAAGAGCTTGAAAAGTTTCAACCAGATATTGCCAAGCATCCAGGTTTAATGAAAGGGCATCTGCCTTTTATGGGTGAAATTTTATTGGGGCATTTACGCTACGGCACCCAAGGAAAAAATAACCTTGAATTTTGTCATCCTTTTATCAAGCGTAATTTAGTGCCAGGTAAAAACCTAGCCTTAGCAGGTAATTTTAATTTAGTCAATACCGACGAATTATTTGAACATATTAAATTAGACCCAGCTCCTTTTGAAAAACAAAGCGATTTAGCAGCTATGATGGAAGTGATTCATCATTTCTTAACCAATGAAGAATCTACTAATCCTAATAATCCCAGTATTGTCGATGTTTTAAAGAAGGCCGTTCCTTTATTTGATGGAGGCTTTACAGTGGGCGGTTTGGTGGGCAATGGACATAGCTTTATTTTAAGAGATGCCCATGGCATCAGACCCGCTTATTATTATATCGATGACGAAGTTATTGTTGCAGCTAGTGAAAGAGCCGCCATTAGAACCACATTTAATGTGGGGGAAAATGAAGTTTTAGAACTCATGCCTGGTCAAGCCTTGCTAGTGGACGATGAAGGTAATTACAAGATTGAACAAATTATTGAACCTAAAGAAAGACGCGCTTGCTCATTTGAAAGAATTTATTTTTCAAGAGGCAGTGATGAAAAAATTTACAGAGAAAGAATTGCACTAGGTAATCATTTAAGTAAAATAGTTTTAGAGCGTATTGAAAAGGATTTAAAAAATACTATTTTCTCTTATATACCCAATACAGCTGAAGTAGCTTTTTATGGCTTGGTAAAAGGAATGGAAACATACCTTAATAAAATTAAAGTTGAAAGAATTTTAAGTTGGGGTACCGATGTCACTGAAGAGAAGCTAGAGGCTATGATTAATCGTAAGATTAGACAAGAAAAAATTGCCATTAAAGATGTGAAACTACGCACTTTCATTACAGAGGATACCAATAGAAATGAGATGGTGCAACACGTATACGATATTACCTATGGTACAGTGCGCAAGGATGAAGACACCTTGGTGATTATTGATGATAGTATTGTAAGAGGTACTACTTTGAAAGAAAGTATTATAAGAATGCTATCGAGATTAGGTCCTAAAAAAATAATAGTGGTTTCTTCTGCCCCTCAAATTAGATACCCCGACTGTTATGGAATAGATATGAGCAAGATGAATGATTTCATTGCCTTCAGAGCAGTGATTGCTTTATTGAATGAGAAGGAAATGACTAATATTATTGACCAGACTTATCAAAAAATAATTGCTTTAGAAGCGTCTAATGAATTACATACTGAAAATGTGGTTCGTCAATTATACAAACCATTTACCCCTGAAGAAATTTCAGATAAAATTGCGCAGTTAATTACCCCTGAAGATATTAAAATACCTGTTGAAGTTATTTATCAGACTATTGAGGCTTTACATGATTGTTGTCCTACCAATACCGGCGACTGGTATTTCACAGGTAACTATCCCACACCTGGAGGCAATAAGGTTTGTAATAAAGCCTTTAAAAATTATGTGGAAGGAAAAAATGTACGAGGGTATTAGTTATAAGTCAAATTTTTAATAATTATACTCTGTAACAAATAGCATTAATATTCATGCCGGCACCCACAGAGGCGAAAATGACTACGTCTCCTTTATCTAACTGGTGTTCCTTGTATTTGCCATGCTTTACCATATCGTATAAAGTAGGAATGGTGGCAACTGAACTATTACCTAATTCATGAATGCTCATTGGCATTATATTTTCAGGAATCTCTTTAATGCCATATAATTTAAACAAGGCTTTTATAAAACCTTGGTCCATTTTTTCGTTGGCCTGATGTAAAAAGAATTTTTTCACCTCATGAATTTCTACGCCTGCTTTTTCGATACATTCTTTCATCGCAATAGGTACATTCTTAATAGCGTACTCATATACTTTACGTCCATTCATCTTTATATACCTGGTGGCATCTTCTGCTTCTGGGTGATACGACTTACCTAAATACAAGAAATAAGTTTCGTCCATACAGTGGCTTTGCACGCTGCTGGCGAGTATACCACTTGTATTATCTGTTGAATTTTCTACAATACAAGCACCTGCTCCATCACTAAAAATCATGCTGTCTCTATCGTGTGGGTCTATCACTCTGCTTAAAGTTTCTGCCCCTATGACCAAACATCTTTTAGCTAAACCCGATTTTATAAAGGAGTCGGCATGTATAACGCCTTGTATCCAACCCGGGCACCCAAATAATAAATCATAGGCTACGCAACTAGGATTACGAATGCCTAATAAATTTTTTACCCTTGAGGCAATGGAAGGGACGGCATCGGATTGAATCGTACCTGCAATAACATTACCGAAATTATGTGCTACAATAATTTGGTCTATTGTTTCAGGGTCAATACCCGCATCTTCAATGGCTAAGGCCGCTGCCTTGGCAGCCAGGTCTGAGGTATTTACATTTTCTTCTGCATACCTTCTTTCATAAATGCCTGTGATATCTTTAAATTTCTCAAAAATTTCAGCATTGGGTGTATTAATTAATACTCCATCTTCTCCATAAAAATGGTGGTCGCTAAAGGAATTATTGGGTATTACAAGACCAGGTATATAGCTGCCTGTTCCAGTGATAATGGTTGCCATTCGAAGAATTTAGGTTTATTAAGCTAATGCGTTCTAAACTAAGATAAGAATTTCTGCCGAATTTAGATGTATTTGTCGCCCTTATGTCTTTTTACTTCCGCAACATATTCTTTAATAGACTGCTCTTTTTCTTTACTGCAAATAAGAAGTACATCCTTGGTATCTACAACAATAAAATCATCTAAGCCCTGCACCACTACTAATTTATCCTTAGGTGCGTTAATCATACACTTCGTAGCGTCAATGACAATGACATTATCAGAGGCCACGGCGTTGGCGAAATAATCTTTCTCCATAGCTTCATACGCACTATTCCAAGTACCTAAATCACTCCATCCAAAGCTTGCAGGTATTACATATACATTATCTGCTTTTTCCATAATAGCAATATCAATAGATATATTTACACACTGCGGATATATTTTTTGAATAGATTTTTTTTCTGCTGCTGTATTAAAATTTGCTTTTTCCCCATCAAATAATTCAAACATTTCTGGTTGGTACTTTTCAAAAGCAGCTATTACAGTAGAGGCTTTCCATGCAAAAATACCGGCGTTCCATAAAAAATCGCCGCTGGCCAAAAAGGACGCTGCAATTTCTACAGTGGGCTTTTCGGTAAATGTTTTTACTTTATAAACACCCTTGCTCACTTCTAGCCCCTCGTATTGAATATAACCATAACCAGTATTGGGATTCGTAGGCTTAATACCTAAAGTAGCCAAGGCCTTGATATTCGAAACAAAATCAAGTGATTGTTCTACAATTTTTTGAAAATTTTCTTGCTCTAAAATTAAGTGATCACTTGGGGCTACTACAAAAGTAGCTTGAGGATCCTTCTGGGCTAATTTAAAAGAGATATAAGCAATGCAAGGCGCTGTATTTTTTTTACTAGGCTCTGCTAAAATATTTTCTTTAGGTAAATTGGGTAATTGCTTTTCTACAATAGAAACATATTCTTCTGAAGTAACAATGTAAATATTTTCAGCTGGTATAAACTGCGTGTATCTTTCGTAGGTCCACTGAATTAAAGTTTTCCCCGTATTAAGTACATCTAAAAATTGCTTAGGATAAGCCGTTCTACTCATTGGCCAAAATCTACTTCCTATTCCTCCAGCCATAATGGCTACATAATGATGTTTGTTTTGCATACTTTCTTTGATTTATAAAATCCCCTCTTTCATTAAGTCGTGTATATGAATCATTCCCACAAAAGTATTGTCATTCGCTACTATTAATTGACTAATATCTTTTTGTTCCATCAAGGCCAAGGCTTCTACTGCTAATGCATAAGGCGCAATGGTAATAGGGCCTGCGTGAAATATAGTAGCAGCTGTTAAATCTTGAATGCTTGAATAATTTTCTAGCATTCTACGAATGTCTCCATCTGTTATAATACCTAATACTTTTTCGTTTTCATCTATCACAACTGCTGCACCTAATCTGTTTTTGGAAATAACTAATATCACTTCTTTTAGAGTCGTACTTACTTGTACAGATGGTTTCGGATTTACTTGCGCCATTTGACCTGCAGTCAATGTTAATCTTTTTCCCAAATTTCCTCCAGGATGAAATTTTGCAAAATCACTTGCCTTTACTTTTTTCAATTCCATTAAACAGATAGCGATTGCATCGCCCATAGCCATTTGTGCAGTTGTAGAAGAAGTGGGTGCTAAATTATGTGCACAGGCTTCTTTTTCTACAGTCGTATTAATTACCCATTTTGCATGACTCGCTAAATAACTTTCGGTATTACCTACCATGGCAATAATGGAATTGCCAAAGCCAGTTACTAATTGTACTAAATTTTTTATTTCAGGGCTTTCACCACTTTTGCTAATAATTAAAACGAGGTCTTGTTTGTTAATCATGCCAGAATCGCCATGGATGGCATCGGCAGCGTGCAGAAATAAGGCAGGCGTTCCAGTGGAGTTACAAGTGGCTACCATTTTTTGAGCAATGATGGCGCTTTTACCAATACCACTTACTACTAGTCTTCCTTCAGTAGTATAAATAGCTTTCACCGCTTCTATAAAAGGGGTATCTATAAATTTTTGTAAGCCAGTAATGGCTGCCGCTTCAATTTCTAGCGTTCTATTGGCAATAGCGGTTATTTGTTTATCCATATGCGATTTAAGAATCAGCAAAGTTAAGGTTTCAAGCATATTCATCCCTATTTTTAAAAAATCCTTAAAAAAAAGATTTTCAGTAAAATATTAGAGGACTTGAGTAATAGTGAATTAAATTCGTTAACTTATATAGCTATATTACACCGAAATAGTTGATTTTAAGATAATTACAGATGGCAGCCACCAAAAAAGCAATAAAAAAAGCCCCCGCTACTAAGGCTAAGAATAATTCAGTTAGCCCTGCCTTATTATTAAAGGCATTAGAGGAGCAGTTTGGATTCAAGCAGTTTAAGGGTACCCAAGAAAAGGCCATTGTCTCTTTATTGAGTGGTCGGGATACTTTTGTGATTATGCCCACTGGAGGGGGTAAAAGTTTATGCTATCAATTACCTGCTTT
>Ga0209768_10001707_pt1 | contig 13939 bp, 13 predicted proteins | sample LauGreSBDMM110SD_3_FD_187564 | JGI IMG/M metagenome (GOLD analysis project Ga0209768, IMG submission 187564) | Freshwater lake microbial communities from Lake Michigan, USA - Sp13.BD.MM110.SD (SPAdes) (version 2) | ecosystem: Environmental > Aquatic > Freshwater > Lake | place: Lake Michigan... | reverse complement strand
TTTCATTAGCTGATTTGGATTCACCGCCACCTAAGTAGATGGCAATGTTATTTTCGCCGCCGTAACTAAAGTTAAAAATTGAAAGTAAAAACCCAAATACAATTAATTTCAAAGAAGCAAGGATTATTCGGGTAGACATAATTATTCCTTATTAAAAAAGACTAATTATATAGTTACAAATAACCTATTTAATAGTAATTATCCGGTTATTTAGATACCATTATGCTGCTACTTCGGAGAAACGCCGCTTTTTGCAAGAAAACCAAATAAAGTTATCAATGAAAATAATTTTATTTGTGAGTTTAGTCAATCAAATATGCATTTAACTGCTCTGCGGTAATTAATCCACCAGCGCCTGCGCCACCAGCGTCTTCAGCATGCGACGGTAATACGCACGGGTCGGGCCGGGCGACTGCGACATGAATACGCCGCAGAGTTGCTCTTTGGGGTCTGCCCAGAAATACGTGCCCGCATAGCCCGCCCACATGAACTCGCCCGCGCTGCCGTGCACCGGCGCAATGCCGTCGCCCTGGCGCACCAAAAAACCCAGGCCGAAGGTGTAACCGGGGGACCCGAAAAGCAACTGGCCCGGGCTGACCGGTGTGGCAATGGCAGTACCCAAATGATCCGACGTCATCAACTGCACGGTCGAGCGCGACAGAATGCGCGCGCCGTCGAGTTGGCCGCCGTTCAACATGGCCTGGCAAAAGCGCAAATAGTCCGGCGCGGTGCTGACGCCGCCCGCGCCGCCCGAGTCATTGCCCGGGGTTTGGCTGACATCGATCAACTTGTTCGGTACGCCGGTAGCCGGGTCGGCGGCAAACGGCTCAGCCACACGGCCTGCGTTGGCGGTTGGCACGGTAAAGCCGGTCTCTTGCATTTTCAAAGGCTTGAACAAACGCTCTTGCATGAAATCGTTGAGCCGCTGACCGGTGACGGCTTCGATGACTCGGCCTTGTATGTCCACCGACAAACTGTATTCCCAGGTAGTTCCGGGTTGCTGCGCCAGCGGGGCTTTGCCCAGGCGCTCGGCCATCTCGGTGCCGCTGAGGTTGCGGGCGTCAAAGTCGCGCGCGCTGATGTAGACCCCGGCGTCGGTGTAAGCCTGTTTGACCAGGGTGTTTTTGGTCAGCTCGCCATAGGTGAGGCCCGATGTGTGGCGCAGCAAGTCCTGGATGGTTGGCTCTTTGTTGGCAGGCACCAGTTTGAAGCTGACACCGTTGTAGAGCGGGTCTAAAGCCGCGACGCTGACCAAGGGATTTTTGAACGCAGGCAGGTGTCTGGACACCGGGTCGGCGAGTTGCACTTTGCCGTCTTCGACCAGCATCATCAGTGCCACCGATACCAGCGGCTTGGTCATGGAGTAAATGCGAAACACCGAATCGGGTTGCATGGGTGCGTTGGCTGCGTTGTTCAAACTACCAAAGGCCTTGCTGTAGACCAGCTTGCCTTTGCGCGCCACCATCACCACCGCGCCGGGCATTTTGCGCGCGTCAATATCCGCTTGGAAATTGCGCGTGATTTTCTCCAGGCGCTGCGTCGACATACCGACCGACTCGGGGCTTGCAACGGGCAGGCCTTGCGACCAGGACAGACCGGCGTGCAACAGCGCGGCAGCGGCCAGCAGTGACAAACGGCCGCTCGAATGGCCTGGGCACAAACCGCTGCAGGCAGACAAAGACACAACCGCAGCGCGGCCAGAGGATGAAAAATCAGACACGGTCAATCTCCTGAAGAATGAAAACGACTGGCCAACCAGACCAGCAACAACACCGGCACACCGAGCATGGCGGTGCCGGTGAAAAACCACGCATAACCCGCAGCGTCCACCGCCACACCGGAAAACCCAGCCAAAAACTTCGGCAATAGCAACATCAGTGAACTGAACAAAGCGTACTGCGTGGCCGAATACTGCACATTGGTGAGCGACGACAAATACGCAATAAAAGCCGCCGAAGCAATGCCGCTGACCAGGTTGTCCGCCGACACCACAGCGATCAAAGCGTACACGTCATGGCCGTGCAGCGCCAGCCAGGCAAACAGCAGGTTGGTGGCTGCACTCAGCACCGCGCCAATCATCAACACTTTCATCACGCCCCAGCGCAACACCATGGTCCCGCCGATGAAAGCGCCGACCAAAGTCATGACCACGCCGTAGAGTTTGGTCACCGTGGCCACCTCCTCTTTGCTGTAACCCATGTCGACATAAAAGGGATTGGCCATGATGCCCATAACGATGTCGCTGATGCGGTAAGTGGCGATGAGCGCCAGCAACAACACCGCATGCCAGCGGTAACGGCTGATGAACTCGCCAAAGGGCGCGATGACGGCCACTTGCAGCCATTGCCGCAGTCCATGTGCAGGCGGTAAGTCCACATGCGCTGGTTCTTTCGAAAACAACACGGTGACCATGCCGACAGCCATAGACACCGCCATGGCCGCATAGGCCACAGCCCACGCGTTGTCTTGGTAAGTGCCGGCCGGTAAACCGCCGGTCTCGGCTTTGGCGGCGATCCAAAACACCCCGGCCCCCGCCCAGATCATGGCCAGGCGGTAACCGGTCTGGTAGCTGGCCGCCAGCACCGCTTGCAAACGCGCTTGCGCAGACTCGATGCGAAATGCGTCCAGCGCAATGTCTTGCGTGGCCGAACCGAAGGCGGTCAAAAGCGCAAAACCGACCAGTGGCGTCAAAGAGGCCTGTGGGTTGCTGGCGGCCATGCCCAGCAATCCCGCGATGACGCAGCATTGCGCCAGCAGCAACCAACTGCGCCGCCTACCCAGAAGCGGCGTGAGAAAGGGGATGGGCACGCGGTCTACCAGCGGCGCCCAGGCCCATTTAAAACCGTAGGCCAGCCCGACCCAGCTGAGAAACCCTATGGTGGCGCGGTCAATGCCGGCTTCACGTAAACGAAAACTCAGTGTGCCCAGCACCAGCAACAATGGCAGACCAGCGGCAAAACCCAGCGCCAGCATGCGCAAGCTGTTGGGGCTGAGGTAAATCATCATGGAATCCGCCCAGCGCAAAGGCGTGGACTTGTCAGTTGAGGTATCGTTCATGGTTGTGTATTGTGCGACCCTCAGGAAACCTACCTGCCATGCTGTCTAAACGTCAATTTATTCACCGGTGCGCCGGTTGCGCTGCCGGCTTGTTCACCACTTCGCTGCTGGCGCGCGATGGCGTGGAAGTCGGTAAAACCTCGGCCTTCGCCAACCTGGTACCTGCGGCACAGTTAGAGGGATCAGCCGGCCAGCAATATGCGCAAATGTTGAAGCAGGCGCGTGAGAAAAACGCACTCGGCCCGGACAACCATCCCGAGGTCATCCGCTTGCGGGCGATTGCGCAAAAACTGATTCCATTCAGCTACGAATGGAACCCGCGTGCCCGTGACTGGAAATGGGAAATCAATCTGATCGGCTTGGCGCAAATCAATGCGTTTTGCATGCCCGGCGGCAAGATTGTTTTCTACCACGGCATTCTGGACAAACTGCAACTCAACGACAACGAAGTAGCCATGGTCATGGGCCACGAAATCGCCCACGCGCTGCGCGAACATGCGCGCGAACGCATGGGTAAGAGTGAGGCCACCAACGTGATTGCCAGCATAGGCAGCGCCCTGGCTTCGGCCTTTTTCAAGGTCGACCCCAGCCTCACTGATCAGGTGGCCAGACAAGGTGCCAATCTGCTGGGCCTTAAATTCAGCCGCGAAGACGAGACCGAGGCCGACCTGGTCGGCATGGAGTTGGCCGCACGCGCCGGCTATGACCCGCGCGCCGGCGTCAGTCTGTGGCAAAAGATGAGTGCTGCCAACAAGGGCGCCCCGCCCCAGTGGCTCAGCACCCACCCTTCGGGCAGCAGTCGTATCAAAGAAATAGAGGCCAACCTTAACAAAGTCATGCCCTTTTACGAAAAGTCCGCTCAGGCCAAGCCTTAGCCCTGGTAGATACCCTAGGGCGAACAATCCGCATTGACAAAAAAGCATGTGTCACTAAAGTGATTCAATCGGGCGGTTCCGCCCGCCCTGACAGCCTGACCTCTTTGCCGTTGGCATGATTCTTAAGGGAGCCACGGGTACATGCTTGCACTTCAAAAAGCGCATATTCATACTGTTCTTCAGGTGGCGCAACAGCACACTCTGAATGAGGCAGCGCTTCAGCATGATGACCTGATCCGCCAGTCCTGGCTGCGGTGTGTCCAAGACCACAAGCTAGACCCGACCCGCATGCAGGAAGCCGTCATCCTGCCGCACGAGCGCTACCGTGAACACCAGGACCAGATGGAGGGGCTGATGCATATTGCCCGCCACGGCCTGGAAAACCTATACAAACAAGTCTCGGGGCTGGGCTATGCGGTCTTGCTGACCGATGACAAGGGCGTGACCGTCGACTTCATCGGCGATCTGCAATTTGACGCCAGCTTGCGTAAAACCGGTCTGTACCTTGGCTCGGTCTGGAGCGAGCAGTTTGCCGGTACCAATGGTGTGGGCACTTGTTTGTCTACTGGAGAAAGCCTGACGGTGCACCAAGCCGACCATTTTGATGCCATGCATATTCCACTCACCTGCACGGCCGCCCCGATTTACGGTGCCACCGGCAAGATCAAGGCGGTGCTGGACTTATCAGCCTTGCATTCACCCGAGGAAAAACAAAGCCAGCACTTCGCGTTGCAGCTGGTGCGCATGTATACCCATCAAATAGAGAACGCCTATTTTCTGAGCGAGTTCCGCAACGACTGGATATTGCGCCTGGCCAGCGGACCGCATTTTCTGGAAGTAGACCCGGAGTACCTGCTTGCGCTGAACCAGCGCGGCGAGGTCATAGGCCATAACCGGCGGGCCCAGCAGCTTTTTCAAACTCCCAGCCGACCGGTGTTACTGGGGCAGAAAGTGGACAGCTTGCTGCAACTTTCCTTGAATGAACTGGGCAATTTCACCAGCAAAAACCAGTTTGAAAGCCAGTCGGTCACCGTCATGCAGACGCATCAGGTGTTGTCGCTGCGCGTCTCCGCTCCGGCCCATGCCAAAGCCAACGAAGTGCCGGATAAAAACCTCAGCAAGTCGTCCCGCCCCCCCCTGCCACTCGCCGCCTTGTCCGGCGGCGACGCTGAGCTTGATAGACAGATTCAACATGCGGCCAGGTTGGCCGATTCGCCGGTTAGTTTGCTTCTCTATGGAGAAACCGGCAGCGGCAAAGAATTTTTTGCTAAGGCGATTCACCAATCTAGCGCCAGGCGTAACGGCCCGTTCATCGCCGTCAATTGCGCCGCCATCCCCGAGGGGTTGATTGAAAGCGAATTGTTCGGCTATGCCCCCGGCAGTTTTACCGGGGCCTTGGGCAAAGGAAAACGCGGCTTGATTCAACAGGCTGACCTGGGCACTTTGTTTTTAGACGAAATCGGCGACATGCCGCGCAGCTTGCAGGTGCGTTTATTGAGGGTGTTTTCTGAACAGGAAGTGTTACCGGTAGGCGCGACGCAGCCGGTCAAAGTCAGTGTGCGCCTGATTTCAGCCAGCCACCGGGACCTCATGGCCATGGTGCGCAGCGCCGAGTTCCGCGAAGATCTGTTTTACCGGCTGGCCGGTGCCCGGCTCAGTCTGCCACCCCTACGACAACGTCAGGATCTGGGCTGGGTGATAGAGCAATTGCTGGGTCTTTACGCATTGCGCCTGGAAGGTCAGGCCACACCCCGGCTGGCGCCAGCCACCAAGGCGTTGCTGCTGAAACACGATTGGCCGGGTAATTTGCGTGAATTGCGCAATGTCATCGAGTACGCCAGCTCCGTGGCGCGTGACACCCAGTTACAGCCCGAGGACTTACCATCTTATTTGTTCGGCGATGCGCTGGCGCAAACCGTTGTTGCGCACTTACCTGTAGCGACAGTGGAAACCCCGGCTGGCAAAGACGAACGTGAAGTGCTACTTGCCGCTTTGCGGCAGCGGGCGTGGAACATCAGCCTGACCGCGACCGATCTAGGCATGTCGCGCATGACTTTGTACCGCCAGATGAAGCGCTTGAGCATAGTCAACCCTAAAAACGCTGACCAGGCTTGACACACCGGCGTGTGACACGTGGTGTGACACTCGTCACTCGCGCGTGACACTTGCACCGTACAAATGACCGGAATTTGTCAATAGCCAATTGTTTCTGACAGTCCTGTTGCATTTGTTGTGGATTCACGTTCGCGTAAACACCTGTCTGTTTGGGCATATCTATTGCTGATGTTCATGAGCCCTGTGCGCTCAATGTATCGGGCCTTTTCAACTTATCAACCAAAACCAGGAGACTTTTATGACGGAAAAACAGCGCCCCTTTGGCGTTTCCATGACTGAAAGAGAGTTCGACGAGTGTTTGCATGCTGACGAAGCAGCGTTCCGCTCACCGATTCCGACTCAGATCGTGTCAAACGGCGAATACAACCCTATGCCGCAGACAGAAAAGCAAAGGCAGGTTGAGTCCCTGATCAAGGAAATTGCAGACACCGAAGCCAAGCGCCACAACACCACGCGCCGCAAGTTCCTGGCTTCAGCCTCCGGCATGGCCGCAGCTTTCCAAGCCATGAACATGGTTCACGGCGACATGTTTGCCGTCAGCGCTGCCGAGGTGAAAAACCCGGATGCCGCAGGCGACCGCAAAGCCAAATACAAAGGCCAGTTCATTTTTGATGACCAGACCCACTTCATCCGCGATGATTTCAAAGAAGAAGGATTGCTGGGCCTGACCAAATGGGCCGAAGGCGCCAACGTCAACCCCAACATCGGCAGTGTGCCGACCAACCTGTCGCGCTACAAGATGGATAACTACCTCAAGGAAATTTTCCTTGACAGTGACACCACCATCTCTTTGCTGTCAGGTGCACCGTTTGACGATCCGAACTGGTGGTTGCTATCTAACGACGCCATCCAAAACGCTTGCCGTGCGGTCAACAAAATGGCCGGTAGCGTGCGCATGTTGGGTCACTCCATCATCACGCCCAAGTACCCCAACTGGATGGACGAAGTCGATCGCGCTATCACCGAGTTAAAGCCCGTCTCGTGGAAGTCCTACACCATCGGCGATCCGTTCGGCCCGTCTAAATACGCATGGCGTCTGGACGATGAAAAGCTCATGTATCCCTTCTATGAGAAGGCTATCAAGTCCGGCATCAACACCATTTGTATCCACAAAGGTTTGATGCCGCGTGACTATGAAAAGGCTTTTGCAGGCACATGGGAAAACGCCACCGTCGCCGACGTGGGCAAAGCCGCCAAAGACTGGCCGAAGATGAACTTTGTCATCTACCACGCCGCACTACGCCCGTGGCTGGCCGACAAGCCTGACATGGAAATGGCTCAGTTCGAAAAGGACGGCTATATACAGTGGGCGACGGACTTGGCCCGCATTCCGCAAAAGTATGGCGTGAACAACGTCTACGCCGAAATCGGCTCCAGCTTTGCCAGCACCGCTGTCACCGACCCGCGTTTCTGCGCCGCCTTCATCGGCCAATTGGTCAACCTGATGGGCCCTGAGCGCGTGGTGTGGGGAACCGACTCGGTATGGTACGGCTCGCCTCAGTGGCAGATCGAAGCCATGCGTCGCCTGGAAATCCCTGACGACATGATGAAAAAGCAAGGCTGGAAGATCAAGCTCGGCGACGGTCGCGGTTCTGTCAAGAACAAGATCTTCGGCGAGAACTCTGCCAAGCTGTACCGTCTGGACGCGCAGAAAATCGCGGCCGACGCCAAAGCGTTCGACCACGACATGATTGCCCAGATGAAGGCCGAGTACCTGGCCATGGGCGGCGAGCGCAGCAATGCGGCATATGGCTACATCGCCAAGGAAGGCCGTGACGTTAAAGTCGGTTGATTGAACTGACTTGAGCGCCGAGCAAGCTGTGTACTTCTGGACACAGCTTGCTTTTTTTTATCAAACTGATCTCTCGTGTGTGAAAGGATGGATATGAAAAAGAGCCAATGGATGACTTTCGTTATTGCTGGAGCAATGCTTTTTACCGGCCTGGTGTCTGCCGCTGAAGATGAAAAGAAATCGCGCGTCGGTACTTGCCAGGATGCAAAAAAACAGCAGGATTATTTTTGCGATATGAAAAATGCGGCAACCGATTCAATGGTGGCGCTTGGCACGGCTTGCCGCAATGCCAAAGTCAACGTCAAGGAAGCCTGCGAAGGTGTGGTGCTGCCTGATCCAGAGTACAAGTCTTGTGCCATGGAACAAAAGTGCTGATAGATTAATAAAACCGCAACCTTGACAGTGCACGGTCTGTCTGGGTTGCGGTTTCCGTCACTCGCTGACGGTTTGTGCTGAGCGGCTTAAATCCACAAGCCGTTTATGCCAGCCAAGCACCTTGTACCTGTTCCCAGCCTACCACTGCAATCGGCGAACCGTCAGGTTGGATAAAGGTCAAAGGCCCAATGAAGGTCATATAAAACTCACTGTCTTCCGGAAAATAGGTTTGGTCATGGCGTGCGCCTGAGCATTCAAACCCATAACCCGGCGCGACCGCTGTCTCGCCGCCATTGTCTTTGCCGCCGCGCACGTCCATGCGGCCTTTGGTCAGCAGGTATTCACCGGGGCCTGCATGTATATGCGGTGCGAATGAAGAGCCTTTGGGGCAATCAAAAATAGCGGTCCAGGCACCGTGGCCGGGTTGCACATGCAAAAGTTTCCACCGTATGCCACCGTCGGCCAGGCCCGCAGGAAACGGGATCCAATCCAGGTCGGGAATATGTACGTACTCTTCAGCAATTTTGTTTTTCATGTGAATGTCTCCTTGAAAGTTATCAATGCACAAAGCGGTGTCCAAGTCATAGAGCGGTCTATCTGAGCAGACTCGCCCATGTCCATAGTGCGCTAATAAGCTGCCACAGGCAAGCAAGACTTACCCGCGCACTGGGCTTGTAAAGACTGAAAAAACTTTTGATAAGAGAAATAAGAAAGTAGTGAAAGGAGGGTCATGAATTTCATTCCATAAGCCTCGCTTTGCCTGGCTGCTTAACGGCTCAAGGCGCGCGCCTTGATGTCTTCAAACCCAGGCGGCAGCGGGTGCAAGTCCAGGCGCTGACCGGCTTTCACCAGTTGACTCGGCACGTCGTGGCCTATCAGTTCCGCTAAGCGGTGCGCCACGGCCAGCAAAGCCTTCAAGTCCACGCCGCTGGCAAAGCCCATGAGTTCAAGCGCGTGCACCACTTCCTCGGTACACACATTGCCGCTGGCGCCGGGCGCATACGGACAGCCGCCTATGCCGCCGAATGAGGCATCAAACCGGTAGGCGCCGGCATCTATGGCGGCCAGTATGTTGGCCAGTCCCATGCCGCGCGTATTGTGAAAGTGCAAGGTCAAAGCAGATGCCGGCCAGTGCGTTAAAAAGGCGCGGGTCAACGCATGGACTTGCGTCGGGTAAGCCATGCCTGTGGTGTCGCACAGGCTGATGCCGGAGACGCCCGGCGTTTGCATGAAGCGACGGCACCAGTCAAGCACCGTGGCCGCGCTGACCTCGCCGTCCATGGGGCAGCCAAAGGCGCAGGACAGCGACAGGTTCAGCGCCACACCGGCATCTTTAGCGATGGCCGCAACCGAAGCGACGGCATTGAAAGACTGCGTTTGCGTCATGCGCAAATTGCACAGGTTATGTGTTTCGGTAGCCGACATCACCATGTTCAACTCGTCGGCGCGCGCTGCGATGGCGCGTTGCGCCCCGATCAGGTTGGGCACCAGCGCGCTGTAAATCACACCCGGGTGGCGCGTGATTTGGTTCATCACAATCTCGGCGTCTTTGAGTGCTGGAATGGCCAGCGGCGACACAAATGCCGTCACTTCTATGCGCGCCAGACCGCATTGCGACAAGGCATTGACCAGCGCGATTTTGTCTTCAGTGGCGACAAATTGCGCCTCAGATTGCAGCCCGTCGCGGGTGCCGACTTCTTGCATTTCAATGCGGCGCTTGTGACCGTCCCAAGGCTGTGTCATGCGATCACCTTTTTGTCTCTTAAGAGTTGAATCTGTGGTGCGCTCAGGCCTAGCCCGGCCAGTACCTTGTCCGTGTCCTCGCCAATGGATGGCGCAGGGGTACGTATGCTGCCCGGCGTGGCCGAAAGCTTGGGCACGATGCCTGGCACCGTGAACATCTTGCCATCCCGCGTTTGCTGCGTCAGCAACATGTCGCGCGCCATGTAATGTGGGTCTTCGGCGATGTCGCGCGCGGTGTACACCCGTCCCGATGGCACTTGCGCGGCGGCCAGCAAATCCAGCACCTCGGTCACTTTCAAGTGACGCGTCCAGTTTTCAATCGCGTCTTCAATCTCCACAATGCGCGCCACGCGCCCGCTGTTGTCCGAAAGAGAAGGGTCGTCCGCCATGTCAGGTCTGCCTACGGCTTGCATCAGGCGTTTGAATATGCTGTCGCCGTTGCCCGCAATCAGCACCAAACCGTCGCTGCAGCGGTAAGCGTTGGACGGGGCAATCCCCGGCAGGCTGGAACCTGAGGGCTCGCGCACCACGCCTAAGGCGCTGTATTCAGGAATCAGACTTTCCATGACGTTGAACACCGCCTCGTACAAAGCCACATCGATCATCTGTCCTTTGCCGCCGTTGGTTTGCCGGTGGTAGAGCGCGGTCAGCACGCCGATGACGCCGTGCAGCGCAGTCAGCGTGTCGCCGATAGACACACCGCAGCGCACTGGAATCTCGCCCGGGTTGCCGGTCAGGTGACGCAGTCCGCCCATGGCTTCACCGATGACACCAAAACCCGCCAGGTCGCGGTACGGCCCGGTCTGGCCGTAACCGGAGATGCGCAACATGATCAGCCCCGGGTTGACCACCGACAACTCCTCGTAAGACATGCCCCATTTCTCCAGCGTGCCGGGCTTGAAGTTTTCAATCAGTATGTCGGCCTGCGCTATCAATTGGCGGGCAATGTCCTGGCCCTCTGTGCTTCTCAGGTCCAGCGCCAGCGAGCGCTTATTGCGCGACTGCACTTGCCACCAGACCGAGGTGCCGTCCAGCTTTAAGCGCCAAGAGCGCAAAGGGTCGCCGCTGCCGGGCGCTTCGATCTTGACCACATCCGCGCCGAACTCGCCCAGGGTTTTGCCGGCAAACGGCCCGGCTATCAATTGGCCCATTTCCACCACCTTCAAGCCCTGAAGTGCGCCGGGTGTCAGGCTGAGCGATGGGGAAATGGCAGGTTTCATGGCGGGACTCGGGTGAAATCAAGGTGGCAGACGGCGTCGGCGGAGTGGCCGGGCGCATAGCGGCAAATATAGTCGCTCGAGCGGGCCACCTTACACAAGACAGACCCTGTGACAAATGGCGTAGATACTGATGTTGAAATACCAAAACACGTGCAGAATAACAAAGCTGAATCGCTTACAGAATTGTTTTCGCAAAAGGGGCCCGCAGATGTTTTATCGTCAATGGCGTGGATACACCGCCTTGGTACTGATACCGGCGCTGGGCCTGCTGTCGTGGCAGGTGGGTGCGCAAATACTGCGCTCTGAAGCCAAGCCGGTACCGCCTAGGCTGGCCTACATGCAACCGGTGCCGGGCTTGTCTTACCAGCAACTGCGTTTGTTCCGCGAAGGCGAAAAAGAGTTGAGCGTGCCTTGGGTGGTGTTCCCGGGGCTGGGCGGCCATTGGGGTCTGGGGCCGACATTCATTGCCGACGCTTGCTCGGTCTGCCATGTGCAAGCCGGGCGCGGGCGCACTGTGGACAACACCATCATTGTTCAGCAGTTGCTGCGTGTGTCGGTACCGGGCGCAGGTCCGCACGGCGCGCCGAATCCGCACCCGAACTACGGCGATCAGCTACAAGTGTTCGGCGTCAGCGTGGGGTTGAAAGAAAATAGGAAACCCGGCGAAGCCGATGTGTATGTGGACTGGTTGCCGCACCGCGTGAAGCTTGGCGACGGCACCGTTGTCGAATTGCGCAAACCCGTGGTGCGAATAGACAACCTGAGCTTTGGGCCGCTGGGTGACGACACCATGACTTCGCTGCGCAACACCCAGGCCCTCTTTGGTTTGGGCTATTTGGAAGCCGTGACCGAAGCCACGTTGAAAGACATCGCTGCGCGTCAGCAAACCCAGGGTTTGAATGGGCGGCTGAACTACGTGCGCGATGATGTGCGCAACAAAACCTCGGTAGGGCGCTTCGGTTGGAAAGCGAACCAGCCCAGCATCCGCCAGCAAATCGCCGCCGCGTTTTTGGGCGACATGGGCGTGACCTCGTCCCTTTACATAGAAGAAAACTGTCAGCCTGTGCAAACCCTGTGTCTGGCCATGCCGCCGGGTAACCGGCCCGAGCTGCTGAATTACAACTGGGACCAGTTGGAGTTCTGGCAGGCGGCGCTGGCGCCGCCGCCACCGCGCAAGCTCGACGACCCGCAAGTGCAGCGCGGTGAACAACTGTTTGAGCAGGCCAAGTGTGCCCAATGCCATGTGCCCGAATTGCAAACCGGCGACTACAAATTGCTGCCACTGATTGCCATGCAAAAGTTCCGTGCTTTCACCGACTTGCTGTTGCACGACATGGGCGACGACTTGGCCGACGGCCGACCCGACTACCTGGCCGGCCCGCGCGACTGGCGAACCCCGCCGCTGTGGGGCATAGGCATGTCTGCGCAAGTGAATGGCAGCACCAACCTGTTGCACGACGGGCGCGCCCGCAATGTGCTGGAAGCCATACTTTGGCATGGCGGCGAGGCCAAGGCCGCGCGCGACAGTTTTGCCGACATGCCGCAAGCCGACCGGGACGCCCTCATCGCTTTTGTCAACGCCCTATGAAAAACACCATTACTTGCTTGTGCTTGAGTGTTTGCGCTCTCAGCGCACAGGCCGAATGGCTGCTTTACGGCGACAACGGCAAAGCGGCTTTTTATTACGACCCGGCCAGCGTTAACACGCAGCAAGGGCGCGTGACCGTGTTGGAAATGCTGGACTACAGCTTTCCGCTGAACCGGGTGTTGTCGGCCAAAACGCACAAAGAGTTCGATTGCGAAAAACAAAAATTTCGCAACCTGTCGGGCGAGTTTTTTGCCGGACACATGCTGAGCGGCGAGCGCATCAGCGGCAGCGACACGCCGGATGAGGATTGGCGCGAAGCGGTACAAGGGACACGCAATCTGGAGTTGCTGCAGTTGCTGTGCCCAAAAATCAGTTAAGTTCGTGTTTTGTTCGAATAACCATTCAAAGGAATTCCCATGAAAGCTCGCGTAGTGTTTGCCGCCCTGAGCCTGGCCCATGTGTTCGCCTTGGCAGACGGCGTCGACTTCATACAACCCAAAGACGGCGACACGGTAGAGCCTACATTTGTTGCCAAGTTCGCTGTTACCGGCATGCAAGTAGTCCCGTCTGGTGAGATCAAGCCTGGCACCGGCCACCACCATTTGCTGATCAACGCGGTGAACATAGAAAAAAATGTGGTCATCCCGAATGACAACCAGCACAAGCACTACGGCAAAGGCCAGACCGAGGTCGAGGTGTTTTTGCAGCCCGGTAAATACAAGCTGACTTTGCAGTTTGCCGACGGTGCGCACAAGTCGTATGGCGAGGCGTATCGCAAAACCATTTATGTGACTGTGACGGGGAAGCCTTGAGTAGAGCAAAGGAAAATATGTCTAAACAGTTAGATGAAATCCACCCCGGTGAAATCTTGCTGGAGGAATTTCTAAAGCCAATGGGTATTTCGGCGCGTCAACTTGCTGCAGACATTGACGTTTCCCCTAGCCGAATCAGTGAGGTGGTGAATGGACATCGTCCGATCACTGCTGATACAGCATTGCGACTTGGCTTGTTCTTCAACATGGAACCTAGGTTTTGGATAAATTTGCAAACCGAGTACGACATGCGGGTCGCGACTCGCACGGTGAGCGACAAAATCGCCTCTAGGGTACGCGTTTTTCAGCCGCCTGCGCTGGCTTGACCAAGCGCCCTGGTCTTAGTGAGACGCAAAAAAACC
>Ga0209768_10001705_pt1 | contig 13950 bp, 14 predicted proteins | sample LauGreSBDMM110SD_3_FD_187564 | JGI IMG/M metagenome (GOLD analysis project Ga0209768, IMG submission 187564) | Freshwater lake microbial communities from Lake Michigan, USA - Sp13.BD.MM110.SD (SPAdes) (version 2) | ecosystem: Environmental > Aquatic > Freshwater > Lake | place: Lake Michigan... | reverse complement strand
GAAGCTCTAGGTGTGAATGTGAATTTAACAGCAGACAAAGTGGCATCGCTTGTAAATGAGATTGGCATTGCCTTTATGTTTGCCCCTAACTTTCATCCAGCGATGCGATATGCAGCACCGGTTCGAAAAAAATTAGGCATCAGAACCATTTTTAATGTTTTAGGGCCCCTAGCAAATCCAGCAATGGCAAAGCGTCAAGTATTGGGTGTTTACGATAAGTCGCTCACACATACCATGGCAGAGGTGTTATCAAAACTAGGAAGTGAGCATGTCATGGTGGTGCATGGTGAAGATGGTATGGATGAAATTTCTATCTCAAGCCCAACCACTGTGACAGAGTTAAAAAATAAAACAATTACAACCTACACTATTCAGCCTGCTGATTTTGGATTGGACATAGCAGATCTTAAAACGATTCAAGTGGAAAATGCGGAAGCATCGAAGGCTATGATGCTTGATGTGTTAAATGGCAGTCAAGGCCCTCATCGCAACATCACAATCCTTAACGCAGGGGCAGCCATCTATATTAGTGGTATTTCTTCAACCTTAAAAGAAGGTATTGAAAAAGCTGCATCAGTAATTGACCACGGTTTAGCATTAAAAAAATTAGAAGAACTCAAGGTGGCGTCCCATGACTAATATTCTTGATACGATCATTGCCACTAAATTTGAAGAAATTAAAGAATCACAAAAAATAAAATCACTTCATCAATTACAAGATGAAGTGAAAAATTCTCCTCAACCTAGAGGTTTTATAAAAGCCATTGAAACACAACTTTCAAAAAATAAAGCGGCTGTGATTGCTGAAATTAAAAAAGCGAGCCCATCTAAAGGTGTCATCCGAGAAAATTTTAATCCCAAAGAGATTGCGATCTCTTATGAAAAAGGCGGGGCGACTTGTCTATCAGTTCTCACTGACGAAAAATATTTTCAAGGGCATGCCAATTTTTTAAAAGAAGCAAAAGCTGCATGTAGTCTTCCCATACTGCGTAAAGATTTTATGGTAGATCCCTATCAAATTTATGAAGCGCGTGCGATGGGTGCTGATTGTATTTTACTTATTGTCGCAGCACTTCCTTTAGACTTAATGCAAGAGCTCGAAGAAATTACACACACTTTAGACATGAATGTATTAGTTGAAGTGCATAATCAAGAAGAGCTTGATCTGGCATTACAATTAAAGACAAGACTTCTAGGTATTAACAACCGTAATTTAAAAACGTTTGATGTTTCGCTTAACACCACTTTTGATTTATTAAAAAATATCAATGCTGACAAAATTATTGTAACTGAGTCAGGAATTTTTACATCAGATGATGTGAAGTTGATGCAAGATCATCATGTGAATACCTTTCTCATCGGTGAAGCTTTTATGCGAGAATCTGATCCAGGCCACTCTTTAAAAAATTTATTTCAATTTTAAATATTATGGAAAATTCAAATAGACCCAGACGAATGCGTAAAGATGAATTCTCGCGTCGATTGATGCGTGAACATCATTTGCGAACGGATGATTTAATTTACCCCGTATTTGTTATGGAGGGACACCAAAAAGAAGAAGCGATTCCATCCATGCCAGGCATTAAACGTCAAAGTGCTGATCTCATTATTGATACTGCAAAAGAATGTTTTAAATTGGGCATCCCTGCAATTGCATTATTTCCAGTCATTGATGCAAAATTAAAAACAGAAGATGCAAAAGAAGCTTATAACCCGGAAGGTCTTATTCCAAGGGTGGTGGCTTTATTAAAACAACATGTACCTCAGCTCGGTGTCATAACAGATGTAGCACTCGACCCTTATACAAGTCATGGTCAAGATGGTTTGATTGATGCGTCAGGTTATGTCCTGAACGATGAAACAGTGGAAGTTTTAATCAAACAGGCTTTAAGTCATGCAAAAGCTGGGGCTGATATCGTGGCACCTTCTGACATGATGGATGGTCGCATTGGCAAAATTCGCGAGGCATTAGAAAAAGAAGGATTGATCCATACAAAAATTTTAGCGTACTCAGCAAAATATGCTTCTTCATTTTATGGTCCTTTTAGAGATGCGGTAGGATCTACTAAAAATTTAGGTAAAAGTGATAAAAATAGTTATCAAATGGATCCAGCCAATACCGATGAAGCTTTAACTGAAGTTGAGCTTGATATCAATGAAGGTGCCGACATGGTCATGGTAAAACCAGGGCTACCTTATCTTGATATTGTGTATCGTGTGAAAGCTACTTTTGGCGTGCCGACTTATGCTTATCAAGTGAGTGGTGAATATGCGATGCTTAAAGCTGTTTCACAAAACGGCTGGCTCGATGAAAAAGCGGTTGTGATGGAGTCTCTCTTGGCGTTTAAGCGCGCAGGGGCTGATGGTATTTTAAGTTACTACGCCATGGAAGTCGCACGCTGGCTTAAAGCTTAAGTAGCTTTTCAGTTTCTTCAATGGATGCTTTTAATTTGTTTATTTTTAAATCATCGATGTGATAAATAAGAAGTTCAATAGGCCCCATGGAGCCTTCAAGCTTTAATATCGGAGTAATTCGTTTGTCTTGCATCGGATCTTTAGTGCGAGATTTTCGGTCGCGTGTTTCGTATGCCATATTATGATTGAGTAAAAAAAATTCTACTTCTTTCATGGAGTCAGCATAAAGTTGAATATGAAGCGTGGGATATCGACCAGCAGTGCCATCTAATGCACCGCCTGTTAAATGTGGATTGAAAGCGCTCAATTTTTTCATCAAACTTAATGCTTCAAGTCTTAATACTTTAAGTCGCTCTTCATGTTCTTCATCAAAAAAAATCGCCTGATGTTCTTTAATAGCATCATTAATTTCTTCATTCGAAGGTAAAGCATCCCCATCATCAAGCCCAAAAAATTTAGCGGCTTTTCGTTTAGCAAATGAGTAGTCGCTGATACCTTCTTCAGCCATCATTTGTGCAGCTTTATGGGCCACCTGAAATCGAATGTGTTTACTTTGTCTTGCCATATGAAACACTTTTTTTAAAAATTAATTGAGGAGATGTATCTCATTATGTGGTGGAAATTCTGAATAGAAATATTCATTCACACCTTCTTCATTTTCGTTAGCCGGTGTACCAGTATCAGATTTAATTTTGCGAACTATGACACCATCAGGCATCTCATAATTTTGTATGGGAACATCTTTGAGGGCGGTCTGCATATATTTGATCCATATAGGAAGTGCAGCCTGAGAGCCTGTTTCATCCCTACCTAATGATTTAGGCTGGTCAAATCCAATCCATGCAATAGCGACTTGTGACGGGGTATAGCCTGCGAACCAGGCATCTACTTGATTATTTGTGGTACCTGTTTTACCTGCAATATCCGATCGACCTAATGCCTTGGCTTTTTGAGCTGTTCCTTTATTGACCACGTCTTGTAAAAGCGTCGTCATGATAAATGCATTTCTAGGGTCAATGACACGTGGTGTTTCTTCGTTTTGGAACATCGTATTTGTTTGATCGATGACTTGACCCTGACTATCAACCATCTTTTCAATAAGATAAGGTTTTTTAAGATAACCTCCATTTGCAAATACACCATAAGCTGTGACCATTTCAATGAGTGTGGCAGAGCCAACTCCCAACCCCATGGATAAGTAAGCAGGATGATTGGCAGGGTCAAAACCAAAGCGTGATGCATAGTCTTGCGCATAGGGAGCACCAATTGATTTGAGTACGCGAATCGCAACCAAGTTTTTAGACTTTGCTAAACCATTACGAAGTCTGATATGCCCATCAAAATCATTATCATAATTTTGTGGGTCCCAATCCATACCACTGCCTGTTTCAGCAGCTGAGAAATGAAGAGGCGCATCATTCACAATAGTGGCAGGGGTAATACCTTTTTCTAGGGCTGCGGAATAAATGAAAGGCTTGAAAGTAGATCCAGGTTGGCGTTTTGCTTGAGTGACATGATTATATTTATTCCGATTAAAATCAAAGCCGCCAACGAGTGCCGTAATGGCACCTGTTTGAGGATCCATTGAGACTAATGACGCTTCCACTTTAGGAAGTTGTACGACCTCCCATTGTTTATTTTTTTGAATGACACGAATAATAGAGCCTGGTTTAACTTTTCTATTTTTAGTATCTTTGTCGATTAAAGTTTTTTGAATGAGCGCTAAGCCATCATTTTTAATATCAATCATGTCACCTTTTTTGGTGAAAGCTTGCACATATTTAGACTCAGCTTTAATGACTACTGCTGGAATAAATCCGTTATATTCTTCTATGCCATCGAGGGCGTCTGTAATCTTAGTTTTTTGATCTTCGAATTTTTTACCTTCCAAATCAATTGTTTTTTCAGGGCCTCGATATTCATGGCGACGATCGTAATCTAAAATACCTCTTAATACCGCTTCATTAGCCGCTTCTTGGTTGGCTTTCTTAATGGTAGTGTAGACCTTAATTCCACTCGTATAGATATCTTCTTTATATTGATCGTAAAGCACTTGTCTTACCATTTCCGATGCATGATCAGCGACTAAATCTCTTGACTGTTTAGATTCTTTAAAATGAAGCGGTTGCTTCATGGCTTCATCAAAAGCCTTTTGATCAATAAACTCATAACGCAACATATTCTTTAAAACTTCATGTTGGCGTTGAATCCCTCGTTTTGAATTTGTAAATGGGTTGTAGTTTGAAGGTGCTTTAGGAAGGCCCGCTAAAAGAGCACATTCAGCTAAAGTTAATTTTTCTAAAGGCTTACCGTAATAAACAAGTGAAGCCGCACCAAAACCATAAGCTCTTTGACCTAAGTAAATTTGATTAATATAGAGTTCTAAAATTTGATCTTTGGTAAGATTTTTTTCGATCTTATAGGAGAGAAAAATTTCACTGATTTTGCGTCGTAACGTTCGATCGGATGATAGAAAAAAATTACGCGCAACTTGCATCGTAATCGTACTCGCTCCTTCATGCGAGGCACCTGCTAAATTTTTGACAATTGCACGTCCAACACCCACGGCATCGACCCCTTTGTGCTGATAGAAACGACGGTCTTCAATCGCCAAAATGGCATTCTTCATTTTTTTAGGCACATTATTGATTTTGATAAAAGCGCGACGCTCTTCCCCAAATTCGGCCATCAGGAATCCGTCTGAGCTATAGACTCTTAAAGGGAGTTTAGGGCGGTATTCAGTCAGCGACTCGAGTGAAGGCAGTGAGGGTATGACTAAAGCAATCGTTAAAGCAATCAATGCTCCGATGGCTGAAAAGCTTATGAAAAACCACATCATGAGACGTTTAATGAGAGTAGGTTTTGCCATAAGTCTTTTGATAAGAGATTTAAGATGGATGAATGGAGCTTATTATAAAAGGTGTTGAAGATTATTTGTAGGCAATTCGAACCAGAACTTCATTAATCCCTTAAAATAATCAGTATTCTTGAATATAAAGCTAGTTCGTCATGGCAACGATTAATGACAATATTTTTTTTGTAGGACTTATGGGCGCAGGTAAAACGACCATTGGAAAATTATTGGCTAAAAAATTAAAAAAAACTTTTTTTGATACCGATCATGAAATTGAAAAAAAATTAGGCGTTAAAGTTTCGGTAATTTTTGAGCTCGAGGGTGAAGAAGGTTTTCGCAAAAGAGAAACGCAAATGATTGATGAGCTCTCGAGTAAAAAAGATATTATTTTAGCCACAGGTGGCGGTGCCATACTAAGCGAAGAAAATCGATCGTTTTTAAAGGAAAGAGGTAAAGTCATTTATCTAAATGCCAAACCTCAGCACCTAGCAAAGCGCATGGCTTACGATAAAGATCGCCCACTCTTGCAGCAAGGTAATATGTTAGAGACCTTAAATCAGTTGTATAAAGATAGACATCCTTTGTATCTAAATGTGGCGTCATTCGTCGTTGATACTGGACAACAAAAAACACAAACGATCATTAATAAAATTGAGTCATTATTAAGTTAAGAGCATGCAAACACTTCATATTCAACTAGAGAATCGATCCTATCCCATTTACATTGGAGAGGGCTTGCTGTCTCAAATGAAACTCATCGAATCTCACTTAAAACAAAAACATGTTGCGGTTGTCACCAATACAACAGTCGCACCTTTATATCTCGATCCATTATTATCTCTCTTAAAAGAGCATGGCATCAAAGCGTTTCCGATTATCCTGCCCGATGGTGAGTCTTATAAGAACCAACAAACTTTGAATCTTATTTACGATGCGCTTTTGAAAGAAAAATGTGAACGCACCGTGACGCTCATTGCATTAGGGGGCGGTGTTATAGGTGACATGACAGGGTATGCGGCTGCAACTTATTTAAGGGGCGTACCTTTTATACAAATTCCCACCACACTTTTATCTCAAGTGGATTCATCCGTCGGTGGCAAAACAGGGATCAATCATCCCATGGGTAAAAATATGATCGGTGCTTTTTATCAGCCGCAATGTGTGATTGCAGATATCGACACTTTAAAAACATTACCTCAAAGAGAATTTTCAGCAGGCATGGCGGAAGTGATTAAGTATGGCCTCATTCGTGATGAGACATTTTTTAATTGGCTTGAAAAAAATATTGAAGGTCTTATGAAATTAAATCCATCCCTTTTGATTGAAGCTATTGAACGCTCATGTCAAAACAAAGCGGATGTGGTGGAAATAGACGAACATGAATCAGGTGTGAGAGCTACATTAAATCTTGGACATACTTTTGGGCACGCGATTGAAAATGCGATGGGCTATGGTGTTTGGCTTCATGGCGAAGCGGTAGCAACCGGTATGGTGATTGCAGCTCATTTATCAAAACTCATGGGCTGGTTAAAGGGCGAAGAATTTACCCGCATCATTAAACTTTTAAAAGAAGCAAAACTTCCAACTGATCCCCCACAGATTTCTGAAGACCAATATATGGAACTCATGCGCATGGATAAGAAAGTCGTGAATGGTCAAATTAGATTGGTGTTACAAAAAGGTATTGGCGACGCTGTGATCACAAGTGATTACGATGCGAAACATTTAAAGACGACACTTCAAACTTCAAATTTTTCAGCATGATTAAGTTGGCACCTTATGCCGCACACCCAGAACAATCTCGCGGCCGACGTTTTAAAGAAGAGCCCTCAACTTTAAGAAATGATTTTCAGCGCGATCGAGATCGCGTGATCCACTCTACCGCTTTTAGACGTCTTGAATACAAAACCCAAGTGTTCGTGAATCATGAAGGTGATTTATTTAGAACCCGTTTAACGCATAGTCTAGAAGTCGCACAAATTGCAAGAAGCATTGCTCGCACTTTAAATCTTCATGAGGATTTGGCCGAAGCCATAGCCTTAGCGCACGATTTGGGCCACACACCTTTTGGTCATGCAGGGCAAGATGCCCTAAACCGTTGCATGAAAGAATATGGAGGATTCGAGCATAATCTTCAGTCACTTCGTGTGGTGGATCTTTTAGAACAAAGATATGCAGAATTTGATGGGCTTAATCTGACCTTTGAAACAAGGGAAGGTATCCTAAAACATTGCTCGATTAAAAATGCGGAAAAATTAGGCGATGTCGGCCAAAGATTTTTAGATAAAACAGAAACAACATTAGAAGGACAGATTGCCAATTTTGCGGATGAGATTGCTTATAACAATCACGATATTGATGATGGTATTCGATCAGGACTTTTAACGATCGATCAATTGATGGAAGTCTCTCTTTTTAAAGAGCATGCTCTAAAGGTCAAAGCGCTCTATCCCGATTTATCTCAGAAAAGACTCGTTCATGAAACGATCCGCCGCATGATCCATAGTTTGGTCGACGATTTATGTCGAACCAGCCTCTCCTATATAAAGGTATCAAAACCAAAAACTCTAGATGAGGTAAGGCTTAATGGACCTATGATTGATTTTTCGATCGAGATGGCAGAAAAACAGCTGCAGCTAAAACAGTTCTTAAGAAAGTCTTTATATCTTCACCCCAAAGTGACTGAGATGACGGATAAGGCAGTAAAGACCATTGAGGGGCTATTTAAGGTATATATGGACGACTTAAACTTAATACCTTCAGACTATCAATCCATCGGTCGAGAGAAAAAACCGCGGGTCATTGCGGACTATATTGCTGGTATGACGGATCGCTACGCGATTCGTGAGCATGAAAAATTATTTATAAATCAATAACTAAAATTAATTTTGTTGTAAATTTACAACAAAAATCTGTAAAACATCACAAATGTCGTAAAAAACACTAAAAATGCTTGCGATTGCACAGTTTGATCGCGCATAATTCACTTAACCTTCTTAATGAAGCTTTTATTCATTGGGAAAGTTCGCGAACTTTCTCATCAAGCAATTGATGAGGTTTTAAAAACAATAGGAGAAATATATGAACAAGAATATTAAATTAGCAGTAGCTGGTGCAGTTTTAGCACTCTCAGCATCTGCAGCTAATGCTGGAATTATTATCCCTGCTGGCGAGTGGACACTCGACATCAACGGTAATGTGAACGGCTATGCAAACTTTTCTAAATTAAAAGGTACAAGTACTATCGTGGGCGGTATTGTAGGTGCTCGCGAAGCTCACCAAGATTCTAACCAAACGATTACAACAGGTCTTTTACCAGCATGGCTAGGTTTTACTGGTAAGACACGTCAGAATGACTTAGATGTTGAATTTACGATCAGCTTACAACCAGGTATCTCAGCTAATGATATCTCAGGTGACGGCGCTTTCGTAGACGGTACTTCAGCTTCTAACGGCGCTAAAACATTAAACCGTCAGACTTACCTATCATTCGGTGATAAGTCATGGGGTTCTATCAAGATCGGTAAAGATCTTGGTGTTTTCGCTTCAGACGCGATCCTTAGCGATATGACATTGTTAGGTGTAGGTTCTGGCGTAGGCGGTAACGGTCCAGGTACAAACACAACTAACGGTGGTATCGGTACTGGATATATTTACGCAGCATGGAAAGGTCAAATCGCTTACACGACACCTAACTTCAATGGTTTCCAAGCGACTGTAGCCCTAACAAATCCTAACCAACCATTTGGTAACTCTGTAGCTTGTGGCACAACCTGTGCTACTTTTGTTACAACAACTGTATCTCAAGACCGCTTTGGTTTAGAAGGTAAGGCTTCTTACTCATTCGCAGGCGATGCAATGTCTGGTAAAGTTTGGGTTTCAGGTGCTAGCTATGACGTTACAACAAGTTCAACAAGTAACAATGGCTACACAGCTAATGTTGCTGACATTGGTCTTAACGTGAACGCAGGTGCTATGGGCTTAACTGGTTACTACTACAAGGGCGAAGGCGTAGGTACAACGCTTCTAGGTAACGCAGGTGTTGATAGTTCAAATAACAAACGTGATTCAGATGGTGGATACCTTCAAGCAACCTATAAGCTTCCAATTGGAACTAAGATTGGTTTAGCTTACGGTGTGTCTAAGCTTGACAGAACTAATGCGGACATAGCTGCATCTACAGTTCTAGTGAGCGAAAACAATCGCGTTACTCTTGGTGCTTATCACCCAATCACTAAGCATCTTAACTTAGTGGCTGAGTATAACGACATTGAGGCTAAAGCTCATACTGGCGTTACTAACAAGCAAGAGATCGGTTCTTTAGGCGCGATCTTATTCTTCTAAGATTATTTTCTTAGCAGTCTAAAACCAAAAACGGCATCTTCGGATGCCGTTTTTTTTACATAAAGGAAATTTAATTGAAAAAAATAAGCCTTCTATTTTTAATGATGACCACCCTGTCTTGCAAATCATTAATGAATGGACAAGATCAGCCCGTTAATTTGATAGATAGTCAAAATCATATCTATATGACGACATGCAGTGGGTTAGCTGAAACAATCGGTTCGTGCTACCAAAAAGCTCAAAAGACTTGTGTTAATGGCTATCACTTAATCGAGGAGAAGTTAGATAGTTCAGGAGTACATCGTCAGATCAGATTTCAGTGTAAAGATTAATTGCCATCTTAAATCCACAGCTTTTGCGAATTTCTAATCGCCAATAATTTTAACAAGCACCCTTTTTTTTCGTCGCCCATCAAATTCACCGTAGAAGATTTGTTCCCAAGGACCAAAGTCGAGCTTTCCGGAGGTGACAGCAACCACCACCTCACGTCCCATGATCTGCCTTTTAATGTGGGCGTCTGCATTATCCTCACCTGTATCGTTATGCCGATAATGGTTCACGGGCTCATGAGGAGCCAAAGCTTCTAACCATAACTTATAGTCATGATGCAATCCCAACTCGTCATCGTTAATAAATACACTCGCGGTAATATGCATCGCGTTAATAAGTATTAGCCCCTCTTTGATACCGCTCTCTAACAAGCACTGTCTTACATCTGGCGTGATATTTGTAAAGTGCATTCGCGCTGGAGCGTTAAACCAAAGTTCCTTGCGGTAGCTTTTCATATAAATTTCCTACAGATCATTATTTTCCTAGACCTTCAAGAGCTCTTTTATGGAAACTATACCACTCACTTGCCATATCAGTATCTTGATACTCCAGAAAACATGGAGTGCCCAACGTAAAATGGATAAGCTTAGCCTCTTTGTTGATAGGATATTCAATAGCTAACCAGTTCCATTCAAGTGGAAGGTCTCCAATATCCTCATCATTAAGCCATGAAAACCGATGTAAAAATTTCCCTGTTTGTTGACTGATAAAGTTTGGCGTTAGGGTTTGATTCTTTGGATGACCACAATTCCAAAGAATCAAACTTGACCAATTTTTCCTGGGATAATTTTCGTTAATATTTCCAAGATACTTCTGCCGGGACTTTGTTTGATAGTTATGTTTTACAACAATGACAGCTTTTGATTCATCACGCAGATCCCAAAGTTCTTTAATATCACTTTTACAAACCATGTCACCATCGGCAAATATTGCCCATCCTTTAAAGTTGTTAAGATAAGGCGTTAAGAATCTTGTATAAATAAAATCGTTACTTTTATCTGTGTGAGTTTCTTTATAATTGTTTAAAGTATTTATAGCTAAAGGGATAAACGCAACAGGTAAGGAAGCTTTCTCTAAAATACTTTGTGTAAAGGTATGAAATGCAACTGCTTCACGCTGATCAAAACCAACAACAATAATAATTTTTTCACTCATAATGTTTTCTTAAGAAAACTGATAAATTTTTAATTGATTCTTTAAAACTCTCTAGCTTGTTATTTCTAAAAATACTCATAGAAGAATACCATAGACAGTCCTGTCGTGATTCACCCCAATACCATATTTTACCGCGCGCGTTTGGGATTAGAAGGTAAGTATCCTTATGAAGCGCCCCTGCAAGATGGGAAGTCACATTGCTTGTTGTGACTATAAAGTCACATGCAGCGATTAATGAAGATAACCCATCGATATTATTAAAATTATCAATTTCTTCTAATGATTTAATTTCTATGCCATGATCATTTAGAAGTTGATGTATTTCATTTTGTGTTTCTCCATATTGCAAATTTACAAAAGTAATATTTGGTATGCTTAGGATAGGAATCAAGTCACTTAGATTTATACTTTTAGCTGACCCAATGTCTTTTTTTTGACTTTTCCATGCAATCCCGCAAATTTTTGAGGGGGGGCAGAAAAGTTTATTCCTTAGACTATTTCTCTGGCCATCATCATTTATTAAATAGCCTTTTGGGTGTCGATTAAAATCTTGAATTTTTTTTCTAAAAAATTTTCCTAGACTGCCTATAGGTATATGGAAATCATACAATGCCTCCGATACATTTTCATTAGAAGGTATAAATTTTACATTGCTGGCCCAAGAGAATGAACGCTGAAAAAGATTAAGTAATCTGTAATCAAGAGATACAAGAAAAGTATTTTTTGTATTAAAAGCTTCAGATAGCAGACTGCTATAAATAATTTGATCTCCTAAGCCTTGTTCAGCCCAGATAAGAATAGACTTAGCAATGATATTAAAATGAGTTAACTCTGGTTTAGAAGTTTTAATATAATCTGATTGATAGAGTCTCCAGCGTGATTCATACAAAGACCATCCATCTTCAAATATTTCCTGAGCCAATAGACACAGGGATTTATTGTATTCTGCTTCCGGATAGTTTTTATTTAATGAGATTGCTTGATCATAATTTGATAAAGCCTCCTTAAAATATTTCATAGACTCAAGGATGGTAGCCTTTAAATTTAAGTTGTATGGATTTTGTGAATTAATATTTATGGCACGATCAACATTAATAAGAGCATTTTCATAATCATTGAGATACTTCAATGTAATAGCCTTTTGGATAAGAGCTAATTCAAAATTCTGATCTAAAGCAATGGCTTGGTTGAAGTCAATTAATGCAAGTTGATATTTATCTTGGTTAAGAAAAGTGACACCACGATTGTAAATTAGTTGAATATCACTAGCATTTATTTCAATACCCCTGTTATATGTATCTATGGCTAAATCATACTGCTTAGCCTGATTATGAATAAATCCTAAATTAAGTATTGCTAGAAAATTATCTGGATTAATTTTAATAGCTTCTTGATAAGATAAAATTGCCTTTTCAAAATCACCAACAATTTTAAGTGCTCGACCAAGGTTGTAATAAGCTTCAGAAGTTTTTCTTGGATTAAGTGAAATTGCTAGTTCAAAATATTCTATTGATTCATTTGTCCTGCCAATTTCTAATAAGCCATTTGCAAGATTTGTAATAAAAGCGGGTTGTTGAGGATTTTTTTTAATAGAATCTTCAAGATATTTAATTCCAACCTCTTGATTGCCGTTATGGAGTTCGATAGTACCAAGATTTCCAAGCACTTCAGGATGATGAGGAATCACACTTAGTAAGTCCTGATAAATTTTTTTTGCCTCAAAAAGTAAGCCTTGCTGGCAATTGTTAGATGCTTCCCTAAGAAGTCTTTGGATTTTTAAGGGGCTTATGAATTTCTTCATAAGTTAATCGAAGTTAAGTTCTACGCGATTACCAGCAGGATCATTTAAAAAAATCTGATGGGCTGACATGCCGGGTATTATTTTTTCTTCAAAAGTAATATTGAGCGATTTAAGCTTTATTAATACGTCTTGATACTTAGCAGTTTTAAATGCAACGTGATCAAAAGATGATTTTTGAGGGGAACGGCCGTCACCTTCTTTGGGTGTGATGATATGGAGTACGTCTTTATCCCCAATATATAGCCAAAAACCAAAACGTTCAAATGCTGGTCTAAAGCCTTCAGTTAAGCCTACCACGTTGCAATAAAAATCTCTCAATTTCAATACCAAATCTTTTTCTGCAACAAGCTGAATATGATTGATGGATAAAATCATGTGCCTATTTTTTTAAGTTGTGGGTTGGGGGGTGCGTAAACGAATATGAAGCTCACGCAATTGTTTTTCATCGACGATGTTAGGTGCTTTAGTGAGTAAGCACTGTGCACGCTGTGTTTTTGGGAAAGCAATCACATCACGAATGGATTCAGCGCCTGCTAATAAAGTCACCAATCGATCAAGACCAAATGCTAAACCGCCATGCGGAGGTGCACCATATTGAAGAGCATCAAGAAGGAATCCAAATTTTTCTTTGGCTTCTTCTTTTGAAATTTTTAATGCATCAAATACTTTGGACTGGACGTTTTCTTGATGAATACGAATTGATCCGCCACCTACTTCCCAACCATTGATAACCATATCATATGCTTTGGATAAACATTGCCCAGGATCTGTCGCTAATAAATCTTCATGACCTTCTTTAGGAGCTGTAAAAGGATGATGAATTGCAACCCAGCGGTCTGTCTCTTCATCGTGTTCAAACATCGGGAAATCAATCACCCATAGAGGCGCCCATGCTCTTCCATCGACATGATTTTTTTCGTGACCAATTTTGAGACGCAATGCACCCAGAGCTTCATTCACAATTTTTTCTTTATCCGCACCAAAGAAAATAATATCGCCATTTTGCGCACCCGTTTTTTCTATAATCGCTTTTAATGCATTCACATGAATA
>Ga0209768_10001704_pt1 | contig 13950 bp, 13 predicted proteins | sample LauGreSBDMM110SD_3_FD_187564 | JGI IMG/M metagenome (GOLD analysis project Ga0209768, IMG submission 187564) | Freshwater lake microbial communities from Lake Michigan, USA - Sp13.BD.MM110.SD (SPAdes) (version 2) | ecosystem: Environmental > Aquatic > Freshwater > Lake | place: Lake Michigan... | reverse complement strand
ACTATAAACTATAAACTATAAACTATAAACTATAAACTATAAACTATAAACTATAAACTATAAACTATAAACTATAAACTATAAACTATAAACTATAAACTATAAACTATAAACTATAAACTATAATTTAAAATGATGTGTTAAAAATAATACCATAACTGTAATGATTATTATATATACTATTATAACTTTTTCATTTATTAAATTAGATGACTTATATAAAATTAATACTATAATAGTTATAATCATTATAAGTGCCAAAATCAAATAACGAAGATTACTTGATATAAATTTTGGTATATTGCCATCTATTAATCCACCTAAATTATCTGATTTGTTAGACGTACTATATTTTTTACTTACATCCAATAAAAATAAATTATCTCGCGTGATAGGTGCTAAAATACTATTGTTTATTAGTGGAGTTCCATTAAACATATCTGTATACAAAACATTTCTACTAATATCAAAGATATTCGTGTTCAAAGTATTAAATTTATCAAATAATTGCGTGATTTCATTGCTTATGCCGGTTCTTAAAGCATTATCAATAGTACTAGAAGTTGAACTCCTTATCAAATTTCTACTATTATCTATTCTATATAAAGAATTTAAAACATTTGTGCGTTCTGTTAAATATGGGTCTAAATAATGTAATATAGTTTTATTATTACTAAAGTATGATTTATTTATATAACCAACACCATTATAACAGTTGTCATATGCGGTACCGGGAAATTTTGTTGAATTACAACTTATTTTAATAGGATCTGTTCTTCTACTTGTATCAATACCTGACCCATCTAATGTTCCTTTATAAGTATGACACGAGGTATTTTTAAATGTAAAAACATGACAACTAGTGTCGGTACATGTTTTCTCGCAAGTATCTAAACTTGTTGCAGATCTTGCTGTAGGATTTAAATTATAAAAATGAGTGGTTCTATTTTTACATACATCTACATATGTTCCAACATCAAAGTTTTCAACTAGACAATCCTCTTTTTCATTTAAACTATCAACAATAGTATCTTGGACATGTATTTTATCATTAAAGTACAAAAAATATATACTAACTCCTAATATTAATGAAATAATAATAACATTAGCGTAGTTAATGCTTTTTAACTTAGCAGTAAATTTATTTTTACTTTTCATAATATATTTAATATTTTAATATATTTTAAAATATATTAATTTGAATATATTCTAACATTAAAAATTTGATAACATTAAAAATTTGATAACATTAAAAATTTGATAAATATATATACTAAAGTTATTCCTAAAACATATAATAAATATAATGATTCTCTTTTATATATTATAAAAATCAGTAATCCTATTAATATTAATATAAATACAAAATCTATAATTTTTGTAATATAATTACTTATATTACCTTGTATATTTGATTTAGTGTTAATGTTATTTATAATATCAATAGAATTGTTGGAATTATTTTCTGTTTTAGAGCAATCATTTTTGAGAGTGCTGCAATTATTATTGATACATCCTAAATAGTCTTTAGAGTCAACTATTGTATTGTATAAGTTTTGATTTATTTGTTCTTTTTCATTATTTTCTAAGATAATTTTCTTAGAAGTTAATAATTTGTTATTTTGATAAATATCTTCATTTAGTTCTTCAGAATAAAATATAACTTTGTTTTCATTTGCCATAATATTGAATATTCTTAATATTATAATATATTTTATTATAATATATTTTATTTGAATAATAAAATATATTAAACTTTATGTTACCTTAAATTGCTTTTTTTTAGTAAAATAAAAAATAAAACAAATAATAAGTAATAATAATATACAATTTTCTACTATTTTAAATTGAGTTAATAAAGTTGAATCGTCTAATCTTCCATTATTTCCTCCACCAGAAGTTAATAAATTATTTAACTCTTTTGATTTAGTAATAATGTTTAAATTTAGTCCCCTTAATGTGTTATCGTCAAAACTATTTAGATAATTAATACTTGACAAATCAGTTTTTATATCATTTAACTTAGTAAATAAGTTGTTATAGTTTGTATTCAATGCTGTAATTTGCACATTTAATAAGTTCAAATTTTCTGGATCGTCAGGACTACATATATAATTTTTAAAGCGAAGAGTTAAAGGGCCATGATTACTATTAGTGCTCGTATAAGTGGGATCAGTTGTGTCAAATTTAAGCAACTCTTCAAACTGTTTTAACAGATTTAAAACACTAGGGTTTGTATAAGTAGTTGGATCTGTCATATTTTTCATAATATTAATATTATCACTAGTAAGTAGTGGTCTTCTATAGTACGCATACTTAGATTTTGGTGTATATATTTGATCGTCTATTACATATCTAAAACATGTTTGTTCATTTGGTGATCTAGATAGATTAAACAGTAAATTATTACAACTATCAGCAATGGGCATAGTTTGTGTAGTATAAGGATTCGTGGTAGAACCATCATTAAACAATCTATCAAATAATCGTAGTGCGCGCTGAATTATTGTGTTATTACCAAATATAGATGTACTAGTATTATTAGGCAGTTTTGGAATATAGCAATTTGTATAAATATTATTATTTAATGTGCTAGATACATCATTAATTAAAAAAAACTCACTATTAGTTCTTATAGATTGAACTTCACAATCCCTAACACTTGATACGGTTGAATGATAAAAGTCTTTTGCTAAAATACGATTAAAAGATGCTTCACTAAGTGCTATTGGTTTTGAATAACATTTATCAAAAGTAAAATAATTATTACTAGTCATTATAAAGTAATATATTACTATATATTTTATAAAAAAATTTATAAAATATAGTTATTTTAATAATTTAATAATTTAATAATTTAATAATTTAATAATTTAATAAATTTAATAATTTAATAATTTAATATAACTTACATATCCTATAGTAATCGGCATTAATTGATGTGCGACTAGCCCGTTCGATTTTAACAACGTCGTCTGGTCTAATTCCCATAACAATTGATACTGGACTAAAATATGAAATATCAGGAATTTGTGATTTGTCAAAAATATTATATTTTTTCATAAATAATTCTTTTTCAGTTTGCGTTAAAATAGTATGTTTAGGAACCAATACATGCTTTAAAATATTGAACTGTAGTCGCTTAATATTAATTAAAGATACATAAATATTTTCTGATACCCAAATATCTTTGATGTTTTCTAACATTGTTTCGTTTGGTTCGTCTTTTACAATTACCATTAAATCATCTTTTTTCTCTAAAACTGATTCTAAATGAAATAAGTCTTCAACAATGTCATAAATATTTTGAGGCTTTATAACTTTAGAAACATAATACTTTACATAAATTTTTTTCTTTGTTGCTTCGTTTTCTAATAGCATATCCAATTGATTATTTTCTATTAATATTCCTATTTCTGTAATGCCAAATTCAGAATATTTTTCAATATTAAACCCGCGCTCGCTTAAAATTTCTAATAAATTTTTACGCGAATTATAAATACTTATAATGAAACTATTGCTATTGGTCATAATTAAGTTATAATAATATAATACTTTTTAATTTATATCAATTATAAAATAAAATATTTATTGTTGATTTATTGTTGATTTATTGTTGATTTATTGTTGATTTATTGTTGATTTATTGTTGATTTATTGTTGATTTATTGTTGATTTATTGTTGATTTATTGTTGATTTATTGTTGATTTATTTTAATAGTTTTTTTTTCAATGCTATTGTCTGAATTAGCCCGTTCTTTAATGTCTTCAACTTCTGAAGTAGGCGGTGATAATTTTAATAAAGATATTTCTTCTGTTTTACTTTCATCTTGAATAGGTAATTCTTCTATTTCTAAAAGGTCTTCATTTTTAGATTCATTTATTTGAACGCTTTTTTGACTATTTAAATTTTCAACTTCTAATTCATCATTGTTTACTTGGTCGCCAATATTAATAGGTGAATTTTCCTCATTATCAAAATCTTCAAGATCTTGATATTTTTCAAATTCTTCTTCAGCGCGTTTAATGGAATCTATAGTTACTTGACTAAGTCCTTCATCATCGCTTTCTTCAGTTTCTTTGACTTCTTCAGTTTCTTTGGCTTCTTTGGCTGCTTTGGTTTCTTCAGTTTCTGTTTCTTTTATTATTTGCTCTGTTGTTTTTTCTGGTATTTGTACATTTACTAATTGTTTATCATATTTCTTAGAAAATTCTAATTGTTCTTTTTCTGTTAATTTTGTTAATTTTAAATTTTCTATTGTTTTAGCATAGTTCATAGAAGTTAATTGTTCTATATTATCTTCTGTGATAATACGCATTTGAATATTCATAACCTGTAGTTCATGTATTAATAATTTAAAACAATAAGGAACACGAACAATACTAAATGACTTTCCATATTTTGAAACAACTTCTAGGTTCATAGAATTTTCAAAATTTTCACTGAATTTTAGAGGTCCATCAGCAAAAGGACTTATAAAAATATTCTTAGATTCATTATAAATAGCAATTGTTCCTGTTGTATTACATATTGCTATATGATAATCGTCGCCTCTTGTCAACATAGATTCTTTTAAGAATGCTGTTGCTCCATGGGCAATAATGCCATCGCGCTCCATTTCACCTATACGTAACCCCCCATCGTTTGCGCGTCCTTGAACTGTTTGTCGTGTTAGTGCTGTTCTAGGACCTTGTGCGCGATAATTTATTTTATCTTTAACCATATGTTTAAGACGCATATAATAACATGGTCCAATAAAAAATTCCATTCCTATTTGTTCGCCTGATTCTCCGCTATACATAATTTCATTTCCGGTAGAACTATATCCAATATTTCTCAATAATGTTCCAAATAATGTATGTTTTGGACCTTTATTTACAAATGCCGTACAATCTCCAAATCCACCATAATGCGCACATGCTTTTCCCATTAATGTTTCTACTAATTGACCAATAGTCATACGACTTGGGAGAGCATGCGGATTTATTATTAAATCGGGTCTTATTCCTTCGGCAGTAAATGGCATGTTTTCTTCTGGAATTATTAATCCAACTGTCCCTTTTTGACCGCATCTACTACAAAATTTATCGCCCTGCGCTGGTATTCTTTCTTCTCTAATTCTGACTTTAGCAATTCTAAATCCTTCTTCGCCTTCTGTTATAAATGCTTTGTCAACATAACCTAATTGTCCCTTTTTTGGTGTTATCGAAGCATCTAAAAATGTATCTGGAATACTCATATTATTTGTCACTTTTCCAATGATTACTTTTTTATCATCTAATGGTGTATTTTCTCTAATTACTCCATGCTCGTCTAAATATGAATAATCGTAACCAGGTTTTTTACCAAACACGGTTTTTGATTCAATATTTATAAATTTAGAATCTATATTTGTTCCAGCAACTTTTGTACTTTCTTCGCGCGCTTCATACATATTAAAATATGTAGTATTAAACATACCACGTCTTATAGATGCTTCATTAAATAATATAGAATCTTCGACATTGTATCCACCATAACAACCAATAGCAACAATCGCATTTATTCCATAAGTATGTTCTTCATTATATATATATTTTAAATAGCGACTTTTTACAAGCGGTATTTGTCCATTATTTAATACAACACCCATTTTGTCAATACGATTTTGATAATTTGTATTATATAAACTAACGCCTTGCTTGCTTTGTCCGCAAGAAAAAAGATCTCTTGGTAGTTGATTGTTTTCTGGAAATACAATTTGATTGCCCATAACACCTAACAATAGCGATGGATGAATTTCACAATGACTAGTATACTTAGTAATTTTTTCGCTATATATTGCTATTAGCGATGATTCAGTTTCTGATGTATCTAAATAGTCAATGATTCCGCCTTTTTCAATTAGTTCATCTATAGCATTTACTTGATCACTCGCTTCCGATTTATCATATAGGTCATAAAAATTAAAAAATACTTTATTAGATTTGATAAACGTATTTAAATCGATTGGAACTTCTTTTTTATCTTTAGTTAAAAGTCTAATTTTATTAAATCCAATTAATAATTCTCCATATTGAAAATCCTGCGAAATCATTTTATTATAAATAAACTCGTTTTCATAACATACTTTTTTATTTTGTAAATAAAGAACCGGTCTTGTTAATCTACCCGAATCACTATATATATAAATAATGTCTTCTTTTATTGACCAATTTATACTTGTATATATTGGTATCAAACCAATTCGTCTATATTTTTTCAATAAATCAATCACTTCTACGGGTTTAGTTACTATTCCTACCCATGCTCCATTTATAAAAACTTTGGTACTATGAGCAATATACTCAATTGTGCATTCGCTTAATAATTCCATAAAAAATACTGTGCGCAATAATTCAATTAGTGGTTTTCCAGAATATCCACTTGTTATTAAACATCCGAGCGACATATGTTTATGTAATCCTACATTTCCACCATCCGGAGTATCAACAGGATCAATAATACCCCATTGCGATGAATGTAATAGTCGTGGCCCAATTATTTTAGCGCTTGAATCTAAGGGTAAATTTAATTTGCGTAAATGAGATAAAAAAGAATTATATGATAGTCGATTTAAATCTTGAACTATTTCGGGTCGCTTTGTATGTTCTTCAGCGCCCCAATTACCTTTAAATGCTTTTCTGAATCCGTTTTCTAACACGCGTTCTTTGAAATATTCTAAATAATTGTTTTCAATTAAACTAATAAAGTCTTTTTGGTAAATACCTTTTTTGTAGTAATATTCTTTATCTATTTTTTGAAAAATATGCTTTTGCTGTAAAGTGTAATATTCTTTGAATAAGTCATATATAAGTGTTCCGGCTAATTCAACCCTTTTAAATTTAAAACTGTCGCGGTCCGTTGATTTTTTATCGTTTTTATAAACTTGTAGCAATTCTTTTACCATATGCCCTAAAAAGAATGCTTTTTCAATATATTTATTTTCTCCTATATGTGGCAAGAAATAATCCATTAATATTTCTAAAATATGTGCTAATGTTTTGCCTTTTGTTAGTGTTGCCAAATATTTTAGTGCTACTTCTTGATTAAATATATTTCCAGCATCATGAATAGATGGAACAAATAATACTATATAATTTTCGTATTTTTTTAAATCCAATAAACATGTCTTAATAATTTCTTTATCGCTTAATACACCAAGTGCTCTCATTAATATAAATAGTGGAACTGGTTTGCGAATATTTGGAACATTAACTAAAATTTGGTTATTACTATATTTAGTATCTGGACGTAATATTCGTAGGCTAAGGGTCCGTATTGGTTTAGAAGCATCTTCTGAAACAGAACGTATCTCGGCTGAGTGACTATATAATTCATTGAAATCAGATTTAACATATAGCATGTTGTCAGCAAACTTCTCTTGACATACTAGAACCTTTTCTTTTCCATCAACAATGAAATAACCACCGCGATCATTTCTACATTCTCCCATATTAAATTTTACAATTGGATCTAAATTATTTAAAATACATAAATCAGAATTTAACATTATTGGAAATTTTCCTAAATATATTTTCTCTAATAAGGATTTTGTTTCAGTATATTGTCCTTCGCTATTCATTATTTTATAAACTACTTCAACATCAACATGAAGAGTTATAGCGTAAGTCATGTTTCTTAAACGGGCTTCATTAGGAAACATATAGTGTTCTCGATTTGTATCATATATTATTGGTTTTCCAAAATAAAGTCGTTTTCCATCAATACCTCCAATATATATTTCTGCCCTGTAATTATATTCTTTTGTTGCTTCATCTTGTTCTTTTATTATTAATATTGGATTTTTCTCTTTAAAAATATTGTAAATTTTATTATTAAAAAAATCATTAAAGGATTCTAAATGGTGCTTTACTAATATGTTTGGATCATGACTAAAATATTTATCTATTATTAACCAAGCCAATTCTTCATGATTTATAGAATTACTCTTACTTTCATCTGTTAATATATCAAGTGATTGTATCTTACTTTTACTAGTCATTGTAAATATTAGTATTAATTAATACTAATATTTTATATGTTAATAATTATTACATTATATATTAAATCATGGAAGGAGATACAGAATATGTTATAATAATTAACCCTAAAATAACAAATAATAGTAATAATGGTAAGATTACTAAGAACCAAGATATTTCTTTATATCCTGCCTTACATAGTGAATTTAATATGAAAGTCCAAAATAATATATATATTGCTTTAAACACAAACAGTAAAAATGTATTTGGTATTTCACATTCAAAAGTACCTAAGCAATATTTTGTTGTATTACCAAAGTTTTGTAATGCAATAATAATAAATATTAGAACTGATAAAAATAAATAAATAAAAGCCGGCGAGCACAAATTTTTGAAATCTGTTATATATTTATTAATATATGCCATATTATAAATTATACATATAAAAAATATTATAAATAAAATATTATAAATAAAATATTATAAATAAAATATTATAAATAAAATATTATAAATAAAATATTAAAAAACGACTGTAGGAGAGGGATTTGGTTGAGATTCTGTTCCTGCCAAATTACTTACTAATGACGAAGCACCATGTGAAAACGTATGTGCAATATCTGTTAATGGTTGAAATGCTCCCATTCCGGTACCGCCGGACATTGTATTTTTTCTAGAGCAACCTATTTGATATCTTTTTCTAAACTTGTTGTTTAATGTTATTTTTCTTTGCTTTCTTTTTAACACATTACTTGTTTTTAAACTTCTACGCAGTGTCTTTTTTCTCCTATTTCTATGACTAACTATTTTTCTATATTTATTCATTATATATAGAAAAATATTTTAAATATTATAAAAACTATAAAATCTATAAAATCTATAAAAACTATAAAATCTATAAAATCTATAAAAACTATAAAATCTATAAAATCTATAAAAACTATAAAATCTATAAAAACTACTATTGGAATAATATTATTCAATATCAACATGAGTAATCATATGTCTTCTACAACAACATTTTTTTAATTGTAAAATATCTAATACTTCCCCTTCAGGTGTTTTATCCATAAAATCTTTCGTTAAATATACTACTTTGTTAACTTCCATTGACTTATCTATTTTTCGTTTTTGAACTTCGCGCTGATAATACCTATATTTATTTGCCAATACTTTGCCACAAGTAAAACACTTTACAGGAATAATCATAATATATTATACAATATAAAATATTTATATAATTTATATTCAATTTTAAAAATAATTGTTTTTAAACATCTTCAAATATTACTGCTCTATTTAGTTTTAAATTATCATAATTTTTCATTTTAATATTCATATTAATTTGATAATAATTTAATAATAATATACTTACTATTATTGCTATTAATATAAAAATAATTATTGGCACCAATTTTATTGACATTTATATTTACAAATTTTTTTAATTTAAATAAAATTGTAAAATTATTATAACAATGTATTTTTAATTATTAAAGATTTATTATTAAAGATTTATTATTAAAAATTTATTATTAATATATAATATAATAAATATATAATATAATAAATATATATGTCACATATAACAAGACTGATACAACTTCATACTGAGCTTGGAAATAATGCTATATATCTTTACTGTATGTTAGTGATTGGTTATGACGAATCTAACCAAACTATTATAGCGTCAGCATATGACAAAATCAAAAATTTAACTATAAAACAAGACTTGCAGAAGTTATACAATGAGGATATGAACAGTGCTGATATAAATTTTCTAAGCAAAGACATTCCACTGTATGTGTCTTATTTAGCATTACTCTTCTTTGTTTATGCTACTCTGGTCGGAGTGGATGATAGAAACCCCCACTCAACAAATATTAGAGGACTAGTAATGAATCCAGAACTAGCAATTGGATGGGCCTATTGCTTATTAAATTATTATAATAATGAGTACAATGTATATTCTCTAGACGACATAGACGGACTGTCGTTGTCAATAGCAATTGATATTATTTCAATCGAGATTGCAAGTAGATATCTTGAATATGAATCAGTAACAAAAAATGGGGCTCGCATTAAAGCGGACTATTTTAGGGGAATAGCTCCTCGGTATAGCGAGGCGAGGGACATTATGTATGTAGCAGGCAGAACACTGAATGAAATTGTTTCTATTTATTTTATAAACTCCGCTTATATTCCTGATAAAGAGGCGTTAATGTCATTTGATGAGCCTATTTCATATATAACAAAAATAAACAAAATTATTGGGCATCCGGATTATCATCGTGTCTATAATCCGGTTTCTAAGAGTTTCTATCCGGTTTCTAGGAGTTTCTATTATGCCAGTGGTGGAAGAAAACAATCAAAGCGAAGAAAACGAAAACATTAATTATAAAAATGTAAGTAACTAATAGTGTTTATTTTATTTCTAAATATTATATAATGGCGGCACGACCCATAACGTTTGAAACTATTAAAAAAAGCGATATCAGTTTATTTATTTACTGTATTTTAGTTACCGGTTTTGATGAAACTAATACTGGTATTATAGAGTCGGCAATTCATTTATTTGACCCTTCCGAAGAAGAATATATAAGATTGAGTCAACTTTTAGACGGTTTGCAAGTCAATCCTACTAGAGGGTCTAATGATATACCCTTAACTGAATTTCCGTGGCGTATAAAGTATTTAGCATTATTTTGCTTTGTTTATGCGACTTTAGATGAAAGCATGGATGACCGCGGAAACAATAATATTAAAGGATTACGTATGACTAGAGACGCAGCACCTGGATGGGTATATTGTTTAGAAAAATATTTCAATGATGCCAGTGTACCAAGAATCTTCAAAGGCGGCGACCGAAATAAGGAAACAAGAACAAACGAAATTATTACGTCAGCACTTACAAATCAATATATTAACAATAACAGCGACAAGTTTAAACTGCTTCCATCAGGTATTCAAATACAACCTATAGTTGGTCCTGCTTCAGACATTATGGTTGTAGCAAGTAATTCGCTCAATAAATTGGTAATGGATGTAGACGCATCCGATGAGAACTTCAAGAATACTCTCACCAATCAATTGCCTAAAACTTTTGATGAGTTGAGACAAGTATTTGAGTTATATATACATATAGATATACTCTTCCATTTATATCCTCTTCATGATACACACGGAGGTGCTAGAAGAAAACAATCAAAGCAAAGAAAACAATCAAAACGAAGAAAACAATCAAAGCGAAGAAAACGAAAACATTAATTATAAAAATGTAAGTAACTAATAGTGTTTATTTTATTTCTAAATATTATATAATGGCGGCACAACCACAAGTAATAACGATACAAGATTTTGCAGACTACGAGGAGTACCTTATTCTTTATTGTATTTTAATTACCGGTTTTAATGAAAAAAACAATCGTGTTATAGCGTCAGCAATTGCGTTGTTTAACCGTGGAGACCAAGAATATATAATATTGACACAATTTTTACACATTAGGCGACACGATATAGATATAACCTTTAACCAAGTAATATGGAAGTTAAAGTATTTAGCATTATTTTGCTTTGTTTATGCGACTTTAGATGAAAGCAGCAATATGTCATCAAGAGCAAACAAAAATATTGCAGGATTAACGATGTCTAAAACCGTAGCACCTGGATGGGCATGGTGCTTACTAGATTATGTTGAATACGGTTTCGAAAGAAACATCGGCATTAGGGGCGACCTAAATAGGGTTAAACAAACAAACTCAATTATTGCGACCGCACTTACAAATCAATATATTATCAATGATTCGTTCCAGTTTAGGCAATTTTGTCCATCAGGGGAATCACAAGTAGCTTTTAATGGTGCTGCTTCAGACATTATGAGAATAGCACATAGAACTCTTGATCAGGTGGTAAAACAAACAGACTCAGAAAGAAGGTCAGGAGACAATCACATCTTTTGGGACAACTTCGAGGGCTACTCCTCACCTTCGAATTTTAATGACTTGAAACACTTGTTTTATTCTTGTTTTAATATAGTTGCTATGAATGATTTATTTCCACCTGCTAGCCAGGCTGGAGGTAGAAGAAAACAATCAAAGCGAAGAAAACGAAAATATTAATTATAAAAATGTAAGTAACTAATAGTGTTTATTTTATTTTTAAATATTATATAATGTCTTTGAAAAAACAATCTAAAAAGAAAATAAATAAGCCAAATACTTATTGTCTTCAAAATTAATGTGTTACTATATTCCTGTTTTATAAGTATTTTATAATTGGACTAGTTTATACTTGTTATGGTTATTCTAACTTTTTTGTTTTCTTTATTTTCTTTATTTTCTTTATTTTCTTTGTTTTCTTTATTTTCTTTGTCCTCTTTGTCTTTTTGTGCGTTTTAGAAATCTTTTCAATTTTTGAAGTTTTTTTTTACCAGCTTTTGAAGACGGATACGGTTCCGACCTATTAGACTTTTTTCTAGATGCTTTCCTTTCTGATTCTCGTGCTTTCCTTTCTGATTCCCGTGCTTTTCTTATTCTTATTTTTGCATCTCCTGGAATTTGTAAAAGCATCATAAATATAGTATTAATTATTTGGATATTTGTCATTTTATCCGCGTTTGGTATAGGAATAATAATTTCTTCAGGTATAATATCTATTTTCTGTTGTAATGTTAAACTTGTTGTAGTTGATTCTAAATACTTTCTAACAGCATTATCTAAGCAACGAGCATATTTATCAACATTAGGCATGTCCGATACACCATAGCTATATGAATCAGGTTTTGGAACTTGAATAAAAAATGCCTTTTTGTATAGCATATATGAATACGTTTTAATTGTTGATGTGTCCTTAATAAGTCGGTCATTTTTAGTATCTAAATAGGTGTCAAAGTATGTTAAATCTGTAACACTTGTATAACCTTTATCACGTACAGGTTTCATTAAGAATAGACATGCATCTATATGAATTTGTATAATACTTCTTTCATAATCAATATACGTTGCTTGGCAATGTTCTTCAATTATTTTAATTGCATCACTTAGCAATATTTGTCCGCATTTATTAATTGAATCAAGTGGTGGTTCACGTTTATTTCCACTTGTTTCTAAAACATCTTTATAATGCTTGCTATATTCTTCATGTGCATTATATGTACGACGAGAAGCCCGATTTTTATATAATGGATATATTGAAGTCTCAGAACAATTATCTCTTGGACTAGTATCTATATTATGAATAATTTCTTTTTTTTTTGTTGAATCGGGCCTACTTTCTGGAATACAATGTATTATATCACTATAAAAACTAATTGATTGAGGGTCGCCTTCATTGCGTATAGATGGTTCGTCTCGACCCAAAAGTAGTTGGGGAAATTGTTGTGTATATTTAAAAACGGGTGTTTTAAAATGATAACTTTCTTCCTTATATTTTTTACATACATAATTCTGTTGCTGGCATACAAAATAAGTAAGCAATCCTAGTTGTGTATATGTAAGCAGTTCAATATTTTCAGGTATAGTTATAGCATAAATTTTGGGGTTATCACCACTATGAGGATTCTTTAATGTGACTATACTTCCATGACTCTTAATATAGTAAGTATATATAGTAGGTTTTTCACTGACGACAGTCTCCATAATATATTATAATATTATAATATTATTAGTTTGAATAATTTTGACTAATCTTTGTTATTCTAAATTCTTTGTACTAACTTTAGAGTTTTTCTATGTCTTCTTATTCTTTTTCTGAATCTTTTTGATTTTTTTAACTTTTTAAAATTTTTAAAATTTTTTTTGCCACCTTTAGACGAAGTTTTAACACTTGGAGACCCAATGTTTTCAAACTCTGGGTTTTCAAACTCTGGGTTTTCAAACTCTGGGTTTTCAAACTCTGGGTTTTCAAACTCTGGGTTTTCAAACTCTGGGTTTATAAAATTTTTATATG